>Ga0180215_1002256_pt1 | contig 19716 bp, 17 predicted proteins | sample eDN3rd37CBELigBY_FD_128871 | JGI IMG/M metagenome (GOLD analysis project Ga0180215, IMG submission 128871) | Enriched backyard soil microbial communities from Emeryville, California, USA - eDNA 3rd pass 37_C BE-Lig BY (version 2) (version 2) | ecosystem: Environmental > Terrestrial > Soil >... | reverse complement strand
TCACCGACTGTTGCGATTTTTTCAGCATCATCGTCAGAAATTTCCATGTCGAACTCGTCTTCTAATTCCATTACTAATTCTACTACGTCAAGGGAATCAGCACCCAGATCATCTTTGAAAGAAGCTTCCAATTTCACTTCAGACTCTTCTACACCAAGACGGTCCACGATGATCTTTGTTACACGTTCTAATACTTCTGCCATGCTTGTCACCTCCCCTCAAGTATTATAGATTATTTTTAGCCTTTATTGAAAGGTTTTATAAAAAATTTTGCATTACAAGCCTGTTACAAACTACATGACCATACCGCCATCAACATGAAGGGTTTGTCCTGTCATATAGCGGCTGTCCTCTGAAGCAAGAAATACTGCCACATTCGCAATATCTGCAGGGTCGCCAAAACGCGCCAAAGGAATTTGCTTAAGCATCTGCTCTTTTACATCCTCGTTCAGCTTATCAGTCATATCAGTTGTGATAAAGCCTGGTGCAATAGCATTGACCGTTATGCCTCTTGTTGCAAGTTCCTTTGCAGAGGTCTTTGTCAGGCCAATAACACCTGATTTGGCAGCGACATAATTAGCCTGGCCAGGATTGCCGCTGACACCAACGATGGATGAAATATTGATAATGCGGCCGCTGCGCTGTTTCATCATCTGCCTTGTAACAGCTTTTGTACAAAGGAATACACCTTTCAGGTTAATGTTAATAACATCATCCCATTCGTCTTCCTTCATTCTCATAAGCAGGTTGTCCCTCGTAATTCCAGCATTATTAACCAAAATATCAAGCTTGCCAAACTTTTCTACTGTTTCTTTAACCATGCTTGCCACGGAATCACTATTTGACACATCGCATTGGATAGCAAAAGCATTTCTGCCTAATGCTTTTATTTCATCAACGACTTCGTTCGCCCTTGCCTCACTTCCGGAATAGTTAACCGCGATATCTGCACCTTGCTTAGCAAGACCCAAAGCAATTTCTCTTCCGATTCCGCGGGAAGCTCCCGTTACTAATGCGGCTTTTCCCTCTAGCTTCATCTCAATTCCTCCTTCAAGGATTCTGTAACTGCCTGGCAGGATTCAGCATCGGAAACGGCATACGTTTTAAGGGAACGATCTACCTTTTTCACTAAGCCTGACAGTACTTTCCCTGGTCCAATTTCAATAAATGTATCTACTCCTAGCTCTATCATCCTGCGGATTGAATCCTCCCAGAGTACAGGTGAATACAGCTGTTCAATTAATCTGCTGTTTATTTCTGCAGCAGAAGTCATTTCAGAAGCCGTTACATTTGCAATGACAGGAACAACTGCATCTTTGATCTCAATATCGTCCAGGACTTGCCTGAACTTCTCCGCAGCAGGCTTCATTAATTCAGAATGGAAAGGACCGCTTACCTCCAGTGGAAGCACTCGCTTGGCACCTTCCTCTTTAGCCTTTGCAGAAGCTTGTTCAACACCTGCCCTTGAACCTGAAATAACAATCTGTCCAGGACAGTTCAAATTTGCGAGCTGAACCGGATTGCCGCCTGCAGTAACCTCTTCTGTGACAGCAGTAAGCTTGTCCCTGTCCAGTCCCAGTACCGCTGCCATTGTTCCCTCACCGTTAGGAACTGCTTCTTCCATGAACTCTCCTCTTTTACGGACAGCATAAACACCGTCCTCAAAGGATAGTGCTTCCGCTGCAACGAGTGCAGTATACTCTCCAAGGCTGTGGCCAGCCACAAAATCAGGTGCTACGCCAGATCTTTTAAAATAATCGAGTATGGCAATGCTAGTAGTCAACAATGCCGGCTGGGCATTTGTTGTTAACGTCAATTTTTCCTGAGGCCCTTCAAAAATAAGTTGTGATAGTGAAAACCCAAGTTTTTGATCAGCACTCTCGAAAAATGATTTTACTTTCTCATCCTGTTCGGCTAATGCTTTTCCCATTCCCGCAGCCTGTGATCCCTGCCCAGGAAATAAAAAGGCGATTTTACCCATCGTGATTCCCCCCAAATAAAATAAGTTTATTTAACGGCTGTTTTTTCTGCTTCTTTTTCAACAGCTTCCTTAATCGTTTGAGCGACATTGTTTTCTACCATAACCCTGGTCTGTCTGACTGCACTGAATAAAGCAGTCGCATCTGAGGAACCATGAGCCTTAATAACAGGCGCCTTTAATCCGAATAATCCAGCACCGCCGTATTCCGAATAATCCATCTTAGATTTAAGCTGGTATAAATCAGGCTTTAAGGCAGCTGCTGCCAATTTCGTTTTAAAGCTGCTGGTCAGAGCTGTTTTTAGCATTTTAAACACAGAAAGAGCAGTACCCTCAATTGTCTTTAGGACCATATTTCCGGTAAAGCCATCTGTCACTACAACATCTGCAGCTCCCTCAAGCAAATCGCGTGCTTCCACATTACCGATAAAATTGATATCAGCATTCTTCAGCAGGTCAAATGTATTTTTCGCCAGTTCATTGCCTTTTTTCTCTTCAGTTCCTATATTTAGAAGGCCCACTCTAGGATTGGAAACACCCCGGACTTTTTCTGTATATATCGATCCCATGATCGCATATTGAAGAAGATGCTCAGGTTTCGCGTCAACATTCGCCCCTACATCCAGCAAAAGGAACCCTTCCCCGCCTATCGTTGGAAGCGTAGGTGATAATGCCGGGCGTTCAATGCCATCAATCCTTCCTACCACAAAAAGGCCTGCTGCCATAAGAGCACCCGTGTTTCCTGCAGAAATGCATGCATCCGCTTTACCGTCTGAGACAAGCTGCGCTGCAAGCACCATTGATGCATTTTTCTTTCTGCGCACAGCCCTCACTGGTTCATCATCCGGCAAGATGACTTCATCTGTATGTAAGATCTCAATCCGCTCGTTTGAAGTAAGGTATTCCTTTATTTTTGACTCATCGCCAACAAGAGTAATGTGTATATCCTTAAACTCTGCGGCAGCTTTCATTGCGCCAAGGACAATTTCCTTCGGGGCATTGTCGCCTCCCATTGCGTCTATGGAAATTTTCATGATGCTTCATCCTTTAGTGATTATTTTTTTCTGAACATGTCGAATTCGCCCTTAAATACCTGTTCGTTATTCACAAAGCTATTGACTTCAACAATCGTCCTCCCGCTGTCAACATCAATTGTAAGGACCTTGGCTTTAGCTATAACACGTTCATTTAATCGCACTGGCCTTGTGAATTGAATATTGGCTTTCGCTGTCAATGCCAGTTCATCATTTATTACAGCAACTGCCAGTGAGTTGGCCTGTGCAAACAAGTGATGCCCCCGGGCTATTCCATTCCGCTTGAATACATGTTCATTTTTTACATCGAAAATGGAAATTGCCGTTTTATCCAATTCTATATCTATTATTTCACCGATTATTTCTTCTATGGGTAAAGATCGGACTTCATCCTCGAAAGTTTTTTCAGCAACATGCTTGATTCTTTCCCGCAATTCCGGAATAGATAATTCCAGGCGGTCGAGCCTTATTGTCTGGACGCTGACAGTGAACTTTTCTGCAAGTTCCTCGTCCGTGACAAATGGATTTTCTTTTATTGTGTCCGTTAATAAATGCTGGCGTTCTTTTTTATTTCTTTTCATTAAAAATCCCACCGTCCGAGATATTAAGACTAGGTACTAATAGTAGTATATAATCAAAAAAAGCAGATTGCAAGGAAGAACTTTTCTGCAATCTGCTTTAAGTGTGATTGAATATTTGTTTAGCTTACATATTCTGTCCGTTGATTTCCGCTGGGAGGAACAGGAGCCTCCTCAGCCAGCACCGCACGAAGGAAATGCGAGAACATTTTTCGAGGATCAAGCTCCCTCCACTCCAATCAGCTCAGCGTGTGACATTCGATCCTTTAGTCCAGTTTTTCCCCTTCCAGCACTCCTGTTTCCTTTAAATAATTTCTCAAAGGCAGGTACTCATCTGAATGCCAGAATTCATGGGATTCAACAAGAGAAGCTGCATCGTTTCTGGCGGTTTCGAGAGCGCGGTAATCATGGACCATATCGGCGACTTTAAATTCCGGGAGCCCGCTTTGTTTTTTTCCGAAAAAGTCCCCAGGTCCCCTCAGCTCAAGGTCCTTTTCACTTAGTGCAAATCCGTCATTGGTTTCCGTCATGATTTTCATTCGTTCTTTTCCAACTTCCGATTTGGGGTCTGCTAAAAGAATACAATAAGATTGTTTATCTCCTCTCCCTACCCTGCCCCTTAATTGGTGCAGCTGTGCAAGTCCAAAGCGCTCAGCATCATAGATCACCATCATCGTTGCATTTGGGACATTTACACCCACCTCGACAACTGTAGTAGAAACAAGAATTTGAGTTTCATTTCGGCTAAAAGCCTTCATTACATTTTCTTTTTCATCTGGGTGAAGCCTGCCATGCATGAGGCCCACATCATAGCGGCCATGAAAATGATGCATCAATGTTGCATGGACATCTATAGCATTTTGAACATCCAGCTTGTCCGACTCCTCAATTAGGGGACATATCACATATACTTGCTGGCCTGCTGAAAGCTCCTTTTCCATAAAACCAAGTACTCTATCAAGCATTTCAGGTTTTGCCCAATAAGTTTCAATCGCTTTTCGCCCTGCCGGCATTTCATCTATGATGGAAACATCCATTTCCCCAAAAACAGTAATGGCCAATGTTCTCGGGATTGGCGTGGCAGTCATAAACAGAACATCCGGACTCTCGCCTTTTTCCCTGAGGATGCGCCGCTGCCCGACACCAAATCTATGCTGTTCATCAGTAATAACAAGCCCCAGTTTATTAAATTCCACTTCTTCCTGGATAAGTGCATGTGTGCCTATAAGAACATCAATTTCTCCATCCTTTAAATGCTGAAGAATTTCTCTTCTGCGCTTTCCTTTGACGGAGCTTGTCAGGAGTTCACATCGCAGGCCAAATGGCTCAAGCATCGTTTTTAAAGATTCCGCATGCTGCTCTGCAAGGATTTCGGTCGGCACCATTAAAGCTCCCTGGAAATCTGCTGTCCTGCTGGCAAATAGGGCGATCGCCGCAACAGCCGTTTTGCCGGAACCAACATCCCCCTGTAATAGCCTGTTCATCCGATAAGGCGATTTCATGTCAGTCAGAATCTCATTAACCACCCTTTTCTGGGCATTGGTTAAGGCAAATGGCAGAGAGTCTATAAACTCCATCAGCCTCGAAAGATCATAAGCTTGCGCAATCCCTTTAGACTGCTCTCTTTCAATCTTTCTTAGTGCCTGCATTTTTAATTGAAAATAGAAGAATTCTTCATAAACAAATCGCCGTCTTCCCTGTTTAAGTTCCTGATCATTGGCAGGAAAATGGAGCGATCTCATAGCATCTCGCCTATCCAAAAGCCTATATTGCAAAAGATATTTTTCAGGCAAAGTTTCTGATATCTCATTTCCATACTGTGAAAAAGCCAGTTTTATAAAACGTCTGATTCCCTTGACAGTGATATTTCCTTTCACAGCGTAAACAGGCTCAAAATCCTTGTTACTGGAGGCACTCCCTATTTTTAATTCATTGGCTGTTATGATCTGGCGGTGCTGGTCCCATTTGCCTGTCACTGTCACAGTTTCGTTCAATGTAATTTTATTCTTTAAATATGGCTGATTAAACATGACCACTTGTATCAGATATCTGCCTACAAGAACTCTCACAGTCAGCCTGGACCGTTTCCTTCCATAATAGGCGAGTGAAGGTTCACTGTGGATCTTTCCTTCCACAGTTACTCTTTCATCATGCTTAATCTCTTCCAGATCCTTGAGCCTGTAATCCTCATATCTATATGGGAAATATTCAAGCAAATCTTTTACAGTGTTTATGTTCATTTCAGCAAGTGATACTGCTGTTTCCTCCCCGATGCCTTTAACAGCTGTAACAGACTGATTATAATTTGGATTCACGTTTATTGAACGGCTGCCAAATATATTTTCTCAAGGCAGTCCGCCACCCCTCCCTGCTCAATTACTTTTAACTGCAGGCTTATACAGCGCCTGCTTTATAACTAGCACACTATAATCTAAATAGGCAAGTAAGCAATCTTTAACCAAATAAATTAATATTTCCGAAGTTCACTAAAATGTAATCGTTTTAAATGGACAAAAGCGAAGGCTGGGCCCTCGCTTTTTTTATTGTTTATTCGATTGAAAATATAAAAGAGTATAGCGGCTGTTTGCCATCATGCACTTCGACTTCAACATCTTCATACTTATCTTCAATATAGCTGATAAGTGAATCCACTTCCTCTTCTGCCGCATCTTCACCTTTTAATACGGTTAGGATCTCAGAGTCTTCATCAATCATTCCATCGAGAAGATCTTTGGCAGCCTGCACTCTATCCTTGTTCTTGACAACAATTTTCCCATCTGAGATGCCCATAAAATCATCTTTTTCAATTTCGAGGCCATCGATGCTTGTATCACGGACAGCAAATGTAATTTGGCCTGTCTTCACATGCTGAAGGGCATCTGTCATGCCTTCTTCATTTTCTGCGAGTCCGGCACTTGGATTAAAAGCAAGCAGGGCAGCCATTCCCTGAGGGACGGTCTTGGAAGGAACAACTACTGCTTCTTCTTCAGTCACTTCTGCAGCCTGCTGTGCAGCCATGATGATATTTTTATTGTTTGGCAAAATGATTACTTTCTTGGCATTCACTTCTTTGATGGCCTTTACAATATCTTCCGTACTAGGATTCATCGTCTGGCCGCCCTCAATGACTGCATGTGCTCCGATGCTTCGGAAAAGATCCGCAATCCCGCTGCCCATTGATACTGTAACGATTCCGTATTCCTGCTTTTCCTTTGGCTTAGCTTCAGCTGCCAATGGTGTAGGAACGTCATCAATCAAATTGGTGTGCTGCTGGCGCATGTTTTCAATCTTCATATTGATTAAGCTCCCATAGCGCTGTCCGTATGTCAGGCAATCTCCTGGCTGTTCAGAGTGGATATGTACTTTTACAAGCTGTTCATCCGCAATCACAAGAAGCGAGTCGCCATATTTGCTTAAGTCCTGGCGGAACTTGTCTTCTGAAAAAGGATTAGCAGATAGCTTTTCAGTTTCGAACTTGACCATAAACTCTGTGCAATAACCAAATTCAATATCTTCAGTGTTCATAAAACTATGAACATTTTTATGGTGTTCTGCGCTAACCAGGTCATCCATCTTTGGAAGGGCTGCTGGTGTATCAGGAAGTTTTTCGCCCTTGAGCTCTGCAAGGAATCCTTCATATACAAAAACAAGACCCTGCCCGCCGCTGTCTACAACCCCAACTTCTTTTAAGACAGGAAGAAGATCCGGAGTCCGGTTTAAAGAAGCCCGTGCTTCTTTTAACACTTCCTCCATAATCACTACGATATCATCTTCATTTTTTGCAGCCTGCACCGCTTTTTTAGCGGAATCTTTAGCAACGGTTAAAATTGTTCCTTCAACCGGCTTCATAACAGCTTTATAAGCAGTTTCTACACCTGAATTCAAAGCATCAGCAAACTCTTTGCCATTGATGGAAGATTTCTGTTCAATATGCTTTGAGAAGCCTCGGAACAGCTGGGAGAGAATTACTCCAGAGTTCCCGCGGGCCCCCATCAGCAAACCTTTAGAAAGAGCAGAGCCCACCTTCCCAATATGTTCCTGAATATTAGCTTTTACTTCCTTTGCACCGGAAGTCATTGACAAATTCATGTTCGTTCCTGTGTCTCCATCAGGAACAGGGAAAACATTTAACGCATCCACTAATTTTGCATTAGCAGATAAATGGTTCGCTCCTTGTATGACCATTTCGGCAAAAAGCTTCCCATCTAAATCTCTTTTTGACACAAGTCTTTCCTCCTCACTACGGGTTCGTTACACGAACTCCCTGAACGTAAATATTAACCGAGTCCGTACTTAGCCCAACTGTTTTATCAAGGGTGTATTTCACTTTAGATTGCACATTGTGGGCAACCTCGGAAATTTTCGTTCCGTAACTTACAATAATATACATATCGATATGTACTTCATCTTCTTCCTGGCGTACAATAACACCGCGGGTAAAATTCTCTTTTCGAAGTATATCTGTAAGGCCATCTTTAATTTGATTTTTAGAGGCCATCCCTACGATGCCGTAGCAGTCAACTGCTGCTCCGCCTGCGATTGTTGCAATTACGTCATTAGAGATATCAATTTGCCCGAAATTCGTTTTTAATTCGATGGACATGGTTCGTTCCCCCTTTGGAAATTGCTTTTAATAAAAGCTTCTTCAAGCGCTCCCGCTTTACGGAAACGCTGGCGTTCCCCCTTAATTGTAAAATGGAGGCAAGCTTGCTGTTAAAGGAGAATGCATCCTTTTCAGCTGGGCAGCGATCTTTCTAACTCCAAAGCTTTATGCATACCTTATGATATTTTACTATATGGGCTGTAATATTGAAAGCCATACTTCCCCATCCCTATTATAGCTCATGTTCCATACCCCTATGTCAAGGAAATTTTCTTGAAAGCAAACTATTGCAATCAGAAGGGTTGTATGATAAATTATTAAAGTATCTTTTAATGTCGAGATCCGAAACGGAATTCCTCATTAATTCAGATGGATGAATCTGACTATTGCAAATGAAAGCATTGAAAAATAGTTTCAGCTTATGCTTTTAGTAAGGAGGGAAACATACATGCCACGCAAATGTGTTGTAACTGGTAAAAAAACAACTTCAGGTAACGCACGTTCTCACGCGATGAACGCTAACAAGCGTACTTGGGGTGCTAACCTTCAAAAGGTACGTATTCTTGTAGACGGTAAACCTAAACGTGTTTGGGTATCTGCAAGAGCACTTAAATCAGGTAAAGTTGAGCGCGTTTAATCTGCTCAGGGACATCCTTTTAGGATGTCCTTTTTATTTTCCTTTTTATAATCCACTATTCATTCTCCCCCATTGAATCAAAAAATAAAAGCACCCCAGAGAGGTGCCCAGTTTTTAATGCTATTTTCTTTTTCATTTATGGGAGTTTACCCCTTTTTGAAGGTCCCTAACATGGCACGCACAATGCCCCCTAAAAATTTAGGAAGTTTGATTGTATAAAATCTCATTACTCGTGTCCCTCCTCACGATCTTACGCATCCATTCTGTCCTTAAATCGTCTTTACCATCTTATTCAAATAACGAAAGATGAGTACTCATGATTACAAAAAATGATCAGAAAGCAATTCATGCCAGCACTCATATCCAGATTCCCAGCACCTTGCAGGGCAGCACTGGCCCGGCTCTTAATCCTTGCTCCTTACAACCATTAATATGCCTTCATTAAAAGAAAAAGTACCACAATCATCAATAAGTTCATTGCTGATACAAAGAGTAGAACCGGCAGAGACGGTCCGATCTGTGAGCGGATACTTGAAATTTCTTAATGTGAGGCCCTTAATTTCCATTGTGATCGGGACAAAAGAAATGTATTTGAAATTTGGATTTTGCTTTATGGTGTATTCACCTGGAGCTTTAATATTAATCTTATTTTTTTTGTCAATAATTTCGACAGGAACAAAGTTTCCTTCAAGTACAGGCTTTATTAACAGCTGAATATTTGCAAATAAGTGGTCAAGCCGGCCGCCTGTGGCGCCAAACAGACGGATTTTCTCAGGATTTTGTTCCAGTGCCCAATTCAGGGCAAGCTCCATGTCGGTTTCGTCTTTCTCCGGCTTGAACCTGTTCAGCTCTTTTACTTTTTCTTCAATGATTAATAGTTCTTCATTTGACACAGAATCAAAATCGCCAAATGCCATTTTCGGCTGCATGCCATTTTGAATGAGTGTAAGCACTCCTCTATCTACCCCGACCCAAATGTCACCGGCATTACTGAATGAAGACAGTTCAGGCAGCAAATCCTCAGGGCCGCCAGCTAAAATATTTATAATCATTTCATATTGCTCCAATCATGATATATATCTTATATTATAAAAAGCCAGCTCTATTCAAGCTGGCTCTTTTTTATTTCGAACCTTTTAAAGCAGCAATCGCCACGGCTCTGTCTTTCTGATTATAAATTGCCGACCCGGCAACAAGCACATTCGCTCCAGCTTCAATGCACAATTGTGCTGTTTCTTCATTCACTCCGCCGTCCACTTCAATTTCAATATTTAGACCTTTTGCGTCAGCCATTTCCTTAACCGCCTTAATCTTAGGAAGAACGCCAGGGATGAACTTTTGTCCTCCAAAACCAGGATTAACAGTCATAAGCAATACCATATCAATATCATCAATAATATGCTCAATCATATTAACTGGTGTAGCCGGGTTAAGAACCACTCCTGCCTTGACCCCGAATGATTTAATAAAATGAATCGTTCTGTGAAGGTGTTTGCATGCTTCTGCATGTACAGTGATATAATCTGCCCCCGCATTAGCAAATGCCTCAATGTAGTTATCCGGATTTTCTATCATCAAATGAACATCCAGGGGCAGCTTTGTCACAGGACGGATTGCATCAACAATTAATGGACCAATTGTAATATTCGGTACAAAATGGCCGTCCATTACATCGACATGAATATAATCAGCTCCGCCGCGCTCTACATCTTTAATCTCTTCTCCCAATTTGGAAAAATCTGCCGATAAAATCGAAGGTGCGATTTTTACCATGAATTAATACCTCGGCTTTCTATCTTTTATTTCCTGCAGAAAGGTTTTGTAGTGTTCGTATCTGTAGGAAGGAATTTCACCGTTTTCACTGGCGGCCTTTACAGCGCATTTCGGTTCTGCCATGTGCAGGCAGCCTCTAAATTTGCATTGATCGCTTTTCTCCTGAATTTCCGGAAAGCAATAATTGAGATCCTCCAATTCGATATCTGTAAATTCAAGGGAGCTGAATCCCGGGGTATCAGCAACAAGCCCTTTCCCAACCTCTATCAGTTCTACATGCCTGGTTGTATGCTTTCCCCTGCCCAAATGTGAAGAAATATCATTTGTTTTCAGCTCTAAATCTGGTCTTAATACATTTAACAAAGATGATTTCCCCACACCTGACTGTCCTGCAAAAACGGAGATCTCGCCTTCCAGATATGGCATTAAGTCTTTAACGCCTTCTTCTGTTTCGGAGGAAGTCAGCAAAACATCATAGCCGGCTTTGCGGTAATCTGATGCATATTGCTGGATTTCCTTATACCCATGTTCGTCTGTCAGATCTATTTTAGTAATGCAGATGATTGGCTTTATACGATTGAATTCAACCAGCACCAGGAAACGATCTAATAGAGAGGTGCTGAAGCCCGGTTCAACAGCTGAAAACACTAGAATGGCCTGATCAACATTTGCAATTGGCGGACGGATCAACTCATTTTTCCGTTCTTTTACTTCTAAGATGTATCCTTCTGTAATACTTTCTGCCTGAAACACGACTTCATCACCGACCAGCGGGTTAACCTTATTTTTCCGGAAAACTCCGCGGCCTCGGCACTGAATGATTTCATCTCCGCTAAAAACATAATAAAACCCGGCTAAGGCTTTAATAATTTTGCCCTCAGGCATAGCAACACTCCTTGCTTATGATTCTTCTTCCGGATAAGGGATTTCCTTTTCTTCAAAAACCTGGCCATCCCGCAGAACCTTATAAGTGGCATTCTGTCCGGGAGCAATTGTTATATCAATTGGGATTACCGTATCTTCATAAATCAGCTCTGTATGAACTGGTTCAGAACCAGGATTATTCATATCCTTAATGATAATCTGAACTTCATTTGGCTCACCTTCGGCTGCAGGCTCATAGGGAACGCTGATCTCAATATTTTCTGTCTTAGGAAGAAGTTCTTTTTTCCCTTTTGAAAGAACCACCGTCACTTTCTGTCCGCTTGCCAGGTTTGTGCCTGGTGCCGGATCCTGATTGATGACTAGTCCTTCTGGGACTTCCTCATGAAATTCTTCTTCTCCATATTCTACTTTTAATCCCGACGATTCTTCGTACTCCTGCAGCCCCTTTTCGTTATAGCCGCGCAGGTCTTTTAAGGCAATTGGCGCCGGACCTTTGCTGACAGTAAAAATCAATTCTGTATCCTCGGGAACGACAAGATCGCCTTCTGAGAAGTTTTGGTCCAGGATTGTCCCAGCCGGCTCACTCTCATTATTTTCTTCTGTTTTTTCAATGCTTTTAAAATTTTTGCTTTCAAGCAAGCGGACTACATCGTCGTATTGCCTGCCCTGGTAATCAGCTAATTCAAATTTTTCCTTGCCAGTGCTTTCATAGATATCAATGGAAGTTCCTTCTTTTACGGTTCTGCCTGCTTTCGGATCTGTTTTTACTACCAGACCTTCTTCCACATCAGGGTCACTTATCGGCTTTGTATCCCTAACCGTAAACCCAGCGGCAATAAGCTCTGCTACTGCGTCTTCCACCTCTTTTCCTGACACATCAGGAACCTGGACATCCTTGGGCGCAATAAGATCAGGTAAAACAGTTATGGCCAGGATGCCTAACACAGCCAGAAACAAAAAGACGGATACCAGAATAATTGGCCATTTCTTTTTCTTCTTTTTTTTCTTTTTTTCCTTCTTCTTCTTTTCAGGAAGAGGTTTTGCCACAGGCTGCGTGTCTCCCTTTGGATCCTTAGCATGTACAAGTGTTTCGTCCATGCTTTGGTATGGGCGGTCATCCGTAATAACAGGGATTGCCTTTGTAGCATCATCGTCAATCGGGACCATAAACTTTTCTTCATGAAGCCTTTCGGGTTCAAGCGCTGTACTGATATCCTCTTCCATATCTTCAACAGAATCATACCTGTGAAAAGGATCTTTAGCTGTCGCTTTTAAAACGATATTTTCAACACTTTGCGGTATTGAAGGATTCCATCTCTTAAGGGAAGGCGTCTCTGACTGCAGATGTTTGAGAGCTATTGATACAGCGGATTCACCTGAGAAAGGAAGCCTGCCTGTCAAAAGCTCAAACATAACAATGCCAAGGGAGTAGATATCAGACTTTCTGTTGGCCATCCCCCCCCTGGCCTGTTCCGGAGAAAGATAATGAACAGAGCCTAAAACAGAATTGGTCTGAGTTATACTGGTTGCGCTTAATGCCATGGCAATTCCGAAATCAGTAATCTTTACATTACCATGCCTATCTATCAAAATATTATGCGGTTTAATATCCCGGTGTATGATATGGTTTTGATGTGCATGAGATATGGCTGAGGTGAGCTGTTTCATAATTTCCAGCGAATCATCTATGCGAATCGGGCTGTTTTGCTGTATGTATTGCTTTAACGTTTGTCCATCTACATATTCCATCACAATATAATAGATTGAATCCTCTTCGCCAACATCATAGATACTGACGATGTTCGGGTGGGCTAAGCTGGTAGCTGATTGGGCTTCACGATGAAAACGGCGGATAAATTCTTCATCTTCGGCAAAATCCATCCGAAGCACTTTCACGGCTACATCTCGATCCAGAATCATGTCATGGGCCAGGTAGACATTTGCCATGCCGCCTCCGCCAATCATATCAAGAATCTTATAGCGGCCGCTTAATCTTCTTCCCTTAATCATCATTTATCATCCCGCTCTCATTACTTTCAAAATACTCAGCAATCACGAGCGTAATATTGTCTTCGCCGCCATTATTATTGGCCTGTTCAATCAGCACTGAGGCTTTTTCCTCCAGAGTTCGTCCGCTTTTGAGGATTTCAATCATTTCAGCCACAGCTACCTTGTTGGACAAACCGTCAGAGCATAATAATAATAAATCGCCCTCTTCAAACGTTATGGTTTTGATATCCATCTCAACCGCTGCTTCAGTTCCCAATGCCCGGAGGAGCACATTTTTTCTTGGATGATGCTCAGCATCTTCCTTGGTAATCTGCCCGGACCTTACAAGTTCATTCACTAGGGAATGATCTTCCGTCAGCTGCTGAAAACCCGATTCATTCAAGATATAACATCTGCTGTCGCCGATATTGGCAATTGTCGCAAAACGATCAGTACAGATTGCAGCCACAACAGTTGTTCCCATGCCTTCACATTGTTCATTTTCTTTCGAATGTTCATAAAGAATGGTGTTGACCTCTGCAATATGCTTCCGCAGCCATCCTTCCGCCTCTTCGGCAGTCTGAAAATCATCTGTCTGATCCCAGAATCCTTTTAAACTTGTTAGCGTCATTTCGCTTGCCACATCGCCAGCCCGGTGGCCGCCCATGCCATCTGCTACGATGGCAAGGCGCTGCCCCTTGCTGTTCACATAGATGCCGCCATTATCTTCGTTATGCTGCCTGACTTTGCCTTGATCTGTCATAAAAACAGCTTTCATTCTGTCACCTCGTCTCCTCTTTTCGCTCCTTTGCACGAAGTTGTCCGCATGCTGCATCTATATCATGACCGTGCTCCCTGCGAATGGTTACATTAATGCCGTGGTTCTTCAGTGTCTTTTCAAAAGCAAAAATTTGATCCTTGGGTGTCCTCACATAATCTCGTTCAGGCACATAGTTTACTGGAATCAGGTTAACATGGCACTTCACATTTTTTATTAGCTTTGCCAGCTCTTCGGCATGTTCCACCTGGTCATTGACCCCTCCGAATAATCCATATTCGAAACTCACTCGTCTGCCTGTTTTATTTATATAGTACCTGATTGAATCCATAAGGTCCGGCAGCTTATAAGCTCTATTTATTGGCATCAGGCGGCTTCTGATTTCTGTGTTTGGAGCATGTAATGAGATCGCGAAATTGATCTGCATATTTTCATCTGCAAATTTATAGATTTTTGGGATGATTCCGCTAGTTGAAACAGTGATATGGCGCGCACCGATATTCAGCCCTTTATCATGGTTGATTATCTTCAGGAATGACAGCATACTGTCATAATTATCAAATGGCTCACCGATCCCCATAATAACAACCGAGCTGACCCGTTCATCTGTCTCATCTAGTGCCTGTTGTACTTTTACGACCTGAGCAACGATTTCTCCTGCTTCAAGATTCCGTTTTAATCCGCCTAAAGTTGAAGCACAGAATGTACAGCCGATTCGGCAGCCCACTTGAGTAGTTACACATACTGAATTACCATAGTCATGCCTCATCAGTACGGTTTCAATGGAATAGCCATCATGAAGTTCAAATAAAAATTTTATTGTCCCATCAGCTGACTCCTGCTGAATGATCGTTTTAAGAGTTGTCAGCGAAAAATTTGCTGATAGCGTATCTCTTAACCCTTTTGACAAGTTCGTCATATCCTCAAATGATGTGATTCTTTTTGTGTAAAGCCAATCAAAAATTTGCTCAGCCCTGAAAGCTTTCTCATTATTTTCTTTAAGCCAATCCTTCAGCTCATTCAGCTGTAAAGTATAAATGGATGGTTTTTGTTCTGCTTCTGTTATTTTCTCTGCTGCTGTTTGTTCCATTTATTGCACCTTCTTTCTCAGACAGGCTATATAAAACCCGTCCGAACCAATATCCTGCGGTAAAATCTGCAGTTCAAAATTATCTATAAACGGAGCAATTGCTTTAGGCATTCGCTCACGAACTGATATATCTCCCTCAAATTCCGCATTATTCTTTAAAAACGACTGGACAACATGCTGATTCTCTTCCTTGTCCACTGTACATGTACTATAAACAAGAATACCACCTTTTTTCAACAAGGGTGAAACGGCGTCCAAAAGATTTCTTTGAATCTTATGAAGATGATATAAATCATCTTCTTTTTTTGTGTATTTCATATCAGGCTTTCTTCTCATAACTCCAAGGCCTGAGCATGGGGCATCCACTAAAATACGGTCAAATGATTCTTTTTCATAATGCTCCTGCACTTTCCTGCTGTCAAGGGCATTTGTCTTAATATTCGATAGTCCCAGTCTATCGGCATTATCATTAATCAGCTTTACTTTATGCTCGTGAAGGTCCAGCGAAATGACTTGTCCAGTATTTTGCATTTTTTCTGCAATATGTGTGGTTTTTCCTCCGGGTGCTGCGCAGGCATCCAGAATCTTTTCATTTGGATTTCCTCCAAGGGCATAAGCAGCGAGCATGGAGCTTTCGTCCTGAATAGTAATCAGGCCATCTTTGAAGACACGCGAATTGGCAAGGTTTCCTCTTAAACATTTAATGGCAACTGGTATAAACTGACTTGGTTCCACTTCAAATCCTTCTTCCTTAAGAAGTGACAAGCATTCTTCCCTCGAGGCCTTTACCTCATTTACCCTTGCAGTCTGAAGTGGAGCAGTCAAGTTAATTTCACACATTTTCTTTGTTTCTTCAAACCCAAGCTGATCGGCCCATCTTTTTACAAGCCACGCAGGATGACTAGTCTCAATGGAAAGGCGTTCAACACTGTCTTCAATTTGCTCAAGATCAGGAAGCCCCTTTCTTTGAACGTTCCTGAGCACGCCATTGACCATGCCGGAAATCCCTTTATGCCCCCATCGTTTTGCTATTTCTACTGCCTCGAAAATAGCTGCGCGATCTGGAATTTTATCAAGATAAACCATCTGATACAGTGTAAGCCTTAAGAGCTGGTTTACCCAGCTTTCAATTTTTTTATTGCCTGCCAAAAAAGACTGCAGGTAAAAATCGAGTGTCATCCGGCGCTGAAGGGTACCATAAGTCAGTTCAGTAAGAAGACCGATGTCCTTCTGGTCAATTTCGTTCTTTTTTATGGCGTTATTAAGTAATAGATTGCTGTAGGACTGATTTTTTTCAATGGCTTCGAGAAGTTCCAGTGCAGTTTCTCTTACATTTTTCTTTTTTAGCTTTTTCATTCGGAGTCTCCCAAACGGCCGCCGGGAGTTAGATGGGATCCTGAGCCTCTTAAAAATTGTTCTGCTGGCATCTTTTTCTTTCCGGAAGGCTGCAGTTCTGTAATTTTAATGGCTGTCTCATTCCCTGCTGCCACAACGATTCCATCTTCCTCAAGCCTGATAATTGTTCCCGGTTCTTTGTTTTCAGCAGATTTAACCTTCTCCGAATTCCAGATTTTAATCACTTTGCCGTCAAAAGTTGTATAGGCAACCGGCCATGGATTTAACCCTCTAATGTGGTTATAGATTTCTTCACCAGTTTTGCCCCAGTCGATTTTTTCCTGTTCTCTTTTAATGTTATAAGCAAAAGTGGCTTCTTCATCATTTTGCCTGATGGGAGTGAGTTCACTATTCAGGAGCTTTGGCAGTGTTTCAGACAAAAGCTTTGACCCAGCAGCGCTAAGTTTATCGTGAAGAGTGCCAACTGTATCTCTTTCCGTAATCGGCACTTCCACTTGTGTTAAAATATCGCCGGCATCAAGCTTCTCAGCCATGTACATAATGGTGATTCCCGTTTTTTCTTTCCCCTGCAGAATGGAGTAGTGAATAGGTGCACCGCCGCGCAATTCAGGGAGCAATGATGCATGTACATTTATGCAGCCGAACTTGGGTGCATCCAAAAGCTCCTTCGGCAAAATTTGTCCAAATGCAGCCGTGACAACCAGGTCAGGCTTAAGAGCAAGAACTTTCTCCAGCTCTTCTGGCTGGCGGATTTTTTCGGGCTGATACACAGGGATGCCCTGTTTTTCAGCTTCGACTTTTACAGGCGGGGGAGTAAGAACCTTTTTCCTTCCAACAGGCCTGTCGGGCTGAGTAACCACTCCGATTACTTCATATCCGTCCTCTATTATTTGCTTCAGTACAGGCACTGAAAAATCGGGTGTGCCCATAAATACGATTTTTGTCATTCAGCTTCCAATCCTTCCAACTCTTCTTCGTTCAAGTATCTTGTAACTTTTGAGGTAAATAGCACCCCATGCAAATGATCAATTTCATGGAGGATCGCTCTTGCCAGGAAATCCTCAGCCTCGAGGGTAAAATATTTCCCTTTTCGATCCTGCGCCTTGATTTTTACATATTCAGGCCTTGTTACTTCACCATATAACCCAGGAAAGCTCAGGCACCCTTCAGGGCCTGTCTGTTCCCCATTCGTTTCAAGGATTTCGGGATTAATTATTTCAATTGTTCCAAATTCATCATCTATATCAACAATGGCAATTTGCCTGCTAAGCCCGATTTGCGGAGCAGCAAGCCCGACACCATCGAATTCGATCATCGTATCATACATATCATTTAACAGCTTGCCCAGCTTTTTATCAAACACCTTAACGGGTTCGCATTCTGCCTCCAGAACCTCAGCCGGATAAGATACAATTTTTTTTACTGCCAAAACATTTCCTCCATTTTTATCTATTTTCAACCAAATTGAGTTTATTCATAACCACAAAAACAGAAGCTCCTGAGAAGCTCCTCCTAAATAGCTAACGCTTTTAGACGTATGATTTGAAGCTGTAAAACGTTCTTCCTTATAGTTATGAAATTACATTAAAATATAAGGATTCAGGTCAATTGAGACGGATAGGCCCCCAGTAGCAATATCCTGCTGATAATTATCCAGGACTTTCTTCAGCGCCAGGCCAAGTTCCGGCTCCCGCTTGTATTTTATCAGACATTGATACCGATATCTATTATTGATCCGCGGTATCGGCGATGCAACTGGACCAAGGACTATGCTCTCTGCAGATAATTTTGACTGAATATACTGCGTGATCTTCTCAGTTACCGAAACAGCCTTCATTAATTCCTCGTGGCTGACGGTGACAAGGGATATATAGTAGAAAGGGGGATATCTATGAATTTTGCGGACCATCATTTCTCTTTCATAAAATTTATCGTAATCCTGCTCCCCCGCCAGTTCAATACTATAATGTTCAGGAGTGTAGGTTTGAATAATTACCTCCCCTTCCAATTCATGCCTCCCTGCACGCCCGCTTACCTGAGTCAGAAGCTGAAAGGTTTTTTCAGAAGATCGGAAATCAGGCAGGTGCAGCATCGTGTCTGCCGATAGTACGCCTACTAAGGTAATATTGGGGAAATCAAGACCCTTAGCAATCATCTGAGTCCCAAGAAGAATATCTGCATGCCCATCCTGGAATTGATCAAGGAGCTTTTCATGTGCTCCCTTCCTGCTGGTTGTATCGACATCCATCCGGATTACCTTCGCTTCCGGCAAAATTTTCGCCAATTCCTCTTCCACTTTTTGAGTGCCTGTTCCAAAATAACGGATATGCTCACTTTCGCATTCCGGACATGCATTTGGAACGGGTGCCTCATAGCCGCAGTAATGGCATTTCATCTGCTGGTTATACCGATGATAAGTCAAAGATATATCACAATGAGGACAATTAATAACATATCCGCAGTCCCTGCACATAACAAATGAGGAATGTCCTCTTTTATTTAAAAATAATACGATCTGCTCTTTTTTCCCGAGACGGTCTTTAATTTTTTCGAGGAGTTTCCTTGAGAACATCGAGCGGTTCCCTTCACGCAGCTCTTCCCGCATATCAATGATATCAACGGAAGGGAGAGCCTGATTGTTCATTCTATTTTCGAGAGTGAGGAGATGGTAAACTCCTTTATGTGCTCGCGCAAAAGATTCCAATGAGGGAGTTGCACTTCCAAGCACCACAGGACATTTATGATTTCCCGCTCTTTCGATGGCGACATCCCTTGCATGGTATCTTGGGTTCTCTTCCTGCTTATAGCTGGTTTCGTGCTCTTCATCAATGATAATGATTCCGAGGTTTTCAAAAGGGGCAAAGATAGCCGATCGCGCTCCCACAACAACCTTGACTTCCTTCCGCTGAATCTTTCTCCATTCATCATACTTTTCTCCCGCTGACAGGCCGCTGTGCATGACCGCAACCTGATCGCCAAACCTTCCTTTAAAGCGTTTGACCATCTGAGGAGTTA
>Ga0180215_1002254_pt1 | contig 19717 bp, 18 predicted proteins | sample eDN3rd37CBELigBY_FD_128871 | JGI IMG/M metagenome (GOLD analysis project Ga0180215, IMG submission 128871) | Enriched backyard soil microbial communities from Emeryville, California, USA - eDNA 3rd pass 37_C BE-Lig BY (version 2) (version 2) | ecosystem: Environmental > Terrestrial > Soil >... | reverse complement strand
TTGACTGTAATGGAAGGGAAATAGAGGAAAAATATTCCGTTATCTCAGATTTTCTGTTGGAGTACGACCGGATAACGGAAATTTTTCCCGTTATTAAGGCTTGTAATCGTTTGCAATTGGGTGAGTTAACTAGATAACTGAAAAACCTTACGCTATTCCCCTTTTACAATGCCCAATTTTGTGGATAGCGGAAAATATTTTCGTTAGGGTTACTTTGCCTCCATTCGTGCCTGCTCCAATGTGTCAAACCGATCGACATAACCACGATTGATCGCCTCCCAAAGGTAATGAGAAGCAGCCGAGTAGTATGGACACCAATTCACAGACATTTCCCACATACATTTTCGGCCATCCAAGCTTTGGTCTAGGTTATACAACCATTTCACCGCACGTTGCAAACCCACATCAGCAATAGAAAGAACATCCAACCGTCCTAAGCTAAATATTAAAAACATTTCCGCCGTCCAATTGCCAATTCCTTTTGTTTTGGTTAACAATTTAATAATCTCTTCATTATTAAGCTGGGGGAAGGCAGAGAAGTTGATGTTATTGGAAAGGACATTCTCAGCCAGACTTTTCATATAGGATATTTTAGATTTTGAAACCCCGGCCTGTCTCAATTCCTCCTCCGAAAGATCATAGAGTGATTGCGGTGTTAGTTCATCGACGAGGAGCAAGACTCGGTTGAAAATAGTTTGGGCGGCTTTCACAGAAATTTGTTGCCCAATAATCGATCTTGTGAGAGACAAAAATGGATCTTCGCGCAAGGGGATATGGACGGATCCAAGAAAGGTAATTAATTGACCTAATCTTTGATCCGACTCGATCAACCTTTTTACGTGTTCAACTTCGGGGCTTAAAGTAATTCTGTCCATTGGGTTCACCTTTGGTTTTTGGATTTAGATTTATATTAAAGAATGACGATGGACTTTTCAAGTTGAAATGAGGGGCATTTTGCTATCGAAGAAGAAGACAGGACTAATTTGCCGAAATCCCCTTGTGGGATTAAAAGGTAAAACGTGGTAAAATAGATTCTATAAATTCTAATAGAGGTGATAGAGTATGAGTAATGTTGGGTTTCGTATTTTCTCAAATTTCAAAAGGTTGGAAAGGGAATTAATTGAACGATTTCGGGAAATTCCCTCATCGAACATTGCAGATGTGATGGGGCGCTCCGCTTCCATTGGGGGGGAGATGAAGGCGTATCACAGACCGGGATTAACGATGGCCGGTTCCGCCTTTACCGTGCGAGTTTCCCCAGCTGATAATTTGATGATGCATAAAGCACTAGAAATGGCCAAGCCAGGTGATGTAATCGTGGTTGACGCTGGCGGTGACCTGACAAATGCCATTACTGGTGAACTTATGGCCACCTATGCCAAATCCAAGGGTTACGAAGGCTTTGTTATTAATGGTGCTGTACGGGATCGTGCAGGTCTTTGGGAACTAAGATTTCCTGTCTATGCAAAAGGCCTGCAACCTCGTGGACCTTATAAAGACGGTCCTGGTGAGATTAATGTACCAGTCAGTTGTAATGGTGTAGTGGTTAATCCCGGAGATATAGTTATTGGCGATGATGATGGTCTTGTTGTCATTCCAGCCCAAGATGCGGAGAATATTCTAAAAAAAGCATTAGAGAAAGTAGAGCTCGAGCGAGTGATGATGGAAAGTATCCGTAATGGTACCTTAGATCAGTCATGGGTTGATGAAACGCTAAAACAAAAGGGATGTGAGTTTAATTAATCGGTTGAAATAATACTATCTTGGAATAGGAAGACTAGGCTAATCCAAACGTCTTCCTATTTTTTCATGAATGGCGCTTTTAACGATCAGGTTTGATATGTCTGGGTATATTTGAGTTTGCCGTGTGACCGACAGCCTAGCGCGCGGACGAGCTATCGGCATCTTTTGATCAAAGAGACATTGAACGTGTTTGTTTTTTCTCCGCCTGTGATCGGCTTTGTTCGATGAAAAAAAGCACCACTATGCACGCTAAAATAAAGATGATCATTCCCTGATAGGTCAGCCCACTGAATTCTTTAACCTGTGCAATGAGCAATAACATGATGATTCTGCCGATATTTAAAATAACTTCTCTTCCAATTATAAGCTTTGTTAAAGTGGTCGATTTGAATTGTCTCATATAGTTAAATTGATTTGAATTCCAATTTGTAATCAAAAAGAAGTATCCGATTGCTGAAAAAACATTCAACAATACCAAGTTCAATGGTTCGGGATATATGGCTAGTAGGTAAGCCATTCCCATTAGCACTACACCCAATTGTAATTGACGGGTATGTGGAATGTGTGCTTTACGTGCAAAAAAATAAGCGCCAATCGTTAAAATGGTATATAGAACATTTAACCCAGCGATGATAATTTTGTTTTCGGAAATATGAAAGGTAAATAATTGGGTAAATAGCAGCTGAAATTGCAATAAGAACCCCATGAAAAAGCAGGAAGAAAGGAAGGATCTTAATTTTTGCATTTGTAGCCAAGGGTTATGCACACGGAAAAATGGCTTCTCTTTTTCTTCTTTCGAAAGAGTAACATTAGGAATATAAAAAGTTAAAACAAAGAGGATACAGACAACGGCAAACACAATGATAAAAGACGTAGCATAACCGAAAGATTTAATAATTATTGCAAAAACGATGGGATTTAAAATCGATAAAAATTGCTGAGCGATTGTATATAAATAAAAGTAGGTATTTAACTCTTCCCCTTTCCCATAGAAAGAGATAAAAATATTTTGTGACATAAAATAAGTACCACACATAAATCCGACTGAAGCTCCAATACATAGGTTCCATAACAAGGGTGAAGCATTAGGCAAAGCCAACAAAAAGAAAAATGCGGTGAGCGCCATTAACGAGGCAATTCTCATCGTTACCTGCAGGGAGTAAACAGTAAAAATTTTCCCCGCTATGGTAAAAGCTACTCCCCAAAAAACGAGCATCGTGATATTAAACCATGCTACCTGAGATATTTGATGATACTTCTCCCAAATGTAAAGATTGATAAAAATGGTAACATAAGAATTGATAATTGAGAAAATAACGGTCGTGAGGAGTAAAAATCGCAGTTCTTTTCCGAGACCCATTTATATGTTACCTCCACTCAAATCAACCTAACTTATTATTGAAACCTTTTGAATATTTTGTTACCTACATCACACTAATCATATCAGTTTCTCCACCGTAAATCATCGTTTTTTTTAGCCATATATGATACCAATTTGGAATTCATTTTTTAAGCAATAAGAAAGACAATCTGTAAATTAATTGGAAATGATAGAAATAAAAAGTTTGGGTTTAATTAATTAATTATTCGTAATATAATATAAAATAACAATAAATATTCTGTATCATAGAAAGGTGGTAAATGGATTGCAACCCTATTTCAAACAGATCTCTTTTTTGGAAGAGGAAGGGATTCTTGCTGCGAATGAGAATTTGGAACTGACATTAATTCCAAGCTGGGGGAGTAATCTTATATCCCTAAAAGATAAAAAATTCAATCTGGAATTATTACGAATTCCTCAAACTAGAGAGGCCTTCCTGAATAGTCCGGGACTCTATGGAATACCCATCTTATTTCCACCAAATAGAATTGCAGATGGAACTTTTTCGTTTGGAAAACAAACCTATCATTTTGAAATTAATGAGAGTGAGAAAAACAATCATATCCATGGAGTTGTACATTCACTTGACTGGGAGCTTAAAGAAACAAAGGTTCAGGATGGGAAGGTAGTTATTCTAACTGAATTAGATTCTAATCGATTTCCTCATATTCAGGAGCAATTCCCTCATCATTTTATTATGCAGATGTCCTTCATTCTGGATCAAAACACTGTGTATAAGGAAGCAACAATTATTAACAAAAGTAATCAACCATTTCCTTGGGGGTTAGGGTATCATACCACCTTTCGTTTTCCAATTGCACGAAATGCCACCCTTGACGATGTTACCTTTTCCCTATCCGCTGAGAAACAATGGCAGCTAAACAATCGCTTACTTCCTACAGGTGAATTGTTTACTTCGGATTTTCATGAGGAGCTACGGAGAGGTGTGGTGTTGAAGGGGAAACCCCTAGATGACGTCTTTTTATCTGGTCAACCTAATCATGCTGTGATTTTTGATAGGAAAACTGATTTAGAAATTACGTATCAGGCAGATGAGAATTTTAAACATTGGGTTGTATACAATGGGGATGGATATCAAGACTTTATTTGCCCAGAACCCTATACTTGGGTTACAAATGCACCAAATTTAAAATTACCTCCAAAATTAACCGGATTGCAGGTATTAGAGCCTGGTGAACAAAAAACAGTAAAAAGTAATATATCTATCAGACATCGAGATAAAAAATGAACTAGGGAAGGTGTTAACAGTGCTTCTACGAAGATTGATTGGCTTTTGGAGAACCTCAGAGGAAACAGGGGAAAAAGTAAAAAATCCCAATCTGCAAACAAGATATTATAGAATAAGAATGACACAGTTAATAGATAAAATAGAATATATCGTTCAGCATAAGTTGAAAAACTGGAAGATTGTTCATATCAACCGTGAACGCGGAGAGATTATTTTAGAAAAAAAACACCTTGTAAGAACAAGTGACGTAGTCATTACAGTTTATGATATGCCTGCATTTCGATCCGCAGTTGATATTACCTCGGCAATAAAAGGTCCATTCGGGGATTTGGGGTTGAGTTGTGACAATATCATTGAGTTTTTTGGGGCATTGGGGAAGGAACTTGAACCTGGTCAGGATTTGTCAAATATAGGGTAAAGCTCATGATAAAGGGAAATTCCTCAAAAAATCGATGGCGCAAGAAAATTTATTCCTTGCGCCTTTTTTGTTAATGATAATTTTGGACTTGTTTACATCTAATTCTAATTATCTTGATGTCCCACAGAGAGATTTCCAGAACCGATCTGTTTGACTTCACCAATTAAGGCAGGGGGCTGCCATCCGACAGCAGGCTGTGGAAAACGGTAGGTCCCTCCTAAAGGTTGAGGGATATCCTTCCACGTTTTTCCCTCCCCATTAAACTGTGGCATCCAAGGAGCCAGTGCTTCAAACATCTCGTCGCACATTTTCCAAACTTCCTCCGTGTTACAAACGGCAGCCGTCAGTGGATCATGGAGAACCGCCAACTTTACTAATTCTTTATTCCCTGTTAGTGCAGCCTCTACAGCCATTTCCTGTACGCTAATGCTGGCTCTACAAGTTGCCGCGCACTGTGGTGGTAGCTCACCTATCCATGTAGGCTGAATCCCGTTACGATCAACATAACAAGGAATTTCAATCGTGCTGGCTTTAGGAAGGTTAGTAATTAATCCATGGTTTTCAATGTTGAAATGACCACGGTAGGTCCGTCCTGTTTCTAGCGCTTCAATTATATAGGAACCATGTTCGTCTGATCGCTCACCCAATTTGATATATTCGGCTTCACCGCTCATCCATTTTGAGTACATTTCCTTATACTCATCTGTTTTTTCAACACAATGGTGTAAATATCCAGCCGTCCTCCCATTAATCCAACGGGTTTGACTGATCCACCGATCGATCTCCTCTCTACGTTTACGGTACCAAGGTAGATATTCACTTAAATGTCCGTTCGACTCAGTGGAGTAGTAGCCAAATCGACGAAGGACATCAATCCGAACTTTTTCGTCTCGCGAGAGTTCAGGGTGATTTTCGAAGCACTCGAGAAGATAAGGTAGCATATCTTTTCCTTTATGGGTTACTTGAATATACCAGGTTTGATGGTTGATACCCGCACAGATAAAGTCAACCTCCTCAGGTGGTAGTCCAAGAGCCGTTGCAATTTGCTTGTGCCCCCCCTGAACGCCGTGACAAAGTCCCACTATGGGTACTCCTCCAGCGCGTCGAACAGCCCAGGTGTTCATGGCCATCGGATTGGTATAGTTGAGTAAAAGGGCACCCGGTTTAGCAAGCTTTCTCATATCCTCGGCAATACCTAAAAGTACGGGGATGGCTCTCATAGCAAAAAAAACGCCACCTGGACCTAATGTGTCCCCAACACACTGATCTATTCCATACTTCAAAGGGATCTCAACATCGTGTTTAAATGCTTCCAATCCGCCTACTCGAGCAAAACAAAAGACATAATCGGCATCTGTTACAGCCTCTATGCGGTTGGTTGTTGGATGGATTGTTGCACGAAGCCCATTATCTTGAATCATTTTCCTACATAAATTAGTAACCATTGATAGGTTTTCCTGATTAATATCCATGAAGCGGAATTCTGTATTCCGGAATTCTTCTACAGCTAAGATATCCATCATTAACCTACGCGTGAATCCAACGCTTCCAGCACCAATCATAGCGATTTTCAACATGGCTGCACCTCCTTAATAATAGACGAATAATTTTTAATTATGTAAAATATTGCTCTTATTAAGTATAATAAAATCGAGATGAATGAACATCAATGATAAAATTATTCATATGGAGGGTAAAATCTTGTTTAAAAAGATGAGGGGACAGCAGCATTCCTATGGTTTTCGTTTTATTGAAGGAGTGTCGGACATGCCTGTTCAACTCCGATCTGTAGGTTGGGAAATTCAGACCGATCAGGGTTACAACTGGGATGGTCGGAAAAGAAAGGACCCAGATAGTTGCTTATTTCAATATACTCTTTCAGGAGCAGGCAGATTGGAGATTGATGGGGTGGTTCATAGAATTATTCCCGGGGAAGCTTTTTTGGTCAATATACCAGGGGATCATCATTACTATTATTCGGACAAAGATACACATTGGGAATTTATTTATCTTACTTTCTTTGAAAACAATTTAATGCCAAAGTGGAGGGAACTGCAAAAACAGTGCGGCCATATACTCAAAATTAGTATAGATTCACCTGTAATAATGCAATTAAATCAGATCTATGAAGGTGCAGTAAAAGAAACCATCACAGATAAGTTTATTGCTTCTTCCTTGGTTTATACCTTCGTGATGGAATGTTATCGAGCGGTGAATGCCTCTATATACGCTCCGCCCGAACAAAAGCCCGCACCTATTGTGACTGCTATTCGTTTTATTGAGAAGTACTATAGTGAGGATATAAGGCTTGAAGACTTGGCTTGTGAAGTTCGTTTATCAAAATATCATTTCGCTCGGTTATTTTCAAAATCTGTGGGTCTTTCACCAGCACAGTATATTCGGAAAATCCGTATTGAAAAAGCTGTACAACTTCTAAATCAGACAGAACATTCCGTAGAGCAAATTGGGCGAAGTGTAGGTTTTTCAAATGGAAATTATTTTTGTAAAGTATTTCGGAAAATGGTTGGCACATCTCCGGAAAGATTTCGTGAGGGAAAGGACATCTACTCTGTGGGTGAATGGAAGTTAAGATAAAAAGCAAGATATTACCATATATTAACTGATAATTATCATTGTTTAGAATAATATTTGCATTTATTATAAGAAATAACAAGCAATATTTTCCTATGAAGGGGGATAAAGAATGAAACTCAAAAGAAGATACTCTCTACTGGTCGGTTTTTTCTTAACTAGTTCTCTTTTGCTATCTGCCTGTGGTTCTAGTGGGCCAAGCTCTTCCGAGACGAATGAGAGTGGAACGAATAACACCAAGGAAAACTCAGTAGAGAAACAAGAGAAAGTAGTTTTAGATCTCTGGTGGTCAATGTCTGCGAATAATGAGGAGCATAAAAATCATTATGCAGCCATTGAAAAGTTTAATCAGGAGCATCCGAATATTGAAGTTAAGCCACAATCCATTCCACTCGAGCAAGCAAAAGATAAGATTATTACCTCAGCAAATGCAGGGAATCCACCGGATGTGGCAGACGTATTAAACGAATGGTTAGTATCCTACCATCGCATGGGAATCTTACCGGATTTAACAGAGGATATTAATAAATGGGAGGAAAAGGAGAAGATCCCACAAAACATTTGGGATACCTTATCCGTAGATGGAAAAATTGTAGCTGTACCATCAGAATTAGGGATTAGAGCTTTTCTATATCATGAAGATATGCTTAAGGCTGCTGGAGCAGCTGAACCACCAAAAACATGGGATGAATTGCTCGAGCTATCTGCCAAATTAAAAGGACAAGGGGTCGCTCCTTTTGGGATCTCTGGACAATCGGCCCGTGCCCCACAAGAATTAATTGTATACTTCTGGCAGAGTGGGACTGATATCGCTCATCAAATGCCGGATGGAAAATACCGTAATCTTTGGGCCGAGAATCCAGAAGAGCTTCAAAAGGCAGTAGAAGTATATGAGCTTTACAAAACAATGTTAAAAGACGGTGTGATTAATAAGGATTCAGCTAGTTGGGGTTACCGTGAACTAGATACAAATTTCGCCCAGGGAAGGGTGGCAACGACTGTGAATGGTCCCTGGATAAAAAATTATGAGGCAGAACAACCAGAGAGCATGAAAGATGTTCAGATTGCCGCCCCGCCATATAACACTGTTCCGGCTACATTTATGGAAGTAGGTTCTTTTGCAACATTCGAGGGATCAGAACATAAAAAAGAAGCGATTACCTTTATGACATGGTGGTTAAGCGAGGAGACACAGAAATTGGTTAATCCAGGAAGATCACCAAATACGGGCGTTGTACAAGATGGGAAATGGGGTGAAGGGTTCTATAAACTCCTCGATCAAGGTCGCTCGTTCCCGGGTATTTCGATGGGGGGGATTATTCAACCGATGATTGACTCAATCCAAAAATCTTTATTAACGGAAGAAAGCCCTGAAGAAATTGCTCTATGGCTTGGTGAACAAATTAACAATTCGTTAAAGGAAAATGGAGAATTAAGTGAAAGCCCAGCAAAATAAAAAATACTCTATCTAATAAACATACAAGATGTGGGCCACGAGGCTCACTTCTTGTATACTCCATAAAGATTGTTCAAGGAGGGTAAGAATGCAACCGAGACTGGAAGAGGAATCAAGATTAAACTTATCATATCGTCCAAAAAAATACATAAAAAAACATGGTATTGCCTATTTATTTATGCTTCCAGCTATCTTTTTTCTAATCATTCTATTCGTTCTTCCGTTCATTGAAGTGTTTAAGATGAGTTTTTATAGCGTCAACTTATTAAATCCGGAAGCAGAAGCTTTTATATTTCTTGACAACTTTATTTCCGCTCTATCAGATCCTACTTTCTATCAATACCTTTACCAAGGTTTAATTTGGACTTTTGGTTCTGTGATTGGAGAATATATAGTTGGAATTGTAACCGCAATTCTATTAAACCAAAACATTCGTGGAAAGACGTTTTTTCGTGCAATAATATTTATCCCGTGGTTAGTTCCCATTGTTGTAGCGGCAATGACATGGCGTTGGATTTTAAATCCCGACTTTGGAATTTTTAATGTAATGCTGGTAAAGGTTGGGATTCTAGATGAATCCATTAACTGGTTAGGTACCGCAGGAACAGCCATGCTTGCAGTTATCTTTGTTAATGTTTGGAGAACATTTCCCTTCTACACAGTCACATTATTAGCCGGTTTACAATCCATACCGAAGGAAATTATTGAGGCAGCTGAAATCGATGGTGCAGGTATCTGGCAACGTTTTTGGTATATTATTTTACCTTCTCTTAAAGGGGTATCAGCTGTTATTATTATTCTCCATGTGATCTGGACTTTTAATAATTTTGACTTTATTTGGTTGTTAACTGAAGGTGGTCCACTTCACGCTACTGAAACTCTTGCTATTACGACTTATTTAGAAGCCTTTGAAAAGTACCATTTTGGACAGGCGTCTGCATTGTCTTCTATCATGATTTTGATCCTAATTGGTATTATCATCACTTATTTTAAGGTTGAGAAGAAACAGAATAACTGATAACGGGGGAGGTTGGAGTTCGATTGTTTAAATCTAGAAAAAGGCAGAAGTTAATCCTAAAAATCATAACTTACATTATGCTTATCTTTTTTTCAATCTATGCCATTTTCCCAGTATTATGGATGTTTTCCACATCCATTAAGCCCGATTCTGAAGTTAGAACAGAAGACCCAACATTCATAACTATGAATCCTACAATTGAGCACTATCAATCCGTCTTAATAGAATCAGAGTTCGGCACCTATCTAAAGAACAGTGCTTATGTCTCAACAATGACAACACTAATATCTATGTTTATTGCACTTCTTGCTGCCTATACACTAAGTAGAATGAGTAAGTCGCCTGGAATTCGAGCCATTGGTTTTGGAATGCTAATTGCTCAAATGACGCCTGTGGTTATGTTGATTATCCCCTTATACGTATTCATGATGAAGGCTAATCTATTGGATACTTATGCATCGTTGATTATTACTTACACAACCTTTACCATTCCTGTTGTAACGTGGATGCTTAAGTCATTTTTTGATAGTATTCCAATTGATATGGAGGAATCAGCCTTCATTGACGGATGTACACGGTTTGGTGTAATTTTTCGGATAATCCTGCCTATATCACTTCCTGCCCTTGTTGCTACAGGATTGTATGCCTTTGTTCATGCATGGAGTGAATTTGTTTTAGGTTACACGTTTATATCAGATGATTCACTTCGTACATTAACACCAGGATTGGCCTTATTAATGGGTCTATGGACCGTAGATTGGGGTCGATTAATGGCGGCTTCAGTAGTTATTGTAGTTCCTGTTGCTATTGGGTTTGTTTATTTACAAAAGCTTATTATTGAGGGCTTGACCGCTGGATCTACAAAAGGATAGGGGATATTACCGGTTAATTTGATTACTTTGAAAGAATGCTTACATTTCGTCTCTCCCAACTAAAATTATAAGCTATATACCTAAATAAATTATATAGTTGAAATTTTCTAAAAAATATATTAGTATATTAATTGGATAAACAAAGTCATAAGATGAAATGGGTGGGAATTTATAAGTAAATATAATATCTAAATATTTTAAAAAATGAATGGAGTGAGAAAATGGGGCGAATTCGTGTTATTCAAGTAGGTGCAGGTAGATTTGGTCAGTCATGGTTACAGACTTTAAAGGAATATCCGGATACGGATATTGCAGCGGTTGTTGATGTCTTACCAGATAATTTGGAAGCCGCGGAAAGTATGTTAGGGTCAGATGGTACTAAATATTCTGTTAACATTGAAGAAACTTTACATAATACTAATGCTGATTTAGTTTTAATTGTCACACCTCCCTCTACACATACCGATATAGCGATCCAGGCCCTCGAACAAGGATTCCACGTTATGATGGAGAAGCCTTTAGCACATTCATATGAAGAAGCAGTACATTTACTTGAAGCTAGTAAAAGATATGATAGAAAAATAGCTGTCAGCCAAAACTATCGTTGGCGGCAGCCGATTCAAACTCTAAAGAAAGTAATAGAAGAGGGGATCATTGGAAAAATTGGTTATATTGAATATGACTTTCGCAAACCTAAGAAATTAGGTGGATGGCGTGATCAATATTCTGATGTAATGCTAGAAGATATGTCTATCCATCATTTTGACATCATGAGATTTTTACTTGGGCGTGAAGTGGTTGAGGTCTCGGCCCAAAGTTTTAGACCAGAGTGGAGTTGGTTTACGGGGAATCCAACAGCATCTGTATCCCTTCTGTTTGAAGACAATATCTTTGTTAATTACTTCGCTTGCTGGGTATCTCGTGGAAAGGAAACAACTTGGAATGGAGATATTCGTATTGCCGGTGAATACGGGGCTATTGAATTAATCAATGATCAAGTCCATGTGCGAATTTTTGACGAAGATATAGAAAAGGAGTATAGAAGTATTGATTTAGTTGAAACTCCTTTTCCGGAATTGTCATTTAGGGATAGAGGATCTTCTTTGAACGATATGGTTAACGCGATTCGAGAAAATCGAGAACCGAATACTTCACTTGTAGACAATTTCAAAAGCTTTGAAATTACATGTGTTGCAATTAAGTCAAGTAAAAAACATGGTGAAAAAATAGTGATTGGAAAATAGATGGATAGAAAATAGTTCTGGACTTAAAGGATAAATTTTAGTAATTAACTTTATTGCAAGAAGGAGAGAAGTAGATGTATAGGAGAATTGGATTCGGATTTCTTGCGTTATTATTAGTTCTTTTAACCGCTTGTGCACCTAGTACGGATACATCCAGCAGTTCATCCAGTAATTCTTCTAGTAGTTCAAATAGCCAATCTAATCCTGATAGTAAAAGTAGTAATGGAGATGTAATTACTATCTCGTGGTGGGACGCAAATACAACTGCACAAGAGCCATTGCTAAAACTTATCGAAGATTTTGAAGCAGCGAATCCGAATATAAAGATCAATCGGACGTACATTTCGTTTGCCGATTTAAAGAACAAGCTGTTTATGGGGGCAGCAGGAGATCAATTACCTGATATTGTATGGATTGATAACCCTGATTTCCAGGCATTTGCTGCAGCAGGTATTCTAGCAGACATAACTGATAAAATAAAGGATTGGGAATATACAGAGGATTACTTCGAGGGACCTTGGTCTTCTACAGTATATGATGGTAAAAACTATGGAGTGCCAAACTATAGCAATAACCTCGCATTATTTTATAACGTGGATATGCTAAATGAGGCTGGAATAGAACCCCCAACCAATTGGGAAGAGTTAAAAGAAGCTGCAAAAACGTTAACTAAACCGGGAGTGTATGGAGTTTCAGCTTCAGGAGTGAAAACTGAAAATAGCACTTTCCAATTCTTACCATTTATGTGGCAAGCAGGTTCGGATATCCCTAATTTTGATTCCCAAGGTACCATTGAAGCGATCACATTATGGAAGGAATTAGTAGATAACGGGTATATGTCTAAGGAAATATTGACTATGGATCAACAAAACGTTGCGTTACAATTTCTAGCAGGTAAAGCAGCAATGATGGTTAATGGAACCTGGCAAATACCTGGCCTAACAAAGGATGCTAAATTTAATTGGGATATTGTCCAGTTGCCAGAACACAAGCAAGGTGCTACAAACCTAGGTGGTTTCAACTGGGGAATTACGGCTACTTCTGAACACCAAGATATCGCGTGGGAGATTATCAAATTTGCGGAAGAGCCTGAACGTAAAAAGGAATTTCTGAAAGCAGCAGGTTACCTCCCTGCAAGAAAAGATATGATCCAAGATCCGTTTTGGCAAGAGGATAAGCATTTGAAGATCTTCGCAGATAATATGGAGGTTGCAAGAGCACGGGCATATGGTCCGAATTATCCCAAAATATCTGAAGCTATCCAAGACGTGATTCAACAGGTTATTACTGGTACAAAGTCCCCAGATGAAGCCGTTAAAGAAGCAGATGCCAAAATTAAGCCTTTGCTTCCCTAATTGATTTAATTAAAGGGATGGACTGAAAAATTTCCATCCCTTTCCAAAATTAAGAGGGGGTAGAATATGCAGCAGTCAGATGTAGTAATAGAGAAACGTAATACAATCCGCACAGTTTCTTCTATTTTTAAGAGTAAGCGAAACCTTGGAAATTACTTGTTTCTTGCACCGGGTTTATTGTTTCTCATGTTTTTTATGATTTTTCCGATATTCTATAATTTATTGCTAGGTTTTCAAAATGTTACACTAATGAACTTAAGGGGCGAACATGAATTTATTGGCTTATCAAATTATATAAATATATTCCTAGATCCTGTTTTTAAAATATCCTTTGTAAATTCTATTATTTTCACAGCGATGTGCATATTTTTCCAATTTGCGATTGGCTTTGCTTTTGCTTTATTGTTCAATATGAATTTTCCAGGTAAAAACTTCTTGCGTTCATTACTCCTTCTAGCTTGGATGCTTCCCATGATCATTACGTCAACATTATTTAGATGGATGATGTCAGGGGATTATGGAGTATTTAATTACTTCTTACTAGTATTAGGGATTATTGATGAACCGATCTTGTGGTTAACAGAAACGAGTACGTCCTTATTAGGAACGATCATTGCAAATATTTGGATTGGTGTTCCTTTTAATATGATAATCCTCTTAGGAGGATTACAATCTCTTCCAGATCACCTCTATGAAGCAGCAAAGATCGATGGAGCTTCACGTTTTCAACAGTTTCGGCATATTACACTTCCTTTAATGAGACCTACGATCTTAATTCTATTAATGTTAGGAGTTATCTATACCTTCAAGGTGTTTGACCTGATTTACATCATGACTGGTGGTGGGCCTGTCAATTCTTCTTATGTTCTACCTTTTTATGCGTTTAATTTAGCCTTTGTCAAGTTTGACTTTAGTATGGGAGCAGCTGTCGCAACATTGATGTTTGTATTTCTGTGTATTGTCTCAGCAATCTATCTTTGGTTCTTAAGAAAGGAGGAACAAATTCATTAATGACTACTTTAAAGTGGAAAGAAAAATATGGAGCAATGGCTGTCGCTATTCTTTCAACCCTGTTATTTTTATTCCCCATTTATTGGATGGTCATCACATCCATAAAACCGATGAATGAACTGTTTGCTAGTCCGCCGAATTTTTTCCCTCTTGAGCCAACATTTGATGCATATATTGATAACATTATAAAAAATCAGTCAATGTTGGGATATATCGCAAATAGTTTCGTCATTTCTTTTGGGACCTTGATTTTATCATTGATTCTTGCTGCGCCTGTTGCCTATGCATTGGCTAGGCTAGACATCAAGGGGAAGTCCTTGATCTTGATTATTTTACTTACAACTCAGATGCTACCAAGTATTATGCTTGCTATGCCTCTATTTATCTTCTTCTCAAAGATGGGTCTAATCAATAGTTTTACTGCTTTAATTATTGCAAACACTACTCACGCACTTCCGTTTGCTATTTTAGTACTCCGGCCTTATTTTCTATCTGTACCAAGTGGGCTTGAAGATGCTGCTGCTATAGATGGATGTAATAAGTTTTCAGTTTTCTTGCGCATTATATTACCTCTAGTAAAACCAGGGTTGTTGACAGTAGGCGCCTTCTGTTTCTTATTTGGTTGGGGGGATTTTCTTTTCGCTCTAACCCTGACGACTGAAAACTCAATACGTCCATTAACATTAGGTCTCTATAAATTTATTGGGGAATACGGAATTGAGTGGAATAATCTTATGGCTGTTGCAACTATTGCTGCCATTCCAATTATAGTAATATTTGTTACATTACAAAAATATATTGTAAGTGGTGTTACTTCAGGGGCAATGAAAGATTAATATATATGAGGTGGGATACGAAATGTTGAATAAGACTCGCATCGGCTATTTAACACCCTATTCATACGAAGAATTGGAATGGGCAAAAAGAGTAGGATTTGGAAGTATTCAGTTGATTGTTAAACCGGGGCAACCGTTGGACCCTGCTCTCTCTAGCGAAAAAGAGATTATGGCGGCAAAGGAGCATCTTGAGTCACTAGATATCGAAATTTCAGCAATTGGCTATTATGGTAACCATTTGGACCCTGATTTGAATAAGCGTAAAGCTAATAATGACCATCTCGTAAATTTAATGAATCTAGCTGAGATGCTGGATGTAAAATTAATTGGGACATTCGCGGGAAGAGTCCCGGATTTAGATATACCGGAAAATATACCCATTTTTAAAGAAGTGTGGACACCATTAGTTGAGCAAGCAGAAAGTAGAGGGTTAAAGCTAGCGTTTGAAAATTGCCCTATGTTCCGTCATTTTCCTTTCCGAGGCATTAATATAGCTTATACTCCAAGAGCTTGGGATCTGATGTTTGAAGTTATTGATTCAAAAGCAATTGGGATTGAATATGATCCATCCCATCTAGTTTGTATGATGATGGATTACATAGCCATTCTTGATCGGTATCAAGATAAAATATTACATGTGCACGCAAAGGACGCAGAAGTGAGGCCACAGATTAAGCAGAATGGTATATTTGAGCCAAACAGTGTACGTCATAGGACACCCGGGTTCGGAGATGTCGATTGGAAAAGATTGTTTTCATCTTTAACTGAAATTGGTTATACCGGAAATTTGGATATTGAAGGACTCCATGATCCTGTTTTCAAAGACGATAGAGAAAGAGAAGGACTCTTGCTTTCTCTAAAGCATCTTAACCAATTGGTTACAACATAAAAAAATGGGAGTGATAGTATGCAGAGAAAACTAAAAACCCTGCCATTAAGTAAAGTAAAGATCAAGGAATCATTTCTTGGTTCTAGAGCAAAAGTAGTGAGAGAAAACACGATTCCTTATCAATGGGAAGCTTTAAATGATTTGGTACAAGATGCAGAACCAAGTTATGCAGTGAGAAATTTCAGGATCGTTGCTGGAGAAGTTGAAGGTGAATATGGAGGTAGGGTGTTTCAGGATAGTGATGTGTATAAATGGTTAGAGGCAGTTGGATTCTATTTGGAAGTCCATGAAGATCCAGAAATAGAAGAGAAAGCAGATTATTTAATAGATTTAATTGAAAAAGCTCAAGAACCGGATGGGTACATTAATACATATTATACGTTGGTAGAACCGGAAAACCGCTGGACAAATCTTCGAGAAAATCATGAACTATACTGTGCAGGTCATATGATTGAGGCAGCTGTCGCTTACTATAAAGGAACAGGAAAAAGAAAGTTCCTAGATATAGCCTGTCGGTTCGCAGATTATATCCATTCCGTATTTGGGTATGAACCTGATAAAAAAAGAGGCTATCCTGGACATGAGGAAATTGAACTCGCTCTCGTTAAATTATATGATGTTACAAAAAACAAAAAATATCTAGATTTAAGCAGCTACTTTATAGAAGAAAGAGGAAAAAATCCACACTACTTTGATTTAGAGGCAAAGAAAAGAACACATAGTAATAGGAATTTTGATAATTCCTATTACCAAGCTCATTTACCAGTAAGAGAACAAGAAACAGCTGAAGGTCATGCGGTAAGAGCTGTTTACCTTTATAGTGGAATAACAGATATTGCTGCCGAGACCGGAGATGAAGAACTTTTCGCAGTATGTAAACGAATTTGGAAAAACGTTCTCGAACGTCGAATGTATATTCATGGAGGAATCGGTTCCATCGCATATGGTGAAGCCTTTACGTTTGATTATGATTTGCCAAATGATATCGCATATGCTGAAACATGTGCCGCAATTGGATTAGTATTTTGGGCTAGCCGTATGCTTCAGTGTGAACCGGATAGAGAATATTCTGATGTAATTGAGAGAGCTCTTTATAATGGAATCCTAAGCGGTATATCATTAGATGGAACGAAATACTTTTATGTAAATCCCTTAGAGATTTGGCCAGAGCGTCGTGAAAAGAGAAATGATAGGAATCGGGATCGCCAAGCTCGCCTACAAGCAAGAAGACAGGGGTGGTGGGGCACTGCTTGTTGTCCCCCAAACATTGCTAGACTAATGGGTTCACTTGGACAGTATATTTATTCGTATAAAGATAATGAAGTCTATGTCCATCTATATTTAGATAATGAAACCGAGTTTGAGATTAATGGTCAGAATGTTGTGATTTCACAAAAAACAAATTATCCATGGGATGAAAATATCCGCTTAGTGGTTCAAATGGAATCGGAACTGGAGTTTACTTTAGCACTTCGTATACCTGGATGGTGCAGAGATGCAAAGCTAATGGTTAATGGGAAAAGTGTTGACATCAATGACAAAATGACTAGAGGGTATGCTCTGGTTAAAAGATTATGGAAGCAAGGTGACGATGTAACACTTAGACTCGCTATGCCTGTTGAGCGAATTCAAGCTAATCCTGAAGTTCGGGATAACGTGGGAAAAGTTGCGCTGCAAAGGGGTCCAGTTCTTTATTGTTTAGAAGAAGTGGATCATGGAAAAAATGTATTTGATATTACCTTACCACGAAATGCTGAGTTTTCTATTAAATATGATCCTGACTTATTAGGAGGAGTGTCTGTTATTTCTACAACTGCTTATCGTAGTGAAGAAAACGAATGGAAGAACACTCTTTATAAGATTGCAAACAACAATAGAAAAATTATAGATATTCAAGCTGTACCGTACTTTGCGTGGGCAAATCGCGCACCTGGGGAGATGGTAGTTTGGATTAAGGAATGCTAATACTGACCACAAATGAAAAGAAGTGGGATCATTGGTAATCGACCAGTGATCATGTTTATTCCAATACTTCTCATAAAAGTTAGACTGGTAGTTTAATAATCTAATAAGAAGGAGTGAATACATTTGAAATTAGGAGTTTTTGCTGTTCTCTTCGGAAATAAGGAGATAAATGAGGCTCTGGATTACATCGCGGAAACCGGTCTTCAAACTGTTGAGATCGGAACGGGAGGCTATGTTGGAAACGCTCATTGCAATCCGATGGAATTGTTATCAAGTGAAGAAAAATTGAACCAATTCAAGCAGGCAATTAGCAGCCGTGGTTTAGAAATTAGTGCACTAAGCTGTCACGGAAATCCGCTACATCCAAATAAGGAGATTGCACAAAACCATCATGAGGATTTTCAAAATACAGTCCGTCTTGCCGCATTGCTTGATGTGAAAACAGTCATAACATTTTCCGGATGTCCTGGGGAGTCAGATTACTCCCTAAATCCTGTTTGGGTAACGTGCCCTTGGCCGGAAGATTTCTCTTCTGTGGTGAAATGGCAGTGGGAACAAAAGGTTATTCCATATTGGAAGGAGCAGGACAAATTTTTGAAAGAACATGGAGTACGTGTAGCAATCGAACCACACCCAGGGTTTGTTGTTTATAACACAGAAACTATGCTGCAACTGCGTAATGAGTGCGGGGACAGTATCGGATGTAATTTTGACCCAAGTCATCTGTTTTGGCAAAATATGGACCCAATTGTTGGAATAAAAGCTTTAGCTAAAGCTAATGCATTATATCATTTCCATGCGAAAGATACAGGAATCGATGAACAAAACACTGCATCGAATGGTGTTTTAGACACAAAGAGCTACAGAGACGAACTCAATCGATCATGGATCTTTCGGACAATTGGCTATGGTCATGGAGAAGGAACATGGAAAGGTATTATAAGTGCTCTGCAATTAGTTGGATATGAAGGGGCAATTAGCATTGAACATGAGGATAGCTTAATGTCTGTGGATGAAGGCTTCCAAAAAGCGAGTTCATTTTTAAAAAATCTACTAATAAAAGATAGGATAGGTGAAATCTGGTGGGCATAGGAAGGCTGTGATGAGGAAGGGGTTAGACACGCTGCCGATAAAATGGGAGGGCCTCCCTATAAAACAGACTTGGCGTCAATTTATTGAAAGAGATGATATTGATCTAATAGATACTGGAATGCCAAATAACGTTCATGCAGAAATGGCAATTGGAGCCGTGGAAGCAGGTAAACATTTGTGAAAAACCTCTAGCCATGAAAGGTCAGTACAGGCTAAAAAATGGTTAAATGTGGAGGAAATATTTCTAGTAAGGATAGGTGAAAAAATGAAATTAGGAGTATACCTTAAGTTGTTTAGACAATACTCATTGGAAGAAGCCTTAGGTTATGCTTCCCATAAAAACTTCAGATGGTCGAAATAGCAACGGGTGGTTATGTAGGTAATCATCACTTAAAACCAGCAGAGATACTTGAAAAACCGAGTGAAATTCAAAGGATCAAGGATTTAATTGAGAAGTATAATTTTCAGATAAGCTCTTTAAGTTGCCATGGAAATCCACTTCATCCTAATCCGGAAATAGCCAGGCAGCATCACGAAGATTTTAAAAACACTGTGTTATTGGCTCGGAAGTTGAATGTGGAAACCATAGTAAACTT
>Ga0180215_1002253_pt1 | contig 19718 bp, 15 predicted proteins | sample eDN3rd37CBELigBY_FD_128871 | JGI IMG/M metagenome (GOLD analysis project Ga0180215, IMG submission 128871) | Enriched backyard soil microbial communities from Emeryville, California, USA - eDNA 3rd pass 37_C BE-Lig BY (version 2) (version 2) | ecosystem: Environmental > Terrestrial > Soil >... | reverse complement strand
TGTTAAACAATCCTCAAACCATTGGCGTGTTTGTCAAGAGCGATTGCGGCGCATCTCCATCCAGTAAATAGGAGAGAAGCTAACCCTTTAGGTAGTTTTCATAAATCTTTTGACACTACCTTATTGTTCTAGTAGTAATTTCGGAGAAAGATGCAGGATTCCTTCTAAAATTTATGAAATTTGTTGAAAAGAAAATTTTCAATTATAGACAAATGAGGAAGAATCGATTATTTTATTCTTTATCTGCTCCATATAGTTTTATATGAAGAAAAATCGTTAGTAACGTTCCGCTGATAAAAAAGCACACACCCGAAAGCGAGGTTGGTGAGAAAAACTCCCCTATTCCCATTTCCGACAACTCCTTTTACATCATTTTAGTTTATTTATAGAAATATGAACCACGATATGTCCCAAATTTTACCTGAACTAGTTTGCTTCCGTTTTTTATAAGAAAAATAAAGGTTTTTTGCCCTCTTCCTTTGAAATATACATATATGTGAACGAATGAAAGGAGAGGTTAATTAGTGACAGAGATTCGTATTTTAGATAAAGAGGAATTACTACATGCATCCCTTTTATCACAATATGCCTTTCAATATGAATTAACTGATGAAGAGGTGAAGGAAAGGATAGAACAACAAAAAGATATAACAGTACTTGGTATTTTTGAAGGCGAACAATTAGCTTCCAAGCTACAAATTATCCCGCTAGCAATTTATATAAATGAACAAGTGTACTCAATGGGTGGAATTGCGGGAGTTGCAACATGGCCTGAATTTAGAAGAAAAAAGCATGTTTCTACACTCATTACAAACGCACTTAAGATAATGAAGGAAAAAAAGCAACTAGTGAGTTTTCTACACCCATTTAAAATTAGCTTTTATCGGAAATTTGGTTGGGATTTGTACTGTGAACGAGCAAACCTAGAAATTAGCAAAAGTGATTTGGTTCCTTTCTCTATGACACACGGTGTCATTAAAAGGGTAGCAAAGGAAGAAGCGTTTGCTACCTTATCAATTATCTATGAAACTTATGCAAAGCAATACAACGGAATGCTAAAAAGGACTGAAAATTGGTGGACTCATCGTGTTTACTCGAAAGATTCACACTTTATCGTTTATATCGATGAGCAGAACCAACCTGCAGGATATCTACATTATAAAATGAAGGATACGGTCATGGATATTAAGGAAATGGTTTACCTTCACGAAGAAGCCAGAAGAGGATTATGGAACTTTATCTGTCAGCATGACTCAATGGCTGATAAGGTTAGGATCCTCACTTCTACTGAAGACAAGTTACCATATTTACTCCAAAATCCTTTTATAAAAAAAGACATTACTCCTTATTTTATGGGTAGAATCGTAGATGTGTTACCTTTTCTACAATCATACCCATTCCATACATATGAATCATTGTTCTTACATGTATATGATCAATATGCACCATGGAATAATGGGACATATTATCTCAACAATGGCGATATAACTTTTTATCAAAAAGAACAAGAAGGTAGTATATGTGTCCATCCACCGAAAAGAGGAATACAGCTGGATATAAGTACATTGTCATCGTTACTGATTGGCAATCAGAGACCTACCTTCCTTTATGAAGCCGGCAAAATATCAGGAAGTAAAGATGATGTTGATCGTTTAGAAAAAATGGTACCTAATCGCTCTGGATTCTTTTTGGATTTCTTTTAATAAACCACTTATTAACGTATTTAAAACTACGGAAATAGTGATATTGAGCACTTTCATTACTATTCTTTTAAAAAATACATCCCAAGTTCTTCTTTGGGATGTATTTTTTATCAATATAATATTCTCAATAATAATTGGTACAAAACCTACTATTAGAAATTCTATTTCAATGGAGGAACTCCTACAATACTATCATTATAATGGTAACGATCTTCACCATTAATAAGGAATGTTTTTATACGTTCTTTATCCCCACCCCACTTTTCCATAAAAAATTTCACTTCTGGAGTTGTATAACGGACTGAAAAGGCAACTCTAGGAATGTTTGATAAATTAGACTCTGAGCCATGAAACGTTGCTTCATTAAAAAAGACGATTTGCCCAGGACTCATTTCAACATCAATCGCTTTTGATTCATCAATCATATCTTCAGAAATACCTTCTGAAAACGTGCTGTTCTGGTCATTTGCCCAAACATGCTTTACAAGTTGTTTATGTGTACCTGGAATGATTTTCAAACACCCATTCTCCTTTATTGAAAATCCAAGCGAAACCCATGCAGTAGCATTAATGGCAGGTTCCATTGGCCAGTAATTAATATCTTGATGCCAAGGGATAAATTTACGGTCACCAGGAGCTTTATACCAAAAATGCATTGCCCATAAAACAATATCGTCTCCTAATATCGCCTTCATATTTTCTACGATGCTTGGGTGTGTTGCTAAATCATATGCCCACCTATATCTGTGGTGCCATGCAGACAAATTTATTTTTGTAGGTCCTGGATTATACTTTGATTGTCCTAAGGCTTTAAAAAACTCTTGGTATGAGAACTCAGAGTCCTTTAACGAGAGTCCTTGAATTGGTCCTGTAAATCCATCATTTTTATACTGTTCAAGCGAAAATCTTTGTCCTTGGGTAATCATAGCAACCAACCTCCTCCCTAATCTTGATATACACTATTCTCGTTTACCCCTAAATACAACGATTTTAATGGGACCATCGATTCTTCTGGAACATAATATTTAAATTTATTTTCACTTATAACTCCTAAAAGCTGCTTCCTAATAGGACTAGCATCTTTCAATAACGAATTCGATGCTTGATGGTAATCAATTGGACGCATCCATATTGGACTATACCCTAAGAATAGCTGCCTTCTAGTATAGGAAGAATGATTTGGCGCACCTGCATGCCAAATATTTTGAGGGAAAATAAAGACATCTCCTGGTTTACCACAAATTTGGACTTCATCTTCATTATTTTTCCTTACATCTGTATCATTTGGATTATAAGGACGATTATGACTTTTTGGAATTACTTTCGTATTTCCACGGTCTGGCTCTGACATATCACTCAGAATGTAACATGTCTTTAAATAATACATAGAAGTTAGATCATTAATTTTTGGGAATTGTGGGTGCGGGCCATCTTGATGCCAATTAATAAAACTATTTGTTTCAGTTTTTAAGTCATTAGGATTGGGATGACGTATTGTTAAATGAGAAATGTGAAGCTGAATATTATAACCTAACAGATTGACGACCAATGGGATGATTGCTGGTTCATCTATTAAACTCGCAATCTCAGGGTGACGCTCTACACTATGATAAATGTTATGGCTTAAACTATCTGGCTCTTCGGCAATAATTTCATCTACAGCCCGATTCACTCGGTCTACCTTTTCCTTTGACAATACATCTCGTAAAATTAGAAATCCTTGCTCATTAAATTCCGTTACTAATTCTTTTATTCTTTGTTCACTCATTACGTACATGTAATTCTTCCTCCTTTAAATGATAAGTATCATTTATAAAAAGGGAGAAGTAAGAAAACTTCCCCCATCATGATAATCCTTTTTACTTCACTAGGCCCTTATCTGTTAATTGTTGTTCAGCAGCATCGAGCATTGCCTGATAATTAAATGTAGATTCTAGAGTAGCAACAAAATCTTCATATTCACTTAATGGGCGTTCTCCATAAATAAATTTGATAATCTCCTCTTCATAATACCTAGTTGCATCTGCAGGATTATATCCTTCAGGGATATCAACGAATCCGTTTAAGGCTTCAATTCGAGGTTGTTCTGCCGCATATTCAATATACTCCTCTTGAGCCGCAAATTTTGTCTTCAAATATTCCATTTCAGGTCGACCAGTAAATTGATACAACCAGAAATAAGCTCCTTCTTCAGCAAGTAAATCTGTTGGAACTACTTTGCCGTCCTCCAAGTTAAAGTGTTCCCCTTCAACTCCATATTGAACAAGTTTCGAACCTTTGTCTGAGGAAACATAGTTTAGTAGTTCAAACACCTTTTCTAATTTTGCTGGATCATCTTCAAGTTCCTTTGGAATTGCATAGTAACGTGGTGCAGTTCCAATATCATGTGTTCCATCAAAATAACCAGCAGGTCCTTCCGGAGCACGTAATTGAATCCACTCGGCATCAGGATTAACTGTTTTAATTTGTTCCACAAATACTTCTTTTGTTATATTTGGCCAATCAATATAGATGATTCCATACTGTCCTTGAAACGCTTTTTGTTGATGTTGTAAAGCGGTATTTGTTACTACTTCTGGATCAACAACACCGCTTTCAATGAATTTTTTGATTGTGGAAAGCGCATCTTTCATTGCTGGGTCATAAAACGAATTAACTAATTCTCCATCTTTTAGATAAAAGCTACCTGGCATCCCTACTCCATATGCACCAAAAATTGGTTGAAATGCATTTAAAACTCCCCCTGTAATACCGTACGTGTCATTTTTTCCATTTCCATCAGGATCGTCTTGGGTAAACGCAGATGCTACAGCTAGCAATTCATCTACTGTTGTTGGTGCTTGTATACCTAAATTATCTAACCAGTCTTTACGAATCCAATAGGTGTTATACGGTATCTGAGGTGGGACAGTGACAGCAAATACTTTGTCATCAACTTTCGCCTTCGTGACATTGTCCTCACCAATGAAATCTACCACCGATTGTATTTTCTCCATATGAGGAGTTAAATCAAGTAACAATCCTTTCTTGGAAAAGTCTAAGATTTGTTGACGATTTACTGCAAATAAATCAGGAAAATCTCCTGCAGCCAGGCGAACATTTAATTGATTATCGTACTCACTAGATACAACAGATAAATTCACTTCAGCCCCAATTGCTTTCTCTAACTCTTGCTTAATAACATCATCCTCAGGAGCCGGTAAATTGTTCCCACCACTTATTATTTCAAGTTCAATATTTTCAGATGCCTCACCGTTACCCGATGAATCTGAAGTTGAAGAACCTGTTGTTTCCTCTTTTGAACTACATGCTACTAAAAACAAACTAACCATTAAAATTAGAGAAATAATAGAACCTATAAATCTTTTACGCATATAACCCCTTCCTTTCTTCCTATTTTTTTGTATAAAATCACTAGTGGTCCACGCTACCCTTTTATAGAACCTAGAAGCATTCCTTTTGTAAAATGTTTCTGGATAAAGGGATAAACCAATATAATTGGAACACTCGCGATAATAACAGCTGCCATTTGCATTGTTACGGTTGGTACCATATTGTCTACGTTAGCCGAGAGTTGATCAGAGTTTTGCAGGAGAATATCACGAACAACTACTTGTAAAGGCTGAAGTGTTCGATCTGTCACATACATAATTGCTTGGAAGAACTCATTCCAATGACCAACCATATAAAACAAACCAATTGTCATCATTACTGGTAACGAAAGCGGTAACACAATTTGCCATAAAATCCTAAACTCTTTTGCTCCGTCTATTCTTGCAGCTTCAAATAAATCTTCTGGTAAATTTTCGAAAAAGCTTTTCATGATTAAAACATTAAAGCTCCAGATTGCATTTGGGACAATCATGGCCCAAATAGTATTAATAAGGCCAGTTCCTTTTACTATTAAATAGGTGGGAACAATTCCCCCATTAAAAAGAAGAGTAAAAACGACTATAAATAAAAGGAAATTTCGTCCTGGTAATTTTTTTCGACTTAACGGATAGGCCATTAATGTTGTTAAAATTAAATTAATAAATGTTCCAACAACAGTGATAAATACTGTAACACCAAAAGCTTTTGGTATTCTCGCTTGTGATAGTAGTTCTTTATAAGCATCGAACGTTAATGTCTTAGGTATTAAAATATACCCACCGTTTTTTAGTACTTCTCCAAAAGGGGTTAAGGAAGCTGACAATACGAATAATAGTGGGAAAATGGCTGACAAACCAACAAGCGCTAGAAAAAAGTAAATGATGTAATCAAAAATTCGATCTTCTATCCCTCTTACCAAATTCCTTCCCCCCACTTCTTTGCAATATGATTTGCCCCAAAAACTAACACAAGGCCAATAAGTGATTTAAACAAACCAACCGCAGAGGCTAAACTAAAATTCATTTGTTCCAAACCTGTTCGAAAAACCCAAGTATCGATAATATCAGCAACTGGGTAAACCTGAACATTATACATAATATAAATCTGTTCAAAACCTGCATCTAACATATGACCAAGCCTTAAGATAAATAATAGAATAATTACATTCCTTATTCCCGGTAAGGTAATATGCCAGATCATTCTAAATCTACTTGCTCCATCTACTCTTGCGGCTTCATATAATGCAGTATCAATTCCTGCCATTGCTGCTAAATAAATTATTGCACCCCAACCAAGATTCTGCCAAACCTCCGTTCCAACAAGAACTGAGCGAAACCATTCTGAAGATGTTAAAAATGGAATAGAACTCCCTCCAGCTTCCACAAACCATCGATTTACCAATCCTGTACCTTGAGAAAGAAATGCAATACATATTCCGTAGATAATAACCCAAGACAAAAAGTGAGGCATGTAGCTTAGCGTTTGTACCCATTTTTTGAACCAAGCAACACGACACTCATTAAGTAAGATTGCTAGAACAATAGACGGTACCATACCAAAAATCAGCTTGTAAAAACTAATTAAAAATGTGTTCGTTAATAACTGAGAAAAGTACGGAGATTCAAAAAACTGCTGAAAGTATTTATACCAAGGATCTGCCCATGGACTTCCCAGAATACCATCTGAAAAGTTATACTCTTTAAATGCAATTATTACTCCATACATAGGTAGATACTTATAAATGAAATACCAAACCAATCCAGGTAGAAGCATCAAGTAGAAGGCGCGGTTCTTCCATATGGATGTCATTAAGATTTTCATTCTTGAACGCTCTGTGACAATAGTATTTTTATTAGTTTTTGCCTTTAGTTCCATCTCATCTCCCCTTTTTTATTATTGAAAACGTTTACCCCGTTGTAATTATTGTAACATTTCAGAATTTTCTATTAATATACATAAATCGTGTGATATTGTTCACTTTTTTGTTATTTCAACTATTATCAAATGTTTTAGTAGGTATTGGTAGTTCCAACCGAATGATAGTACCTACATTTTTTTTACTTCTTAAGCGAAGGCCATATTCTTGTCCAAAATGGATCATAATCCTTTCATGTACATTTACTAAACCGATACTATTGAATCCTTGAGTCGCTCCGTCACTTTTTGGCTTGTCCAACAAAACTCTTTGAAGATTAGAATCTATTCCAATACCGTTATCCCTAACATAGATTTTTAATCTATTGTTTTTCGTTATTCCACCATAGATTGAAATTAATCCTCTATGTTTATTTGGAACAATTCCGTGAAAGATTGCGTTCTCTACTAAAGGTTGTAAAATGAGCTTTAACACCTTTATGTCCATCGCTTCTATTTCTACTTTAAGATGCAAACTAAATTTATCACCATAACGGACTTTTTGTATTTGAACATATTTTTCTAATCCATCTAATTCTTCTTTTAATGAAACTAACTCAGATGTTTTGTTAAAACTAAAAGAAAGAAGGCCAATAAGTGAACGGATTGTTTCTCTAACCTCAGTAAGTTTTTGTTGTTTTGCTAGACTATTTATACATGCGAGAGTATTATAAAGAAAATGCGGACTTATTTGACTTTGGAGCATTTTTAATTCATATTCTTTTTTTCTTTTTTCTAATTCTTTAACTTCCTCAAAAAGAGTTTTAATTCTGATCATCATCGAATGAAAACTGTTAGAAAGATGTCCAATTTCATCGTGCCTATTAGCAACCTTTGATGGTAACTTGTTGATATCGTTTATATTATCCATACTGGAGACAAGATTTCGAATAGGGTTTGTAAAATAGCGGCTGATCATGAATGAACTACAAAATAAAATGACAATCCAAAGAAGTGCCACATTCCAAAAATTCTTATATAAATCAAATAAATTATGATAAAAGGACCTTTCATTAATTAAAGATATAACTCTCCAGCCAAGACTGTTTACATTTGATTTTACCGCTACTATTGTTCCATTCTCTCCTTGAATTCTACTTACACCTGTGTCAAGATCTCCTATTTTGTGAACAAATTCGGTTGTCAATTGTTCAGGATAGACACCTTTTTCATACTGTAATAGATTGCTTGGTGCCCCTACCGTGACAACATTATCGGCAGAAGTCATTACCAAAAATGTTTGGTTATCTCTATGAAATAGTGGAGAGAGTTTAGCTTCTAATCGCTGAATATCTATCTCAACAACTGCCAAACCTGAATAATGATTATTTTTGCCAATAATAGGGCTAATAAAAGCAACAGTATGATCAGAAAGAGGAGTATAATAGGGTTCACTCCATATGATTCCTCCAAACCTATTTTTAGCCATAGTGACAAGATTATCTAATTGTTTATTTCCCACAATATCATAATATACTTGACGATTTGAGTAGACTTTACCATCTTCTCGAATTAAGTAAACGGTTTTCATAACGGACCTGTTTAAATCACCATACTTCTGTAAAAACTCGAGTGCAACTTCTTCATTTTCTTCTTCCAATAAATTTGGTTGTAATGACAATAACAATAGTATTTGTTGCACATTTCCCAAGTAGGTATTTAATAGTTCGTTAGTTTGGGAAACAAGTTGCTGTGAGTCATTAATGACCTGTTTCTCAAATATTTTTTTGAAATCTTGAAGATTACTCCATGCCAATATGGTAAATAAGGTAGATGTTACAATAAATAGAAAAATAAATTGTTTAACAGCCAAACTTTGTTTACTATACCATTTCTTTAGCATCTCCATTTTAATCATCCTCTTTTATAGTCAGTTGGCGTTATCCCTGTCCATTTGCGAAAAACCACAGAAAAATATCTGTAATTAGGTATTCCAACTTTCTCAGCAACTTCATAGACTTTTAAATTAGAAGATTGTAATAATTTAATTGCATATTCCATTCGAATCCTTGTTAAATATTCATTAAATGACTCTCCCATCTCCTCACGAAATATACGACTTAAATAGTGAATGCTATACCCTACTTTTGCGGCTACGACACTTAGAGTAATTGGTTCTGAAAAATGTTCATTCATAAACCTTAAAGCATGCCGAATTTCAGGACGGATTTGATTCTTCTTATTCAGGCAAGTTTCTATACTGTAAACTATTAGAGATATCATTTCAGTAAGGCTACTTGCGTTAAATACGCACTCGCTTAACTCCAATATGTCACTTAATCCCCATTTTCTCTGCCATTCAATTATCCACTTTAAAACCAATTCTTTTAATTCAGTTGGACTAAATTTATGTTTTAATGCCCATTCATAAAATTCTTTATTAAAGAAAAATGATACTTGTTCATTATTTTTTTCAACCCTTTGGATAGCACCGATTAGTTCATCTAATTTTTCTTCGTTTAATGATGAAAATAGTGGCGCTTTACCAATAAAAATCTTCCTTTCCTCCTCGTAAAAGCTATATTCACAACACTTAGAAATTGCATTATATCCAGTTAGCAAATCTTTTACTCCCCCAATAGAGTCACTTATAACCGCAAAAATAGATACCTGATCACTAACAAAAGAAAGATTTTTAACTAGTTGTGTATTTATGAAATTAATTAGTTTTTCTAATTGTTGAAAAACTTGATCTACATTCTCTTTTTTTGAAAGATCTAGTAGGAGATATTCCCCATTTCTGATAGGAGACCAAGTAAAGGAAAATCCACCTTCTTGTTCCATTTCATCTAAGGCAAACTGTACTTCCCTATCCACAAATAATATATCGTTCTTATTCGTTTTCATCTGTAAGTGTACCAATCTTGTTGGAAATGCTTGTATTAATTCAGAGGCTAGGAGTTCATCATTGATTTCATGCAACTTACTATATTCTCCATTTACTAATCTTGAGATAATTTTTGATTGTTTCCACCGAGATTCTTCTCTAGAACTCTTTAGATATGTTCTGTTCCTTTCGATGGATTCTTCAGCCTTTCTTAATATCTTTGCTAGTTCTTCATCCTCAAAAACACCTTTTATTAAATAATCAAGCGCTCCTAACTGAAGTGCCTTCCTCGCATATCCAAATTCACTATGACAAGTAAGCAATACAACTTGTATTTGTGGATAATCCTGTTTTAACCTTTCTAATAGTTCTAGCCCATTCATCACAGGCATTGTGATATCAGTAATAACAACATGAGGGGTATATTCCCGACAAAACTCAAGTGCTTCAACTCCATTTTCGGCTTCTCCTACTAACTTCGCTCCACTTTCCTCCCAATTAAATAAACTAAGTTCTTCACGAATAGGTATTTCATCGTCGACGACTAATACATTTAAAATATTAGAATTCATATAGTAAACCTCCTTTTTCCAGAAAAGTTATCAGTAAATTAAAAACATTTCAACAATAACTTCTCTTACACTAGTATTAATAATAAAAATGACTTCTAAATTACAGATATTTTGCTTTTACTAAGATAATAAATAACTATTCATTGATATAAGAAAACGCTCGGAAATCCGAGCGCCTTCTTGTAATTCTATATTTTTATTTATATAAACATACCGATAGGTTATTTATAAGTTTTGTCAGAATACACCCTCGCTTCAATTATTTCTACTCGATTACTACCATTTGTAGATGAAACGACGATTCTTAAACGATCCATCGCGATTGGCGTATCAAAATGATGAACACGCTTTCTCTTTCTATTACTTTTCTCTTTATGAATTACTCTCCACTCACCATTTATTAACGCTTCTAATCGATAATCTTTTACTAACTCAGGAATAACTTCAAAAGGCGTGCGGTGATGATGTAAATTAATCAAATCTTCATTGACATCATCATTAAAGGTTAAATGAAGTTCTTTTACTTCGATTTTTGTATCCCATTTTAGTTCTACCCATTCTTCTTTATTCTTTTGAATCCAATCTGAACTCCAAAGATGTGGTGATCCGTAAGGTCTAACGTACCCATCAATAATTTTCTCTGGAGAATAGGCCTTGGTTTCACTAAGTACTCTTAAACAAAAAGGTTTTCTTGCTAGACCTCTCATTCTCCATTGGACAACAGGCTGATCAGGCTGGTGTTCTTCTAGATCTTTAGAAACTATTGGTTTTGGTCCTTTTTCAAATGAAATAACTCCTGTAACAGGTTCACTTGATTGATATAGTGATACAGCATTATTTGCCTTAATAATTACAAAAGCATTCTGCGCTGACTCTACCTCCAAGTTCAGTTCAAAGGTAACCCACCGTTTTTCCCCTCTTTCCACATAAGAAGTAGTTTTAGTCTGTAAAGAGTAAGGAACATAGTTTTGTTCTTTCCCTGTGTCCCAAATTTCAATTTCAACTCTTGTCGGTTCAATTGCATCTAGTAAAAGTTCAATATTTCCTAATTTAGTATCAACAGGAATTAAAATTCCAACATCTGTTGACAATTTATAATTCTCAACGGGTGTTTCAATTGAAATCCTTGAAAGAGTACTTGATGCAGTGACTAATGCATTCTTAGCATGGTCTTTTTTATCCTCATTTTTCACTCCTAAAACAGAAGCATCCTGACGAACCATGACTTGCTTCAACTCTTCCAATTGATTTTGATAAAGCTCACGTGGAGTAACATTCTTTTCAACACATAATGCTGCACCTGTACCAGCAGCCTCCCCCATTACAGCACAAGTTGCCATGACGCGTGTAGTTCCAAAAGCGACATGTGAAGCACTAATATTACGTCCTGCAAAAAGTAAATTTGAAGTATTAACCGAATATAGGGAACGAAATGGGATATGGTAATTTCCATCGGCATGCAAATGCTTAGAACCGCTCTCAGTAGCATACATGCCTTGAGGTGGATGCAAATCGATTGACCACCCACCAAAAGCGACCCGGTCCTCAAACGGTGTTTGATTAAGAATATCATTTTGGGTTAGAACGTAATCACCAATAAATCGTCTATACTCCCGTTTCCCAGGTAGAGAACCTACCCATTCGAGTGTCATATTTTCAGCATCAAACTTACCTGAGTTTTTAATATAGTCCCAAATTCCGTAAATCACAGATGATAATTCGTCACGTATTCGCTCATTTTCATGGACCGTATCTAACTCCCCACCCCATTCAATCCACCAATAATGACATCCTGAATCACCACTTCGTATAACTCGCTTCAATGGAATTGTTGTTTGCGTAATATCCTTTGCAAACGAAGGCGGGATGTATTTTATGGGATGCCCTGCATCTTTTGTATAAAATAAAAGAGTACTTCCAAGTGTAATATTATCTTCAACTTCTGGAGCCCAATCTTCATTATACTCATGTCTTGCTTCGCGGCCGATTCGATATTTAGCGCCAGCTAAAAATCCTACAAGGCCGTCTCCTGTACAATCCAAGAAAACTTTACTCTCAAATCTAATTTTCCGTTCAGACCCCATCATCCAACCTGTAACAGAATGAATATGTCGATTATTTTCATTTCCGTCTGCTTGCACTTCATGTACATCTGTATTCAAAAATAATTGTATATTTTTCTCGGCTTTTACTGTCTCTAATACAACTAAATCCCAAATATATGGATTACCATCAGGATTGCGATATTGATTTTCAACAAACATTTCACCCATAATACCTGTTTCACGTGAATATCTCTGAGTTCCATGCGCAGTTGCTCCACATACCCACACTCGAACCTCACTACTCGAATTTCCTCCTAAGACGGGTCTATTTTGAACCAATGACACTGTTTTCCCTAGCCTTGCCGCAGCAACCGCAGCACAAACTCCTGCTAATCCACCGCCAATTACAGTAATATCAGATTGTACAACTTCATGTCTCAATTACCTCCACTCCCCTCATATCTTTTCTTTCATCATATAACTCTATGTTTCTTTTTAACATACACTGATTTATCATAAACATATACAGAATTTCATAGGGAGGGCATTTCTTGACAACTTCAATAACGCTTGAACTTAAACCAACTATTCTTCAACATACCTTTTGGTATAAAAAAACTGACTTTTTGCTGGAGAAAGATTGTTACCCGAATTGGGTAATTTTTGCTGTAGAAAATGGAAAGTTCTCCTTTCGAATATCAGAACAAAACGGTGTAGCTTCATTTGGAGACCTTGTGGTTTGTCCACCTGAAACATTTTTTCATAGAAAAGTATTATCTAGCTTGACTTTTCACTTTTTGCAATTTTCTTGTAATGATGATTTACTACTTCCTATTGGTAAGATTTCAATTAACGATTTGAATCGCTTATCCTCTACGTATTCCTACCTAAGAAAGAGTGAAAATCAAACAGATATGGTTACACTGGATTGGAAAAACCACCTATTGTTAGACATATGGAAACAATATTGCATTGAAAATCATTCCCCAACATTGCATATTTGTGAAAAACTAAATGACACTCTGTTAAACGATGCTTTACAATATTTAAAAGACAATGCTAATAAACCTATTAGTATTAAATCACTATCAAAAATATATGGTTTAAGCCCTGTTCAATTCACAAGGAGGTTTAAATCACATACTGGTATTACACCAACGGCGTTTCTAACAAATCTTCGACTTCTTAAAGCACGGAAGTTATTATTAGAAACAGATTTAACCTTAGATTACATTGCTTTGGAATGTGGATACCAAAGTGGTTTTTATCTTAGTCGTATTTTTTCAAAAAATTACAATATGAGTCCTTCTCACTTCCGAAAGGCATACAGAATTTAAGCTCATAAAATATCTAATAAAACATAGAAATCTTAAAGTGAAATTTTGTAAAAACTGGTAACAATTCTTTCATAATACTAAATATTCTGTTATATTCAATTTAAGTCATATCTTTCTTTATTAATAGATTTACTAGTATTCAACTCTTATTTCTGTAACTTTGAAAACGTATACATGATTGCGAGATATGGACAATCAATTCAAAGTAGGAGGAGATTTACATGACAGTTAAAGTTGGGGTTATTGGGACTGGTGGCATAGCGAAGGCACATTTTGGGAATTTAGCAAAAATAGAGGATGCAGAGGTAGTTGCTGTTTGTGATATTGTTGCTGAAAAAGCCCAAAAAGAAGCACAACAATGGAGCAATGCAAAAGCTTATACAGATGTAAATGAAATGCTAGATGAGCGTAAACTTGATGCTATTTACATATGTGTTCCACCAATGGCACATGGAGATGTGGAAAAGGCTGTCATTTCAAGAGGTATCCCAATGCTAGTTGAAAAACCGCTTGCTATTGATAACAAACCATCTGAACTCTTGAAGTTAATTGAAGAAAAGAATCTTATCACATCTGTTGGATACCATTGGCGCTATCTACAAGGTGTGAAACGTGCCCAAGAGATTTTAAAAGAAAGAACGCTTGGAATGGCATTAGGATATTGGATGGGTGGTATGCCCATGGTTCCTTGGTGGCGTGTTCAAACAGGTTCTGGAGGACAGTTTGTAGAACAAACTACTCATATTGTTGATTTACTTCGGTATCTTTGCGGTGAAGTTGAAGAAGTATACGCTGCATATGGAAAGCGTGTCATGCACGAAAAGGTTGACGGTACTACGGTTGCCGATGTGGGGACTGTGACCATGAAATTAGAAAACGGAAGTGTAGCGACAATTTCAAATACTTGTCTGTCCCCTGTCGGTCATAAAGTCGGGCTTGATATTTACACTGATGAAGGAGTATTAGAAATTAGTACTTCTGGCTTGAAGGATATTCGACGTTTTTCAACGAATGAATATAAAGAAAGTGTTAGTGCTTATTTAACAGAGGATCAAGTTTTTATTGAGGCTGTTAGGTCAAATGATCCGACTAATATCTTATCGACTTATAAAGATGCTGTTATCACACATAATGTAACAATTGCAGCGAACGAATCCGCAGAATCTGGAAGGGTAATTAATTTAAAGGAGCTGTCTAAGATATGAAGTACTCTCTTTGTATAGGGGCCTATAAGGACAAGGATGTTGTTTATCATTTAGAAAAGGTAAAAGAACATGGATTTCACGGCTTAGAATTTTATGGATGGTGGAATCTTGACCTTGCCCAAGTGGCAAAGGAACAAGAGCGAATTGGTGTAGGTATTATTGCTACTTGTACTAAATTCTTTAATCTTGTTGATTCAAGTAAAAGGGAAGAATATCTCAATGGGTTAAGACAATCGATTGAGGCCTGTAAAGTACTTGGTACGAAGTCACTCATTACCCAAACTGGTAATGTGATGGACGGAGTTCCTCGTGAAGTCCAACAACAAGCCATGATTGAAACATTGAAACAATGTGCCTCACTATGTGAAGAAGCTGGAATTGTGTTAGAGGTCGAGCCCTTAAATGGACTTGTAGATCATAAAGGTCACTTTTTACAATATTCAGATGAAGCTGTTTCAATCATTGACCAAGTGGATAGCCCCAACGTAAAGCTTGTATTCGATGTATATCACCAACAAATTACAGAAGGTAATGTCATTCGTAATGCGACAAATTATTTAGATAGAATTAACCACTACCATATTGCAGATAATCCTGGACGAAAACAGCCTGGAACAGGTGAACTAAATTACGTCAATATATTGAATGCTATTAAGGAAACTGGTTATGGTGGATTTGTTGGACTTGAATGTGGCTATACAATTGATACAGATAAAGCGTTAGAAGAATTTAAGAATACCATTTTAAAAGAAGTAGAATTATTTCATGTTTAAAGATACCCTTAATTAAGAAAAGCGCAAGGTCTATATGCATGTCACTATACTTAAGTTTAGATTATTTTATATTATTTCAAGAATAAAGACGGTTCTTCCGAATCGTCTTTTTCTTACTAGTACATTTCCCACTGAAAGGCTGTGAAACATATTAATAAAGAATTTTGGAAGCATTACATTGCAAATGCACAAGTTGATTTGACAATGGTTGCAAAGACAAAGGTACCAAAAACATGGAGTGAACAAAACTATACTCCTAATTTTAATAAGCTTTATTTTATTGTTGAGGGTGAAGGATATCTTGAAGTGAATAATCAGAGGTTCTTTCCAAAACCCGGAGAGCTGTATTTGTTACCCGCTACAACAAAGCAGTCGTATGGTACAGTAAACGATTATACCTTTTTGAAATATTGGTGTCATTTCACTGCAAAACTTGGTGAGCTACAATTACTTCAAGTCCTTAATATTCCTATTTTTATTACCACATCTCGTCCTGAGGAGTTAGCAGAAAGATTTGAACAACTTATCTATTATTCTCAAAAAGACTCTCTATCCAGTCATTTTAAAGTACACTCCATTTTGCTTGAATTACTTGCACATTTCCTGGAACATAGTGAAGAGGAACAGTTTCCAATCGTGAACACTCCCTCGTTTGAAAAGATGGACAGCGTAGTAAATTTTATTGAAAACAATTTAGGTGAAAACCTCACAATAGACCAATTGGCACAAATTGTAAGTTTCCACCAAATTATTTTATCAGAATTTTTAAAGATTTTACTAGTTATTCTCCCATTCAATATATAAACCGCAGACGGGTAGAAAGGGCAAAATATCTATTAACAATGACAGATATAAGTGTATCAAGAGTTGCTGACAGTCTCGGAATGGAACTCTCCTATTTCTCGAGATTATTTCGTGAACAAACGGGTTTTACTGCTACAGCGTATCGTGAGATGGTTTCTAAATCAGCGTATTCGAAATAAATCTTACGGATAGAATGTACTAGCCGGAGTGGTGGTAGGGCACCAACGAGCATTGAAGAGGTATTTTATTAATACATCCTTTGCTTGTTCAGTACCAATATACCGTAAAGCTTCGGCAGCATGCGCTCGTACGTACCGATTCTCATCTTCTAGGGCGACTTCTAACTGCGGAACAGCTGCTCCAGCAGACGAACCAACTCGAGCTAACGATAATCCAGCCATAAAACGAACTTGGTTATCATCATCCTTTAAACATTGGATCAATCCTGTAACTACATCAGTAACTGGAGTTTTAATCATTCCTAATGCTTCAACTACCGCACGTCGAATTTTCGCTTCAGGATGTTCTAACAGCTTATTTAGCTGTGGTACAGCTGATTCTGCCAATTCACGATGTTCACCTAGTGCAAAAATCGAATGAATAACTGTTTCAATTCGTCCACTATCTAAATTGGAAATCAATCCTGGAATTGTCTCCTTACCTGAAACGGAAAGCCCATATGCTGCAAGACGTGAAACCTTAACGTTATCATGGTGTAGGGCTTCGAGTAATTCTTCATACTTCCCTCTTCTTGCAAGTTCGTATGTAGCGTTTAGTGCAGTCGGTTCAAATTTATCCTCCAATGCTACTAATAGGTCCCCTACATTCTTTTCTTCACTAGACTCAATTTCGGAAATACTACCAACCTTTCCTGATAACCAGTTCCATGTTTCTTCCCACATGACATCATGGTCGGCAAACAAAACGCTAGTGTCATCAGTTTTCTTCCAAGTTGACTCCTTATTATCCCAAGTTGGAGATGTTGGTGAAGCTGTTCTCATAAACTCAAACTTTAACATATAGCGCGGCTTCCCAAGGATATTAGCTGTTGAACGATGCCATATGTCATAATGGATTAAAGCAAACGTTCCTGCTCTCCCGCTTGCTAAGGCCTCTGTATCCATCTCATCTGCCTCAAAAACACGAGATTCATAGTTTTGAGTACCAGGCATAATCCCTGTTGGCCCTAATTCAACTGGTGTATCTTGTGGAAAATACATAACCATTGCCCACCATGGATGGTGGTTACGCATTCTTTTGTATCCCCAATAGCTGTCTTTATGCCACGCACCAGGAGTTGATACAGCATTAAAATGTCCATGACGATGAGCATGAAGCATATAATTTGGACCAAGTACACTTGTAAGTGCTCCAGTTATGACTGGATGGTCAAAAACCTGCTGTAGTTCGGCTACTCTTGGTAATAAATTGTTTCCTGGGTTTCCCTCTTCTTCATAAACATGATTTAATTGTTCCATTAACCTATTATGGAATTCTTCCGAAAAGTCTGTATTAAGAATTAAAAAACCCTCAGTAATAAACTTTCTCATTTGTTCGTCTGTGAGTAGTAAAGGTGATTGTTGTCCCATTTAACGCAAATACCTCCTTCTAATTTGCAATAATTCCTCTTAAGTATAAAAAATTAAGCATTACACCTACAATGACAAAACTAAGTTTTGTTTGCACAATATTAAGATTATTTATGAATGTCCTTTTTTGAGCATTCATTTTCTTCTTAAATGCAAAAAGGGACACATTATGTGTCCCAGACGAATAGTACCAGCCCCTCCTACGCTGATACCATGACAGCCACTGATGCCGTCCTACCTAATTCTATTATACAAGAAAACGCTTTCATTTTAAAGACATAATTATGAAATATTTGTGAATATATGTAATAAAACTGTTATTCATTACATATTCTCACAAAATTTTTGTAAAACATAAAAACTGCATAACCGAACATCCGGCCACACAGCTATCTTATTTTGAATATTTCATCTTATATTACAACTCAACAATTGCCTTTATTACCTTTGTTTCTGATTTCGTCCAGTTTTCAAACTCATTTATCATATGATCAAAATGACAACGATGTGTGATATATTGGTCAATATCCAGTTGGCCATTTTGCATCGCTTCCAAAACATATTCAAAATCTTGCCGTGTTGCATTTCGGCTACCCATTAGAGTTAGCTCTTTTTTATGAAAATCGGGGTCACTGAATGTAATATCTTGCTTGACCAAACCTACAAACACAAGCGTACCACCATGTGCTACATACTCAAATGACTGATTCATTGAATGGACATTACCTGTTGCATCAAAAACAGTTGTTGGGAATTCACCATTTGTTACACTTTCTATCTGTTTAACAGGTTCGTTTAAAGCATCCACTGTTGCATCTACGTTCGCCCAATCTTTACAAAATGCCAAACGCTCTTCGTTTATATCCATAGCAATCACGTTTGCACCTTGTTGTTTTGCAAAACTCATCACACCAAGTCCAATCGGTCCTGATCCAATGACTAACACATTTTCCCCAGCTGTTATTTTAGCTCTACGTACAGCATGTGCACCAATGCAAAGTGGCTCAAGTATTGCTGCTTCATCAAGTGAAATCGAATTTGCATTTACTAAATGATCAACAGGAACATTTAACCACTCTCTCATACCTCCATCTACATGTACTCCTAGGACTCTCATACTCATGCAGCAATTTGTTTTACCATTTCTACATGCAATGCAAGTTCCACATTCCAAGTAAGGAATAATTGCAACTTGGTCGCCTTTTTTGAATCCTCTGTTATTTTCTCCAATCTCTTCAATGATTCCTGATAATTCATGACCAAGAACTCTTGGATAAGTAAAATATGGCTGATTTCCCCGATATGCATGTAAATCTGTCCCACATATACCTACTCTCCGTATTTTCACTAGTACTTCACCTTGTTTTAACGAAGGGACATCAGTATTCACAAGCTTAAATTCATTTGGATCTACACATACAATTTGCTTCATATATTATTCCCCTTTCTCTTAGGCGTATTGTCAAAACTTCTATAAGAAATAGGTTATAAAATATCTCCATAGAGGGCTTTATAGGCAAAAAAATTGCCACCCCCTAAATTCTTTGGATAATTGAGGTTACCACACACCCAACAAC
>Ga0180215_1002250_pt1 | contig 19723 bp, 21 predicted proteins | sample eDN3rd37CBELigBY_FD_128871 | JGI IMG/M metagenome (GOLD analysis project Ga0180215, IMG submission 128871) | Enriched backyard soil microbial communities from Emeryville, California, USA - eDNA 3rd pass 37_C BE-Lig BY (version 2) (version 2) | ecosystem: Environmental > Terrestrial > Soil >... | reverse complement strand
TATCCTCTATCATTATAGACGTTCCTACATACAATTTCCAATAGGAATAGAACTTTCCAGTTTAAAAAATTCCGCTGACCTAACGCTTCACCGCTTTACACTGCTGGGGGCCTGACCCCCAGCAGTGTAAAGCATTAACGCGACGGGGGTCAGGCCCCCGGTGCGTTAATGTGTTAAATTCCTTTTTGTGCGATGTAGTCAATGAGGTCGACGACGCGGTTTGAGTAGCCGCTTTCGTTGTCATACCAGGAGATGACTTTGACCATGTTGCCTTCCATAACCATTGTTGAAAGGGCGTCGATGGTAGATGAGCTTGGGTTTCCGTTGTAGTCACTTGATACAAGCGGTTCTTCACTGTAGCTAAGGATTCCCTTTAGCTCTCCTTCTGCAGCTGTTTTAAGGGCTGCGTTCACTTCTTCAACAGTGACTTCCTTTTCTAATTCTGCCACTAAGTCTACCAGTGATACGTTTGGTGTTGGGACACGAACAGCCCCGCCATTTAATTTTCCTTTAAGCTCTGGCAATACAAGTGATACTGCTTTTGCTGCCCCTGTTGTTGTCGGAATAATATTTTCCGCTGCTGCACGGGCACGGCGATAATCTTTATGAGGCAAATCAAGAATTTGCTGGTCATTAGTGTATGAATGAATAGTTGTCATCATACCGCGTTTGATGCCAAATGTATCATTAAGCACCTTTGCAAATGGCGCTAAGCAGTTTGTTGTACAAGACGCATTGGAGATGACATGATGGCTGGCAGGATCATACTTATCATGGTTAACGCCCATCACAATAGTAATGTCCTCATCCTTGGCAGGCGCCGAAATAATCACCTTTTTTGCTCCAGCTTCTAAGTGTTTAGCTGCATCTTCACGTTTTGTGAAACGTCCAGTTGATTCAACAACTGCCTCAACGCCAAGATCTCCCCAGCCAAGCTGCGCTGGGTCGCGCTCAGCAAGAACCTTTACTTTATGTGACCCAACAACAAGGTATTCTCCGTCTACCTTGACATCTTCATTCAATGTTCCATGAACGGAATCGTATTTTAAAAGATGTGCAAGCATATTTGCATCTGTTAAGTCGTTAACTGCTACAACCTCAATATTCGGATTATTAAGTGCTGCTCTGAAAACATTACGACCAATTCTTCCAAACCCGTTAATACCAACTTTTACTCCCATGATTATTGCCTCCTAAAGGTTTTTTATAAAAAAAATCTAATATTCTATGTCTTATGATTGAAGCAGCTGTTTAGCCGCTCCCTCATCCGTAACAAGGATTGTCGATGAAGGTGCCCGATTCATATAAGCTGCAATCGCCTTTGCCTTTGAAGCCCCGCCAGCAACAGCAATCACGCTAGAAGCATTTGCTAGATCTTCAAGCTGCAGCCCGATTGTCTGGACCTTATGGACAACTTCACCAGCCTCGTTAAAATAATAGCCAAAGGCTTCCCCAATGGCATTCCCATTTTGCAGGGTAGCGATATCTTGGTCACTGCTATTCCTGCGTTTTGCCATTTTTATGGCATCGCCAATTCCATGGATAACCATCGTTGCTGATTTAATGAGATTTAAAACTTCATTAATTTCAGGCATATTTATAATTGATTTATACATTTCCCGGCTAACCTGATCTGGTACATACAAGACTCTGTGCCTTGATGATGTCTGTTCAGCCATCTTTGAACAAATCGTATTCGCCTGATTTTTCACGTCTTCGCCGATTCCGCCGCGGGCCGGAACAAAGAGGACATCCCCGCTGATCAACTCTGGCGTTAGGACCTCTGCGATGGCCGCAATCGTGGAACCGCCTGTAACTGCAATAATATTTTCCCCTTTAAGGTTTGATTTCATGCAAACAGCTGCGGCTCTGCCTAACTCGCTCTTTACCCATGGCGATTCTTCGCTGTCGCCAGAAACAACAACCACCTTATGAATGCCCAGCCGGCGCTTTAAGCTTTTCTCCATCTCATCCACGCCTGATATCTCCCGCATCATCCCGCTTAAGCCCTCAAGCAGCTCTTTGCCGTCTGCTGTCAAGCTCATGCCAGATGTTGCCGTAACAATGAGATTCTGTCCTTTCAGAAACTCAACCTCAGCTCTAAGAACGCGTTCGGTAATACCCAGGCTAACCGAAAGGCTTCGGCGGCCAACAGGCTCCATCATACCAATATAGTGAAGGATTTGATAACGCTTCTGCATTATGGGTAAAATATCTGGCAACAATCTTTTTTGAATATCTAATAGTGAGTGCATGCATCAAGCTCCTTTATCCCCTTGGGACATTATATGTCCCGCATAGACTTATTGTGTCCCACTTGAGATAAAAAAAATCACTCCGATTTCAAAATCAATTCTAGCAGGAGTGATCAGTAATTTCAACTATTTGGTTTTACCTTTTGTCATCAATGCTTCGCTAATAGTAAACGAATCGATATGCCCGAACTGAACCTCTTCACCATCAATTTCAACTACTGGGATCATAATCCCGTATTTCTCGGTGAGCTCATCGCTTTGGTCAATATCCACTTCCATATAGGAAAAATCAAATTCGTTTTTTAAAAGCTGGATCGACTCCCTTGCAAGCTCACATAAATGGCATTTATTTCGCATATAGAGAACAAGCGTACTTTTTTCCACAGTCCTTCTCCTTTATTCATACCTTTTGCGTTTAGAGGAAGATGGGATGCCAAGCTGATCCCTGTATTTGGCTATCGTTCTTCTTGAAACAACCATCCCTTCCTCATCTTTTAAAAGGGTTACAATTTCTTGATCAGAAAGCGGTCTTTGCTTATTTTCTTCTTTTATCAGCTTTTCTATTATGGCTTTAACCTGCTTAGAAGACGTATTTTCATCGGACGTCGTTTTAATCGTACTTGAAAAAAATGAGCGCAGTTCAAACAGCCCAAAAGGAGTTTGTGCATATTTTTCCCTGACAGCACGGCTAACAGTGGATTCATGAATCCCTAATTCATCCGCCACTTCTTTCATGGTCATTGGCTTCAAAAAGGAAGGCCCCTTTTTGAAAAATTCCTGCTGCTTTTCTACTATTTTAAGAGAAACATTGGTCATAGTTTCTTTTCTTTGCTCAATACTTCTAACAAGCCAATGATAGTCCTGATAATTTTCCTGTAAGAATTTGCTGACCTGCTTGTCTTTAGAAGCAGAAAACTTTTTATAATAACCGCTGTTAAAACTAATTTTTGGCAGAACCTCATCGAAAATGCTTACCGAAAAGGACTCTCCATCCCATTTGATGACTACATCAGGAACGATATAGGCGGGATGATCATGCTGAAAAGATGATGCTGGACGCGGATTCAGCTTTTGAATAAAGTCAAATACCTCCTGGATGTCAGTCAGCTTAACACCAAGCAGCTTCGAGATTTCCTTCCACTTTTTTTCAGCAAAAGCTTCAAAGTGTTGTTCAATAATTTGTTCCGCAAGAAGATTTCTCTTAATCTCTCTTTTTAACTGCAGCAGCAGACACTCCTGCAGATTGCGCGCTCCAATTCCAGCAGGTTCTAATCCCTGAAGAAGCTCCAAGGTTCTATGTACCTTTTCTTCTGCAAAGCCAAACCTGGCAGCAACCTCGTCCAAATTGATCCGAAGGTAACCGTTTTCATCAATGCTTTTAATTAAGTAGTCTAATATTTTTTCTTCATCTGGCTGAATATTTTTTGGATTAAGCTGCGATTTTAAAAATTCCCCAAGATTCAGCTCTACTTTTCCGATCTGTTCAATCCAATTTTGTTTATCTTTCTCAACCTTTGTCTTCTTTGGTTTAGCCTTATCATAGCGGGGATCCATTACCTGCACATTTTCTGCTTCAACCTGGAGCAATGGGTTTTCAAGGGCTTTACTTTCCAGGAATGCTGAAAGCTCCTGGGCATTATACTGCAACAAAGTAATCGCCTGGGTCAATTCTTGTGTCATCGTCAGCTTTAATGTTTGCTGCTGCCATAAACCAGCCTGTAACCTCATCGTACTCCCCCCCTCTCTTCATTTTACATGAAGGGCGAACAATCTTGAATAGAAATTAATTGGTATTAACGGAGCCGTTCTCATTTTCAAGTAAAAGACATTGCTAAATTTAGCCGTTGATTGCAGTGAGAGGCGCTTCGCTTTCCGGGGGGCGTTTTGCGAGCCTCCTCGTCACTATCGCTCCTGCGGGGTCTCACTGCAACGCTGATCCCCCAGGAGTCTACGCGCCTTCCACTCCAATCAACTAAGTGATTAAATCAGCCTTGACTAATCACAAAAAAGTAAAAAAATAAAAAAATACCGCAAACCAATTAAATATAGGCTTACGGTATTCTTACAGGTACGCCCTCGTCAGGACTCGAACCCGAATTTCAAGAACCGGAATCTTGCGTGCTATCCGTTGCACCACGAGGGCAAAAAAGAAATCATTAAAACGTGTTACGATTACATATTATATGATAGTTTTTTAAACTTTGCAAGCTATCTTCTGTTTAAAATTCACAACAACGGGTAAGATGGAAAAGGAAATGATTATGTCGAACAATTATATTCACTTATCGAAGCGATTCGTTTGACCTTTATTGACCATTCGTGTATCATGAAATTACATAAAGCAAGATTAGCAATTGGTGTCAACAGATGAAAATTTTACCTTGACCTAAGGAGGAATTTAAAGATGAACTTAATCCCTACAGTTATTGAGCAGACAAACCGCGGGGAGCGGGCATATGACATTTACTCCCGTCTTTTAAAAGACCGCATTATCATGCTTGGAAGTGCGATTGACGATAATGTAGCAAACTCCATTGTTGCTCAGTTATTATTCTTAGAAGCTGAAAACCCTGAAAAGGATATTACTTTGTACATTAACAGCCCGGGCGGAAGCATTACTGCCGGAATGGCGATTTACGATACGATGCAATATATCAAGGCAGATGTATCAACTGTATGTATCGGTATGGCTGCTTCCATGGGTGCATTCCTGCTTGCAGCAGGTGAAAAAGGCAAACGTTTCTGCCTTCCGAACGGTGAAGTAATGATCCACCAGCCACTGGGCGGAGCTCAAGGTCAAGCAACGGAAATTGAAATTGCAGCTAAGCGCATTCTCTTCCTTCGCGATAAACTAAACAATATTCTTTCTGAACGTACTGGCCAGCCACTAGAAGTCATTGCACGCGATACTGATCGCGATAACTTCATGACAGCTGAAAAGGCTTTAGAATATGGCCTAATTGACAAAATTGTTCAACGCAATCCTGCAGAAGAGAATAAAAAGTAATTAGGCAAAAAAGCTGTTGATAGTCAAAATCAACAGCTTTTTTTCTCTTACAAACACAAAAACAACTCGCATCTTCATGAATGCGAGTTGTTTTTTTAATCCTGCTGAATGTATTTTGCTAGATCTTCGATTGCCTGTTCTTCATCATGGCCATCAACAATCAAAGTGATGACTGAACCGGCTGTAACTGCCAAGCTCATAAGCCCCATAATGCTTTTTGCATTAACCTTTTTTCCGTCCTTTTCCAAAAAAACATCTGACGAAAATCTATTGGCTTCTTGAACAAATAAGGCAGCCGGTCTTGCCTGCAAACCTGTTTTCAATTTCACCTCAACCTGTTTCTCCAACATATCCTGCTTTCCTCCCTATATATATTAAATAGTTTTCCCAGCCCGAAGCTTTTCAGCAATCTCATCAATTTTTCTCAGTCGATGATTAATTCCCGATTTGCTGATAGTTCCTCCGGAAACCATCTCCCCTAATTCCTTAAGCGTAACATCCTGATGCTCTACCCGCAATTGCGCAATCTCCCTTAATTTATCCGGTAAAATCTGCAGACCGACGGTTTCATCAATGTAATGAATATTTTCCACTTGGCGCAAGGCAGCGCCGATGGTTTTATTCAAGTTCGCTGTTTCACAATTAACGAGGCGATTCACCGAGTTTCTCATATCCCGGACGATCCGGATGTCCTCATATCTTAGCAGTGCGGAATGGGCCCCAATGATGCCCAAGAACTCTGCAATTTTCTCAGCTTCCTTTAAGTATGTGATAAAACCTTTTTTCCGTTCAAGCGTTTTACTGTTTAAATCAAAGGTATTCATCAGTTCACACAGCGAATCATTATGTTCCTTATAAAGCGAAGCAATCTCTAAATGGTACGATGACGTTTCAGGGTTGTTGACAGATCCCCCTGCAAGAAAAGCCCCGCGCAGATAAGAGCGTTTGCAGCATTTCTTTTTGATAAGCTCTTCAGAGATATTATTAGTAAATATAAATCCTTCGCCTAAAATTTTCAAATCCTTGAGTATCTCATTTGCTTGTTCGGACAGCCTAACAATGTACACGTTATTCTTTTTTAATCTCATTTTTTTCCGGACAAGAAGCTCGACCGGAACTGAATAACTCCTTTTAATCAGGACATAAATTCTTCTTGCGATTGCAGCATTCTCTGTCTGAATATCAACAACCAGTTTTTTATTGGAAAAGGAAAGTGAACCATTCATCCGGATAAGAGCTGACAATTCAGCCTTAGCGCAGCAATCCTTAATATCAAGATTTGTCAGTTCCTTCTTTGTTTCCGAAGCAAAAGACATGTGCTTCACCCCCCTTTGATTGACAAGACTAAAGCCTATATATAATTATTGAAGATCAGCTAGCAGCGAATAAAGAATTTGAGCGACTTCTTTAGTATCATGGCGGATTTTTCCGTCTTTCAGTGTAACAATCTGTCCTGAAATAACCTCTAATCCTAAATCATACAACTGAGCAATGTCAAAGATGACGGGCTGTGATTTCTCCTCATTGTACCGCTCCTGGACCTCTTTCGGAATATCCTCGTTATTAACAAGAATTGTATCCAAAAAGGCAGTATTCATATGATCATAGATGGCTTTAACATGATCACTGGCTGTATAGTTAAAGGTTTCACCAGCCTGTGTCATGATATTGCATATATAAACCTTTTTAGCCTTAGCACGGACAACTTCCGCCCCAAGCCTTGGAACCAATAAGTTGGGCAGAATACTTGTGTACAAACTTCCTGGTCCTATAATAATCAAATCAGCTTTCCTAATAGCGGTAATCGTTTCAGGAAGCGGTTTGATCTGCTTTGGGGTTAAGAACACCCTTTTTATTTTTTTCCCGGAGAACGGTATTTTGGATTCTCCCGAAACCACGGTGCCATCCTCCATCTCAGCGTGCAGAACCACACTTTGATTGGCTGCTGGAAGAACCTTGCCATGAACATTTAGAACCTTGCTCATTTCCTGAATGGCATGAACGAAATTACCGGTAATGGATGTCATGGCAGCAAGGATTAAGTTTCCAAGCGAATGGCCAGAAAGCTCATTTGATGTTGTGAAGCGGTGCTGAAACATTTCCTCAATCAGCGGTTCAACATCTGATAATGCTGCAAGCACATTCCGGATATCACCTGGCGGGGGGATATGCAAGTCATTTCTAAGTCTGCCTGAACTCCCTCCATCATCTGCGACCGTTACAATCGCAGTAATGTCAACGGGAAATTGCTTAAGTCCCCGCAAAAGGACAGGCAGCCCTGTGCCTCCGCCAATGATGACGATTCTAGGCTGTCTATTCGGCCTCATCTCTTTTGGTCCTTTCTATCCGCAATATCGCGGTGTGTGATGCTGACTGGGTAATCATCTTTAAAGCTGTTGCCAATATACTCAGCCAAAGCGACAGAACGATGCTGGCCGCCCGTACACCCAATAGCGATGACAAGCTGGGATTTACCCTCCCTTTTGTAATGAGGGAGCATAAAGCTAAGCAGATCTGTTACCTTTTCAAGAAACTTATGCGTTTCAGTCCATTTGAGTACATAGCCTGAAACCTCATCATCCAGTCCTGTCTTTGGCCGCATGTGTTCAATATAATGCGGGTTTGGCAAAAAACGGACATCAAAGACAAGATCCGCATCAATCGGAATTCCATGCTTAAACCCAAAAGACATCACATGGACATTGAAAATTGCCTTTTTGTTTAAGGAAAATTCGGTTAGAATTTTCTCGCGAAGCTCTCTTGGCTTTAACTTGCTCGTATTATAAATAATCTGTGCCCGTCCCTTTAGCTCCTCTAAAAGGTCGCGTTCCAGCTTGATTCCTTCAAGCGGAAGTCCATTAGGCGCAAGCGGATGCATTCTTCTCGTTTCTTTGTATCTTCGAACGAGTGTCGAATCATCTGCGTCTAGAAATAAAATTTGCGGGGTGACCCATGGAATCTCGGTAAGCTCATCAAGCGCTTTAAACAGATGATCAAAAAATTCGCGGCCGCGAAGATCCATGACAATGGCTGCTTTATTCATTTTATTCCCAGATTCCTTCATGAGTTCTAAGAATTTCGGCAGAAGGGTTGGCGGGAGATTATCTACACAGAAGAAACCAAGATCCTCGAAGCTTTGGATAGCAACTGTCTTTCCGGCGCCGGACATGCCAGTGATTATAACGATTTGCGAATCATTCACTGCATCAGTGCTCATGTATTTCTTCCCCCTGGGTCAATTTTAAAATTTATGCTGCATGAAAAACTGACATGCTGCTGTAAAACTAGCTTGGATCTAATCGGTAGCTGATTAGTTCAAAGTCAGGCGTATATGTGAAGGTTCCGTATATAATCCCGTTTCCATGGATCATATATTCAAGGATATGGTAATCACCAGGCGCCATAGGAAGGTTTTTGATTTCTTCAAACGGATGCCAGAAAATTTTACCCTCCTCAGACTCATCTAAGTTTAATCCATCCGCAGCCGTTGCGAGAAAGGTAAACATCATCCATTCAGAAACAACCTGGTCTCCTTCTTTTATAATAAAGGTGAATATCCCCTTAATATTTGGGTTCCGCAAGTAAATGCCTGTTTCCTCTCTGAACTCGCGGATACAGGAGTCCCTAACTGACTCTCCCGGTTCCATCTTGCCCCCTGGCGCTACCCACCAGCCGCGTCTCGGCTTTTGTAACAGCAAAACCTTATCATCTTGTAAAAGGACACAATTAGTGACTCGCTGCATCTTTCTTCACCTCATCGATCTAAATCACGTTCATTGATATAAACGGTGTTTATTCATTTTATTATACTATTTTTGTTATACAGTCACAACGAATTGAAAGCGTAAAACATATGGAAATAAGGGGCGGGGGTTAGCCATGCATCGATCAGGCACCCCGCTTCAATATCTAAAGTACCAGCCTCATGCATAGCAGATCAAAAAAAATAGCACAGATTTATCATCTGTGCTTTACAAAGGATTATATCTTTAAAAGGGGGTCAATTTCTATTTCTATGATACCCAATTATTATTTCATGACTGTTACAGGAAGGTTAAAACGCAATGACGTTTTGTAAATATTTCCTGAACATAGGAACCTCTCTCAGATCTTACCAGAAAAAGCATGCTTTTCGGTCCTACGCTTTAGCTTTCAAGCCCTCTTTAAGCTCCTCAACAAAAACTTGAGCGCTTTGGGCAGCGATACTGCCGTCGCCAGTTGCTGTAACGATCTGGCGAAGCATTTTGTCACGGATGTCTCCAGCAGCGAAAATGCCTGGGACCTTTGTTTCCATTTTCTCATTGGTTACAATATAGCCGTTTTCATTTGTAATGCCAAGGCTTTCAAACGGCTTTGATAATGGATCCATTCCGACATAGACAAAAACACCATCTGTCTTAAATTCCTTTTCTTCACCCGTTTGTGTGTTTACAAGTGTCACACTGCCGGTTTTGCCATTTTCCTCATTAATCTGCTTAACAGTATGATTCCAGATGAAATCAACTTTTTCATTATCGAACGCACGCTGCTGTAAAATGGCTTGTGCGCGCAGCTGATCACGGCGATGCACAATCGTAACCTTAGAAGCAAAGCGAGTCAGGTATACCCCTTCTTCAACAGCAGAATCTCCGCCGCCGATAACAACCAGCTCTTTTCCTTTAAAGAATGCGCCATCACAGACAGCACAATAAGAAACACCGCGTCCGCCAAGTTCTTTTTCGCCAGGAACACCAAGCTTTTTGTACTCAGCACCAGTGCTGATGATGACAGATCTAGCTTTATACTGCTTGGAACCAGCAACAACAGTCTTGTATTCTTCACCGTCAATGACTTCTTTAATATCACCGTAGGCATATTCTGCACCGAATTTTTTTGCATGGTCGAACATTTTTGTGGACAAATCAGGTCCTAATATATGGTCAAATCCTGGATAGTTCTCAACTTCTTCTGTATTTGCCATTTGCCCGCCCGGCACGCCGCGCTCAATCATTAATGTAGCCAGGTTAGCTCGGGAAGTGTAGACTGCTGCAGTCATTCCTGCAGGTCCTGCACCAGCGATAATGACATCATAAATTTTTTCTTCCGTCATGGTCATTCACTCCTTCAAATTCGTGGCCATTATAAAATGGAAGCCTTCTTATTAATGAAATTTTTATAATAGCATTTGAACGTCTAATAGTAGTATGCCTTTATACCTTCATCCTATAAAATTAAAGGCCTCGCGTCCAAATATCTGCTCACGAAAGAAGGTTATTCACCAATTTGATATATTTGCCTAACGTTGATGCTGAGACACCGTATTTCCCGGCCATTTCCTTTTGGGAGCTTCTCTCCCCGCGCAGTTTCGTCCAAACATATTCAACAGCAGCTGCCCAAGCCCTGTTATTCTTAATGGATTGATTATGATTGGCTGCCTCAACAAAAACGGTGAACCACATTAAAAACAGACCTGCTTCAACCGTCCCGATCGGATGATGGCTTTCATATAGAAGTGCCGCTGTATCATGAATCGGCATTTGGTTTTCCATCTGGCCTCCTTGGCGGACAAAAGACAAATATTCCCGTTCAAGATGGGAAAACCTTTGATTCTTTGTCACCTCTTTAGATGCCAAGATTTCATCTTTCTCATGTGATACAGTGATTAAAAAGAGAGCAAAAAGCCGTTCCTCGATATAATCGCTGTTCAGCTTTTTTAAAATAGATGTCGTGTGGTTTTCAAAGCCATTTTTTCCAGCACGATCGTCATTCCAGGGCTCAAAGCCAATTTTTTCCGGATTAATCTCAATAACCCGTTCCCATGCTGATTGAGAAATTTTCTCCCGGCCAGTAAAGTAGGCTGCATAGGCAAGCCAGTAGTAAAAAGAGCCGTCCCCTTCAAAACCCTGCTTTTGCAGGCGCCTTAGCCAAGCATAAGCAACATCATATTCGCCAATTAATGCAAAAGTTGCCCCAAGCTTAAACTGGTGCTCAATGGAAAGCGGACTAATCTTTTTAAGGATATCCTTCAGCTTTTTTACCTCTTGGACATCACGCTGATAATAAGCAAACACGAGCTTATTGCACATCGCATGCAGGTTTCCTGGATTTTCAGAAAATACCTTTTCCAGCAGGTCTGATGCCTTCTGATTTTCTCCAAGGTAAAAATAGGCTAGGGCAAGATTATTATAGGCAGACCAATATTCTGGGTAGTCCTCAATAACGGTATGAAGAATTTCCACCGCTTTTGGAAAATGGCCAGATTCAAGAAGTTCTCGTGCTTGTTCCTGCTTCTTAATCAGGTCGTCCTGCCCATATAGTTCATCTTCTGTTTCATCTGCTTCCAATGTTAAAAGCTCAATAAGGTCAATCGTATCATCAGCAAATTCGCCGTCCTCATCAAATTCCAGATATAAATTCGCATGATGATAAGCATCCTTAAAAAAGCCTAAATGGGCATAGTTATTAGCAAGAAAATAATGGCATTCAATCATTTCCGGATCCAATTCTTCAAGAATTCGATGCAGCAGACGATTGGCCTGCTGATATTCGCCTAGTTCCGAACATATCACCGCTAATTGGCAGGCAATCATCGGTTCGTCTGGCTCCAGCTGCAGTGCCCGCTGAAAGCATTTTTTCGCTTTATGAAGATCCCGTTTGTGGTAAGCCTTTAGTCCTTTTGAGAAATAATACTCACCAGTCGGGTTAAATGTAAGTAATTTTCCTTTTGGTTGTCTTGCTTTAGAGTCTTTACTCATGAAATCCTCCACCATTCTTATTAACCTAGTAAGTATATCACATATACAAGCCGATGGAGAAGGGTGTGAGGGCTGTAAGATTTGGAGACTTTATGGAAAAAAAACCGGCCGATTATTTGGCCGGTTTTTCTTCACGTCGCTTATTTAATACATTAAGAACTTCTTTTAACGGCAATTCTTGTTCGCGCAATAGAACTAATAAGTGATAAATCAAATCGGCTGCTTCCCACTTTAATTCTTCATGGCTGCGGTTTTTAGCTGCGATAATCACTTCAGATGCTTCTTCACCGACTTTTTTCAAAATCTTATCGACGCCTTTTTCGAACAGGTATGTAGTATAAGCACCTTCAGGACGCTGTTCTTCGCGTTCTTTGATCAATTTTTCAAGATACGCAAGGATTTCAAAATCTTCAAGGCTTGCGCCAGACTCTCCAGTCTGATAAAAGCTCTCGGTAAAACAGCTAGTAGTCCCGTTATGGCAAGCAGGTCCAGCAGGTTCAACTAGAACCACAATCGCATCCTGGTCACAATCAAATTTCATTTCAGCAATTTTTTGGGTATTGCCGCTTGTTTCGCCCTTATGCCACAGCTCGTTTCTTGAACGGCTGAAAAACCAAGTCTCGCCTGACTCTATAGACTTTTCTAAGGATTCACGGTTCATATAGGCAAGGGTTAAAACTTCTTTCGTTGCTGCATCCTGAACAATTGCTGGGATTAAGCCCTTTTCATCAAATTTCAAGCCTTCGATATTCATCTTACAAGCACTCCTTTTTCCTTCAGATATGTCTTCACTTCTGCCACTGATGTCTCTTTGTAGTGAAAAATAGAGGCTGCTAACGCGGCATCGGCTTTTCCCTCTGTAAAAGCTTCCGCAAAATGCTCAGGCCGCCCTGCACCGCCTGATGCAATAACCGGGATTGATACGGCTTCACTTACTGCTCTTGTCAACGCAAGATCAAATCCCTTTTTCTCGCCGTCAGAATCCATGCTTGTCAATAAAATTTCACCGGCACCAAGCTCAGCTGCTTTTTGCGCCCAGTCAATGACCTTCCAATCTGTCGGGGTGCGTCCGCCATGTGTATACACACGCCATGTGCCAATTTCGGGATCATATTTGGCATCAATAGCTACCACAATGCATTGCGAGCCAAAAAAGTCGGCCCCTTCTTTGATTACATCCGGGTTCTTCACAGCTGCAGTGTTTAAAGAAACCTTATCTGCACCAGCACGCAACATCCGTTTCATATCCTCTAATTCATTGATTCCACCGCCAACGGTAAACGGAATCGCTAATTCAGAAGCAACCGATTTAACAACCTCTGTCATCGTTTTCCGTCCTTCAACCGATGCAGAGATATCCAGGAACACAAGCTCATCTGCACCTTGCTCGTCATAAAACCTTGCCAGTTCCACAGGATCTCCTGCGTCACGCAGCTGAACGAATTGAACGCCCTTTACGACGCGGCCATCTTTTACATCCAGGCAGGGAATAATTCTTTTTGTCAGCATGGTTCATTCCCCTTCCTTTAGGGCCTCTTTCACAGAAAAACGGCCTTCATAAATAGCTTTGCCGACGATCGCTCCAGCAACGCCTTCTTTATAAAACTCTCTTAAACTAGCCAAATCAGCCAGGCTGCTGACACCGCCAGAAGCAATCACGTCTTTGCCCGTTTCCTTAGCAAGCAAGCGCACCGCTTCGACATTCGGCCCGGAAAGCATCCCATCTGTGGCGATATCGGTAAAGATAAACGTTTGCGCCCCTGCATCAGCAAAGCGTTTGCCAAGGTCAACCGCTTTTACCTCAGAGGTATTCAGCCAGCCATGTGTTGCCACATAGCCATCTTTCGCATCAAGGCCAACAGCGATTTTTTCGCCATATTTGCGAATCATTTCAATCGCAAACTCAGGATTAGAAACAGCAATGCTGCCAATGATCACGCGGGAAACGCCGTTATCAAGATAATGAACAATATCTTCTTCCGTACGGATGCCTCCGCCAATTTGCACCTTCGCCTTTAATTCATTGGCTGCCTGAATGACAAAGGAATCATTGACCCTTTTTCCATCCTTAGCACCATCCAGGTCCACCATATGAATCCACTCGGCACCTTCATCTGCAAACTTTTTTGCCATATCAAAAGGAGAATCCCCGTATACGGTCTCCTGGTTATAATCGCCCTGCAAAAGACGGACGCATTTTCCGCCGCGCATATCAATTGCTGGATATATAGTAAAGCTCATTAGCCGGCCTTCCCTTCCACTAAGATATTTGTAAAATTACTTAATAGCTCCATGCCAACCTGGCTGCTTTTTTCCGGATGAAATTGCATGCCGAATATATTTTCTTTCCCGACAACCGCAGGAACCTCTACATCATAGGAAGCTTTTGCAATGACAACCTCGCTGTCAGCTGTTTCAACATAATAGGAGTGAACAAAATAGGCGTGTCCCTCACTGACGCATTCCAAAATTGGAGATGAATGAACAAATTGCAATTGGTTCCATCCCATATGTGGAACCTTATAGCGCTCACCATCTGAAGTGACCCCAGGGAATCGCTTGACATGACCTGGCAGAAGGTTTAGGCCCTTGGTTTTTCCGTTCTCATCGCTTTCTGTAAATAAAAGCTGCATGCCTAGGCAAATGCCAAGCAGTGGCTTGCCAGACTGAACATATTCCTTGATCATTTCTGTTAGCCCTGTCTCATTGAGAAGCCCCATTGCATCCTTAAAGGAGCCGACTCCTGGCAAAATAAGCCCGTCTGCCTTTATAAGCTCCTCTTTATTTTCTGAAACAAAATAGGGCACATCCAATCTTTCCAGCGCCTTGCTGACACTAAAAAGATTCCCCATACCATAGTCAATAATGCCGATCATTTACAACAGACCTTTCGTAGATGGAATCCCCTTTATATTCGGGTCAATCGTCGTTGCCTCATTCAAAGCTCGTCCAAGCGCTTTAAAAATAGCCTCAATGATATGGTGTGTATTGTGACCATAGTGAACAATGACATGCAGGTTCATTCTTGCTTCTAGAGCAAGCTTCCATAAGAACTCATGGACTAGCTCAGTATCAAAGGTTCCGACCTTCTGGCTTGGGAACTCTGCTCTCATTTCAAGATGCGGGCGATTACTTAAATCAATAACAACTTGAGCCAGCGCCTCATCCATTGGCACAAAAGCATTTCCGTAGCGTTTGATGCCCCTTTTGTCGCCAAGAGCATCTTTTAAAACTTGTCCAAGGCAGATTCCGATATCTTCGGTTGTATGATGATCATCGACTTCGATATCACCTCGTGCATTTACTTTTAAATCAAATTGTCCATGCTTTGCGAAAAGATCAAGCATATGGGTTAAGAACGGAACATTTGTATCAAGCTCGCTTTCTCCCTGTCCATCAATATTAAAAGCTAAGAAAATGTCCGTTTCATTCGTCTTTCTCTTAATTTCAGATCTTCTGGCCATGTTGTCTCCTCCAGGGTTATTTATTCTTTAATCTCTTCAGAAATTCAGCCGTTGATTTCCGTTCCAGGCGCTTCGCGCACCTAAGGGCATTTTGCGAGCCTCCTCGTCACATTCGTTCCTGCGGGGTCTCGCTTCAACGCTAATCCCCCAGGAGTCTACGCGCCTTCCACTCCAATCAACTATGATATAAAGTTGAACTTTAACACTGCCTATTCTTTAAGCGGATTTCAATCGCACGGGCATGGGCTTCGAGTCCCTCAAGACGGGCGAATGCTGCGATTTTTGCTCCATTATCATCTAAAGCCTTCTTGCTATAATAAACAATGCTTGATTTCTTTTGGAAATCCTCCACATTTAACGGGCTGGAAAAACGCGCCGTTCCATTTGTCGGCAGCACGTGATTAGGGCCGGCAAAATAATCACCGACAGGTTCTGGACTAAAGCGCCCAAGGAAAATAGCCCCCGCATGTCTAATCTTCCCTAAAAGATCCATAGGGCTTTCTGTCACAATTTCCAAATGCTCCGGTGCCAGACGATTCACAGTCTCGATCGCTTCATCAAGGGTTTCCGTTACATAAATGGCCCCGAAATTTTCAACTGATTTACCGGCAATCTCTTTTCGCGGAAGCTCAGCCAGCTGTTTTTCAACTTCGGTGTTGACTGCCTGTGCCAGCGTTTCTGACGGAGTAACCAAGATGCTGCAGGCAAATGCATCATGTTCTGCCTGTGACAATAAATCTGCTGCCACTTCATCTGCTTTTGCGCTTTCATCAGCAATAATCGCAATTTCACTAGGACCGGCAATCATATCTATATCGACATCACCGAAAACCTCTCGTTTGGCTAGAGCCACGTAAATGTTTCCAGGACCTGTAATTTTATCAACCGGCTGGATGGTTTCTGTTCCATAAGCTAAGGCTGCAATTGCCTGGGCGCCGCCGACTTTATAAATTTCTTCTGCTCCCGCTTCTTGGGCAGCCACTAGAACAGCTGGCGGCAGTTTGCCTGTCTTTTTATCAGGAGGAGAAGTGATAACTATTCGTTTTACCCCGGCAACCTTCGCAGGCAGCACATTCATGAGCACGGATGATGGATAAGCAGCAGTTCCGCCTGGCACATATAGTCCAACCGAATCAAGCGGAGTCACCTTTTGCCCAAGCATTGTGCCATTTTCATCTGTTGTCATCCAGGATGTGCGCAGCTGCTTTTCATGAAAGGATTTGATATTTGCAGCTGCTTCTTTAATAACCTCAAGGAGTTCAGCGTCAAGGTTTTCATAGGCTTCAGCCTTTTCTTCTGCAGTAACTGCGAACTGCTCTAACAGAATTCCATCAAAGGTTTCTGTAAAGTTTCTGACAGCCTCATCACCATTTTCACGGACCGCTTCGATAATTTTTTTCACAGCAGCCCGCTGTTCCTCGGTACCGCTGTCTACTGATCTTTTTATCGAGATATCATCATTTATTTTTAAAATCTTCATTCTAGCTTCTCTCCTTAGAGAGCGTTGCAGCTCTGTAATCTTTTTACTTCACTTAGACGCTCAACAATCTCGCTGATCCGTTCGTCCTTCAGACGGAAGCTGACAGGATTGACGATGAGTCTTGATGTAATGTCTACAATCCGTTCATATTCCACTAATCCGTTTTCCTTCAGAGTGCGTCCTGTCGAAACAATATCAACAATCCGGTCGGCTAGGCCAATCATTGGCGCTAATTCAATCGAACCGTTAAGCTTTATAATCTCCACTTGCTCCCCTTGCTCTCTGAAATAAGCAGCCGCCACATGCGGATATTTAGTTGCCACTTTTGGCGCAACATCATTCATTTTCGTATTTGGCAAACCAGCCACCGCCAGGTAGCAGGCACTAATATTTAAATCGAGCAGCTCATAGACATCTCTTTCCTCTTCAAGCATTACATCTTTGCCAGCAATCCCAAGATCGGCAACCCCATGCTCGACATAGGTAGGAACATCCATAGGCTTTGCTAAAATAAAACGAAAATTTTCTTCCGGAACATCAATAATTAATTTTCTTGAATCATCGAATTCAGGCGGCAGCTGAAAGCCGGCTTGGCGAAGCAATTCAGCAGCTTCTTCAAAAATACGGCCTTTTGGCATGGCAATCGTTAAAAAGTTGTTCATACTTCCGCCTCCTTTCCAGCTTTTCCTACTAAAAAGACGATATCATCAAAATAGTTTGTGCAGATATCAATATCCTTCACACCGTTAATATCCTGCAGAATAATATGTTTCCCTGATTCCCGCTGTTCTTTCGCATATTGATACGCTTCTTTGCGTCTTTCTGGACTGAAAAGCACACAAGTGACTGGATCCTTTTCACTTTGATCACCTAGAGCTTCAAGCAAACGGTCAATGCGAATAGCAAAACCTGTAGCACCAGTCGCTTTACCGAATTTTTCAAGAAGCATATCATAGCGGCCGCCATTACCGATCGGGAAGCCAACATTACCGGCATACACTTCAAACAAAATGCCTGTGTAATAGCTCATATGGCTGACAAGGGTTAAATCGAATTTAACTTTTTCCTCAAGATTGTAATCAGTCATGATTTTCCAAAGCTGTTCAAGCTCCACAACCGCTTCTCTGCCTTGATCATTTTCAAGCAGGCTGTAGGCAAGCTCGAAAATTTCTGACTGGCCGCGAAGCTTTAAGAAATCTATTAGACGCTGCTTGTCGATAGATGAAAGCGCCAATCCTTTTACATGCTCGCGATAGCCGACATAATTCTTTTCGTAAAGGAATCTTGTTAGGGCTTCAACCCTTTCCTCAGTTCCTAAGATCTGCAGGAAGAAGGTGTGAACAAAGCCGACATGGCCAATAGAGATTTGGAAATTCTCAAGACCAGACTCCTTTAATGAAGAAACCATTAACGCGATGCCTTCTCCATCTGCTGAAATGGTATAATCTCCGATACATTCCACGCCAATTTGCTCAAATTCTGCCGGACGCCCGCCTTCTCTTTGCTGAGCGCGAAATACATTCGCATCATAGGCCAGACGGATTGGCAAATTATTTTTTAACAGCCTTGATGCAGCCACGCGGGCAATCGGTGTTGTCATTTCCGGTCTTAGCACAAGCGTATGCCCTTGCTGATCAAGAAGTTTAAACAGCTGCTGATCAAGGATGGCTGAGTTTGTTCCAATGGTTTCATAGTATTCAAGCGTAGGGGTTTCAAGAAATTGATAGCCCCATCTTTTCATTTCATCTTCAATCGCCGTTCTGATTTTCTGCTTTCTGCTATATAAATCTGGCAGGGTATCTCTCATACCAAGAGGCTTTTCAAACATAAACAAGCGGCTCAAATCCATTCACCTCGTTATCATTTCTAAAACGCGTTTTTATAATCGATTTTGCAGAAACGCTTTAGTTCGCTAATATGGTAGTAAAATAAAGTTACCTGTATTGTAACGCTACTCCCTATATCCGTCAACAAATAATTCAGAAAACATCAGTGAAAAAAACAGCCCTGTCACAAAAGACAGAGCTATACTCGGGCGCGGCCCCAGCAGTTTAAAGCGTTAACGCGATGGGGGTCAGGCCCCCGTTGGTTTAATGCGTTAACGTGGTGGGGGTCAGGCCCCCAGCAGTTTAAAGTGTTAAAGTGATTTTTCCCCGTAGATGGGGTCGTCGGCCCAGCGGTGGGCCATTTGTTCTTTTGTGTAGATGACGCGCATGGGGTTTCCGCCGACGAAGGAGCCGGGCGGCACGTCTTTATGTACAAGGGTTCCCGCGGAGACAATGGCTCCATCGCCAATGGTGACCCCGGGGAGAATCGTGGAGTTGGCACCAATCATGACTTCACTGCCAATCACCACTTCGCCTAGCCGATATTCCCTAATCAAATATTCATGGGCCAAAATCGTCGTATTATATCCAATCACTGTATTCCTGCCCACACTTATTCTTTCAGGAAACATCACATCCAGCATAACCATCAGTGCAAAGGATGTCTGTTCGCCAACCTTCATTCGCAAAAAGGTCCGGTACAGCCAATTTTTCATCCCCAGAAAAGGCGTATACCTCGCAAGCTGGATGACAACAAAATTTTTCACAACCTTCCAGAAAGGAACGGTCTTGTAAACATGCCAAAGAGAGTTTGCCCCTTCAACAGGATAACGCTTAGTTTTCCTCATTTCTTTCAACCTTTAGAATGTCTAATAGGTCAGCCATATTCTCTAGCATATAATCCGGCTCAAACCCCATTAAAAATTCTCTCCCTTTTATACTCCAGGCAACACCGGC
>Ga0180215_1002248_pt1 | contig 19736 bp, 20 predicted proteins | sample eDN3rd37CBELigBY_FD_128871 | JGI IMG/M metagenome (GOLD analysis project Ga0180215, IMG submission 128871) | Enriched backyard soil microbial communities from Emeryville, California, USA - eDNA 3rd pass 37_C BE-Lig BY (version 2) (version 2) | ecosystem: Environmental > Terrestrial > Soil >... | reverse complement strand
GCAGACGACCGTCGCGACCGCGGCCGAGAGGAGAAGACGAGGCACGCGCCCATCCTGTCACCGCGCGTATGAGCGGTGCCCGTACGACCTTCCGCGACCCGCAGGCGCCGGAGCAGACAGGTCAGGCAGAATAGGGGCCGTGAGTGTTGCCTCTGCTTCCACTTCCCGAGGAACGAACCCCGTGGTCGATCCGGCGGTGCGTTCCGTGCTCGCCGACGCCGTCGACCTCGCTCGGGCCGCACTCGACGAACTCGGAGACGGTGGAGTCGGCGCCTATCTGGGCGTGACACGCGAGGACGAGTGCTCGGCCACCCATCGTTTCGCCTCGGAGCTGCCGGGCTACCGCGGGTGGCAGTGGGCCGTCGTCGTGGCCGCCGCCCCGGATTCGGATCGGGTGACGGTGAGCGAACTCGTGCTCCTGCCCGGCCCGGACGCGCTCGTCGCACCCGAGTGGGTGCCGTGGAGCGAGCGGATCCGTCCCGGCGATCTGGGCCCCGGCGACCTGCTGGCTCCCGCTCCCGACGACGTGCGCCTGGTGCCCGGCTACATGCAGTCCGGCGACCCCGAGGTCGACGAGACCGCCCTCGAGATCGGGTTGGGCCGCAAGCAGGTCATGAGCCTGGAGGGTCGCCTCGAGGCAGCGCAGCGCTGGTTCGACGGCGAGTACGGCCCGGGTTCGGAGATGGCGAAGGCCGCTCCGTCCTCCTGCCGCCTGTGCGGTTTCTACCTTCCGCTCGCCGGATCGCTGCGTGCGGCCTTCGGTGTGTGCGGGAACGAGTTCGCCGCCGACGGTCACGTCGTGCACGCCGAGTACGGGTGCGGTGCGCATTCCGACACCTCTCTGCCCACCGGCGCCGGTTCCCCGCTGTACGAGGCCTTCGACGATTCGGCGGTGGAGGTCGTCGAACTCGGCTCGGCCCGCTCGGCGCCCGTGGAATCGGCGCAGACCGAGTCCACGCCGAGTGATTCCACGGACGAGCCCGCCGAGCCGTCCCCGTCCGAGCCGGAACAGACCGACTGACGTGACCCGCCCGGACCCCGCGGATCCGTTCGGGACCGCGGCGTTACGCGAAGGGATCATCGCAGCCTGGTCGTCGTCGCCCACCCGTCTGCGCGAGGACGCGGCCACCGAGGCCGATCACGTCCGCGCGGGTTACCGCGACCGCGTCCTGACCGAGCTCGCCCAGAACGCCGCCGACGCGGCTGCGCGTGCCGGTGTGCCGGGGGAGCTGCGCGTATGGTTCGCCGACGGTCGTCTCCACGTCGCGAACACCGGTGAGCCGCTCGACCAGGGCGGTGTCCATGCGCTGACCGCGCTGCGCTCGTCGAACAAGACGGGCGCCGGGTCCACCGTGGGACGGTTCGGTGTCGGCTTCACGGCGGTGCTGTCGGTCTCCGACGACATCGAGGTGCGCTCGCGTACCGGTTCGCTCCACTTCTCGGCCGAACGCACCCGCGCGGTGCTCGCCGAGCGGAACCTGCCCGAGCCGGAGTCCGGTGTCCCGGCGCTGCGCCTCGTGTGGCCGACGGCGACACCGCCGGCGACCGGCAGCGACACCGAGGTCGTGCTGACCCTGCGGCCCGGGGTGGACCCGGTCGCGCTGCTCGACGCCTTCCGCTGCGAGGCCCACGACATCCTGCTCGAACTCCCGGGCCTGCAGACCCTCGTCGTCGCCGACGACGAATACACCCGCCACCGGCGCGAACTCGACAACGGCCTGTGGGAGGTGCGGATCGGCGATCGCACCTGGTGGGAGTTCGCCGGGCCGTCGGCGCGATGGTTGGTGCCTGTAGTCGACGGGCGGGTCGACCCGGTTCGCAGCGACGTCCTGCGTGCCCCCACCCGCTCCGACGAGGAGCTGTCGCTCCCTGCGATCGTCGTCGCCGACGTCGCCATGCAACCGGACCGGCGGCGCGTGCTTCCCGGCGCCCACGTCGAGAACGTCGTGCGCGGGTACGCGCGATTCGTCGCGGCTCTGCCGGCCGAGCAGCGACTCGACCTCGTGCCCCTGCCGGGATTCGCGCGCAGCGAGGTCGACGGACGGATCCGTGAGGCGATCCTCGACGACCTGGCCGGCGGCGCGTGGCTTCCCGCAGCCGACGGCAGCGCCGATCTGGTGCCCGACCGGGCCGTCGCACTTCCCGGTCTCACCGACGAGCTCGCCGACGTCCTCGGTGAGGTCGTGCCGGGACTCGTGATCCCCGAGTTGTGCGGGCCACGACACGCGTCCGCGCTGTCCGCCGTCGGCGTGCATCGGCTCGGTCTCGCGCGACTGGCCGAACTGCTCTCCGGGCACGAACGCGATCCGAAGTGGTGGAACCGCCTGTACGAGGCGCTCACTCCGCTCGTCGTCGACCCGGTCGCGGCGGAGGAACTCGCGTCCCTGCCGGTTCCGCTGTCGGACGGCCGGACCGTGACCGGCCCGCGCACGACCGTCCTCGCGACGCAACTGCAGGATCTGGGCCCGGTGTCGATGCCGTGGGTGCGCCTCGTCCATCCCGATGCCGCGCATCCTCTGCTCGCCCGGCTCGGAGCCGGCACCGTGACGGTCGAGGACCTGCTCGCCGACCCTGCGCTCGTCGCGGCCGTCGAGGACGCCGATCCCGACGACGTCGACCCGGACGGTGATCAGCCGGCCGGCGCGATCGCCGACGTCGTCCTGCGGCTGGTGCCGTTCGCGTCACCCGCGGCCGTGCCCCGCGAACTCGGGGCGCTGCTGCTGCCCGACACCCACGGCGATGCCGTCCCCGCCGACGAACTCCTGCTCCCCGGCGCGCCGCTCGCCGAAGTGCTGGTCGAGGACGCGCCCTTCGGCACCGTCGATCCGGCCGTCGTCGACCGGTACGGAGCCGACGCGCTGCGCGCGATCGGCGTGGGCTGGGGCTTCACGATCCTCCGCGCCGACCTGCCCACCGGTCCCGACCACGACCTGCCCGACGAACACCTCTGGTGGGAGCGACTCGACGAGGACCCCGAGACGCTCGTCGCGGTGCGCGACCTCGATCTCGTCGACGATCGTCGCTGGTCGCGGGCGCTGACCCTGCTGGCCGCCGAACCCGCGACGGCCGAAGCGCTCGCCGACCCCGGCGGATACACGGCGTGGTACCTGCGCACCCGGGCATTGCTCGACGGCCGGCCCCTGGGCCACTACCGCTTCGCCGATGACACCCTGTTCGACGGTCTGCTCGATCCCTGCACCCATCCCGACGCGGCTGCCTTCCGCGGTGCGCTCGCAGGAACGGTGGTCGAGGACGTCGAGCTGGCGCAGACACTGCTCGACCGGCTCGCGGACGAGAGCCGGTCGCCGGGACCGGCCGCGATCGTCGCCGCTCACGACGCGCTCGCCGCGGCCTTCTCGTCGGGTGGTCTCGACCCCGAGTCGGTCACCCTGCCCGACGGGGTGCGCAGCCTGTCGGGTGTCGTCGTCGACGCAGCCGAGGCCCTCGTGCCCGACCGTCCGTGGTTCGCGGCCGCGATCCCGCACGACCGCCTCGTCACCGGTGGCCGGGGAACCTCCCACGCGCTCGCGGACGTGCTCGACATCGCCGTGGCGTCCGCCGTGGTCGACGCCGAACCCGTCGAGCAGGGCCGGATTTCGACCTGGGAGCGCGAACCGGCCGCGGTCCTGGCCGGAATCGTCGCCGGTGTTCCGCTTCCGCGCGGCGCGCTCGCGCTGCACGACCGACTCGTCGTCCGCTGCTCCGGAGCCCTGACCGGTGAGGTCGAGGTCCCGTGGTGGGTCGATGCGGCCGGCACCGTCCACAGCACATCGACCGGCCTGGCCGCGGCACTCACCGCGCTCACGGCTCCGGACACGAGAACCGCACCGTGACGCTCGATGCCGCGGTGCTCGACTGGATGGTGTCGATCCGCGAGCCCGGGCTGACCACCGCGGTGACCGCACTCACCCACACGGGCGGGGGAGTCGCGACGACCCTGATCGCCGCGGCGACGACCTTGTTGCTGGTGCGGGCCGATCGTCTGCCCGACGCCGTCCTCGTCGCCGGAGCGGTCCTCACGGGCTGGCCGGTGATGGTGTTGCTCAAGAATCTGTTCGGCCGTGTCCGGCCACCGGAACCCGAACGCCTGCTGGCCCTGCACACCGAATCGTTCCCGTCCGGACATGCGATGACCAGCGCCGTTCTGGCCACGGTGCTCGTCGCGGTCGTGGTGCGCACGTGGCCGCGGGGCGATCGCCGCCGGACCGTCGCGACGATCGCGCTCGCCGCCTACACCCTCGTGATCGGGCTCTCCCGCGTCTACCTCGCGGCGCACTGGCTCACCGATGTCGTCGCGGGCTGGATCTTCGGGATCACATGGGCACTGCTGTGGGTGTGGTTGATCACTCGGGTGCGGATCCGACGCTGACCCCGCTGCGGGCGTGTCGCGGACGACCGTGGGCGAGGGTCAGTCCAGCCCCACCTGGGCACCCCGGTCGCCGCGCCGGGCGGCCCGACGCTGCAGCAGGAAGAGCGCAGTTCCCAGCAGCCCCACCACGATTCCCGCCACGCAGACCGGGAGCACATCGTCCCGGAGTTCGCCGCCCACCACCGCCACGACGACGGTCGCCACCACCCACAGACCGGTTCCCACGGCGAGCGCGGGGCGAGGGTCGGCGAGGCGTCGGATGCGGGCTGCGACGAGCTGGGCGGGTTCCACGGTTTGCAGATTAGTTCCTCCGCGCTGCAATAATCGGTTCCCGTTGCGACGCCCCGTACTCGACGAGCGGATTTGTGGACATGGCCGTAGGCACCGACTCCAAGCGAACGTCCTTTCTGGACACCTATTTCAAGATCACGGAACGCGGTTCCACCGTGTCCCGGGAGGTGCGTGGCGGCATCGTCACGTTCTTCGCGATGTCGTACATCGTGGTCCTCAACCCGCTGATCCTCGGTAGCTTCTCCGCCGACGACGCAAGCGCGAAGGTCGACGTGATGGGCAACATCCTGCCCATCAACCAGGTCGCCGCCGTCACCGCGCTGGTCGCCGGCTTCATGAGCATCGTCTTCGGTGTGGTCGCCAACTATCCGTTCGCCATCGCCGCCGGCCTCGGCATCAACAGTCTGCTCGCGGTGACCATCGCACCGCAGGTCACCTGGCCCGAAGCGATGGGCCTGGTGGTCATCGACGGCATCATCATCGTCGTGTTGGCCCTGACCGGCTTCCGCACCGCGGTCTTCAACGCGATCCCGGCAGAACTCAAGGCCGCCATCGCCGCCGGTATCGGCGCCTTCATCGCCATGATCGGCCTCGTCGACGCCGGCTTCGTCCGCCGCATCCCCGACGCCGCCGGCACCACCGTGCCCGTCGGCCTGGGCATCGACGGATCGATTGCGTCGTGGCCGACCTTCGTCTTCGTCATCGGCGTGCTGCTGATGGGTGTTCTCGTCGCACGCAAGGTGCGCGGCGGACTGCTGATCGGCATCGTCGCCACCACGATCCTGTCGATGATCATCGAGGCCATCGCCGACGTCGGCCCCTCGCTGGGCACCAACCCCAAGGGCTGGAACCTCAGCACCCCCGAGGCCCCCGACTCCTTCTTCGGTATCCCGAACCTGAGCCTCGTCGGCAACGTCGACCTGTTCGGCGCGTTCACCCGCATCGGCGTGATCGCCGCGACGCTGCTCGTGTTCACCCTCGTCCTCGCGAACTTCTTCGACGCCATGGGCACCATGACCGGCCTCGGCAAGGAAGCCGGCCTGGCCGACAAGAACGGCACCCTGCCCGGCATCGGCAAGGCCCTCGTCGTCGAGGGCACCGGCGCCATCGTCGGTGGCGGCGCCTCCGCCTCGTCGAACACGGTGTTCGTCGAATCGGCCTCGGGTATCGCGGAAGGAGCCCGCACCGGTCTGGCCAACGTGGTCACCGGCGTGCTGTTCCTGCTCGCGATGTTCCTGACCCCGCTGTACGAGGTGGTACCCATCGAGGCGGCCTCCCCGGCACTCGTGGTCGTCGGCGCCCTGATGATCGGTCAGGTCCGCGACATCGACTTCACCAAGTTCGAGATCGCCCTGCCGGCCTTCCTGACCATCATGGTCATGCCGTTCACCTACTCGATCGCCAACGGCATCGGCGTCGGCTTCATCACCTGGGTGATCCTGCACGCCGCCAGCGGCAAGATCCGCACCATCCACCCGCTGATGTGGATCGTCGCAGTGCTGTTCGCCCTGTACTTCTCGGTCGATCCCCTCACGGAACTGCTCACCTAGACGGCCGACGCGTGTTTCGGGCGATGTGACGTATTCTGCACGCCATGATCTCGGATACACGCGCACTCGCCGGTGACCTCTCACTCGCCGTAGTGCGTCTGACGCGTCATTTGCGGGGGAGACGCAGCGATTCCCGAGTTTCCCTGACCCAGATCTCGGCGATGGCCACCCTCGCGCAGGAGGGTGCGATGACCCCGGGGGCACTGGCAGCGCGCGAACGCGTCCAACCACCCTCGATGACCAGGGTCATCGCGTCTCTGCACGAACTCGGTCTCGTCGAACGGACACCGCACCCGACCGACGGACGACAGATCATCGTGACGCTGTCCGACGCCGGGAGCGAGCTGCTCGCCGACGAGGCGCAGGCACGCGAAGCGTGGCTGACCGAACGGCTCGAGAAGCTCGATCCCGACTCGCTTGCCACGCTGCGCGACGCCGTCGGAATCCTCACGGCGCTCGTCGCTGAAGACGACTGACCGCACCGCGGTCGAAGACGACCGACCGCACCGCGGTCGAAGACGCCCGACCGACCCGGTGCGGAAGGGTGCGGGGACGCTGGGAGAATGACCCGGTGGTTCACGTCATCGACATCGACGATCCTTCCGACCCCCGGGTGGACGACTTCCGCGATCTCAACTCCGCGGATCGTCGGCCCGACCTTCCCGGTGGCAAGGGGCTGGTGATCGCAGAGGGTGTGCTGGTGGTCCAGCGCATGCTCGATTCCCGGTTCGCTCCGACGAGCCTGTTCGGGGTGGGTCGACGGCTGGACGAACTCGCCGACGATCTGCGCGACGTCGACGTGCCCTTCTACCGCACCGACGCCGGAACCATGGCCGAGGTCGTCGGTTTCCACCTCAACCGGGGGGTGCTCGCGATCTCGCGCCGACCCGCACCGTTGCCGCTCGACGAGGTGCTCGACAAGGCGACCACGGTCGCGGTGCTCGAAGGAGTCAACGACCACGAGAACATCGGATCGATGTTCCGCAACGCGGCCGGACTCGGTGTCGATGGTGTGCTCTTCGGGAAGGGTTGCGCCGACCCGCTGTACCGCAGATCGGTGCGTGTGTCGATGGGGCACGCCCTCCGTGTTCCCTTCGCGCACCTCGAACTGTGGCCGTCCGACCTGGATCAGTTGCGCGGCAGAGGGTTCCGGCTGATCTCGTTGACACCCGATCCGCGGGCGATCCCGCTCGCGGATGCGATGACGGGGGAGAAGGTCGCACTGCTGCTCGGCGCCGAAGGTCCGGGCCTGACCGAGGACGCGATGCGGGCGACCGACGTGCGTGCCCGAATCCCCATGGCGCCCGGCACGGATTCGCTGAACGTGGCCACGGCAGCGGCGATGGCGTTCTACGAGCGGGTCCGGCTCCCGCGATGACCCAGGCTCGCGACCCCGCGCCCACCCCGTGGGCGACGGGGCTCACGCTGACGGCCTTCTCCTTCGCCGCCATCGTCGTCGCCGTCGTCGCCTGCGGCCAGGTACTCGGCAGGATCCACCCGGTCCTCGCCGTCGTCGTCAATGTCGTGACGGTCGCGGGGATCGTCCCGACCGTGTGGTCGTGGCTGCGGGTGCCGGTACTGCGCTGGTTCGCGGCCGGTGTCGTGGCCGGCGTGCCGTTCGGTTGGGTCGCGCTGCTCGTGTCCTGATCGGTTTCCGGGTGCGCTCGCCGCCGGAGAGAATCTCCGACCTCTGTCGGGGAATTCCGACTGGAGAATTCCGACGAAGCGCACACTCGAGGATGTCGGGTCATCCGGAAGGAGCAACATGTCTCACAATGTGCATGCCGATCGGGAGGAAATGTCGATCAAGCAGGGCCTGGCCACGGGAACGTCGGTCGGCGCCGCAATCATCATGACCTTGATCGGCGCTCTGCAGTTGTTGCAGGGAATTGCGGCGGTCGCCGAGGACGAAGTATTCGTCACCGGCCAGGAGTACCTGTTCACGTTCGACCTCACCACGTGGGGGTGGGTCCACATCGTCGTCGGTGTCGTGATGGTGATCGTGGGCATCGCATTGATCTCCGGGGCGACATGGGCGCGGGTGTCGGCGATGGTCATCGCCGCGCTGTCGATCCTGGTGAACTTCATGTGGCTTCCCTACTACCCGGGATGGGCGCTCGCGATCATCGCCCTCGACATAGTGGTCATCTGGGCGATCGCCACCTGGAACCCCCGGGCGGTGTACTCCTGATCGACTCGATCCGGTACCGAATCGCGCCGATTGCGTAAACCGGTGCCCTCCACCCATGAGCGGGCGTATGGTATATCCGGCCCTCCCGATAAGAGGGACGGAGGTCGTCATGACTGAAGATGGACCTGCCGAAGCCCGAATCGGACAGTCGTCACGATTCGACACCGGTGTCGATGAGCGTACCGGGGGCCGCGAGTGGTAGCAGTGCCGTTGCGGCACACCGCAGGGGGAAACTGGATTTCGAGATCTTCATTCTCCGGTGGTTCGTGGGGCGTCGTCCCCGCCATCGGTTCGGCCGTGGAGGTTCGGCTATGGATTCATTCTGGGACTATGTGTGGTACACCGTCGTCGTATTCGCCTTCGTGGCATACCTGATCGTCCTGTTCCAAATCATCGTCGACCTCTTCCGGGATCACTCCGTCTCCGGTTGGGTCAAAGCGATCTGGGTCATCGGGCTGGTGGTTCTCCCGTACCTCACGGCACTGGTCTACCTGATCGCTCGTGGTCGGGGAATGGCAGTGCGGGCACAGCGGGCCCAAGCCGAGGCGAAGCAGGCCACCGACGAGTACATCCGGACCGTGGCGGTCGGGAAATCCCCGGCCGAGCAGATCGCCGATGCCAAGGCCCTGCTCGATTCCGGCGCGATCACACCCACGGAGTACGAACACCTCAAGGCGCAGGCGCTCGGCAACGTCACGACCGGACGTGACGGCGTGCCCATCGCGTGAACCATCGTCGCAGGGAGGGCGCCGCGGACGGTGTCCTCCCGTGGTCGGCTCGTGCGTTCGAGGAATCGACGTATCGACAAGCCGGCGGTTGAAAGTGTATGGGTGGCAGCGTAACCCGCGGGCACCCTTGTTCCTCCGAATCGGATCGTGCCTGCTCCCCACGGGGATCGGCGCACGATCGATGTCTACTTCGTACACGAGAGGATCGTCATGTCGCATGACGTACGCCCCGACAGGGGCGGGACCAGTGTGAAACAGGGCATCGCCGCAGGCACCTCGATCGGGGCGGCGATCATCCTGGCAACCGTCGGCATCATCCAGCTCCTCCAGGGCATCGCAGCGGTGGCCGAGGACGAAGTCTTCGTCCGGGGCGTGGAATACACGTTCAAGTTCGACTTCACCACGTGGGGATGGATCCACATCGTCCTCGGTGTCGTGATGCTGGTCGCCGGCCTCGCATTGATGAGCGGTGCCACGTGGGCACGTGTCACGGCGATCGTCCTCGCCGCGTTGTCGATCATCGCGAACTTCCTGTGGTTGCCGTACTACCCGTGGTGGTCGATCCTCATCATCGCGCTCGATGCGGTTGTGATCTGGGCGGTCTCGACCTGGCAGCCGCGCACCGACTACTACTGACGCGGCCGTGCAGGCGAGCGGTCGCAGCGCTCGGGGCGAACCGGTCGGGAACGTCGAGGTCGACGAGTCCGACGCTCCCCGCTCGCAGCGACGACGGAGTGCACTGCACCTCACACTTCCCGGGTGCTGGGGTGCAGTGCTTTTCGCATGCCTGTCCTTCACCCCGTCGCTGCTTCCACGCGGCGGGCTCCTGCAGGGGATGATCTGCGGGATCACCGCCGCGATCGGTTACGGCCTCGGCGTGCTCCTCGCGTTCGTGTGGCGTGCGTTCGCCGACCGGCCTCCTCGGCCTCCCAAGGCTACGTCGTGGTGGATCTTCGGTGTCGGTGGAGTGGTCCTCTTCGCGGTCTTCTTCGGTCTCGGCCAGTACTGGCAACACGAAATCCGCTCTCTGATGGGGATTTCCGACTACAATCTCGTGCTCACGATCCTCTCGCCGGTCGTCGCAGCCGTGATGTTCGCTCTGTTGCTGGCGATCGGGCGCGGTATCCGCGGCCTGTACCGCTGGGCGGCGAAGACGCTCGACCGCTGGATCGGGCAGCGAGCTGCGAACGTCGTCGGATGGGTGCTCGTCGCCGGCCTGGTCTACGCGGTCGTCTCCGGCGTGCTGCTCGCAGGTTTCATCGAAGCCGCCAACACGGCGTTCTCGGCGCGCGACACGAGAACCGAGGAAGGTGTGCAGCAACCGACGACCGCTCTACGCTCCGGCGGCCCCGATTCGGTGGTGCCGTGGGATTCCCTGGGGTGGCAGGGGCGGATCTTCGTCGGGCAGGGCCCGTCCACCGAGCAGCTCGGCCGGTTCGCCGAAGGTCCTGTCCTCGAACCGATCCGGATCTACGGCGGCCTGGCGTCGTCCGAGGATACCGAGGAACGTGCGGCACTGGCGGTCGAAGACCTCACGCGGGCAGGTGGATTCGAGCGTGAGAACCTGGTGGTGGTGACGACGACGGGCAGTGGATGGGTGGACCCGGCTCTGGTGGACTCGGTCGAGTACCTCACCGGCGGTGATGTCGCGACCGTGGCGATCCAGTACTCCTACCTGCCCTCGTGGATCTCCTATCTGGTCGACCAGTCGAAGGCGAGGGAGGCCGGGCGCGATCTGTTCGACGCGGTCTACGACGTCTGGTCCAAGCTTCCCCAGGACGCCCGCCCCCGATTGCTCGTGGCCGGGGAGAGTCTCGGCTCGTTCGGTGGGGAGACCGCCTTCAGTGGCGAGTACGACCTGCGTAATCGCACGGCGGGCACGGTCTTCGCCGGACCGCCGAACTTCAATGTCCTCTTCCGGGAGTTCAGCGATCACCGTGACGACGGCAGCCCGGAGATCGAGCCGGTCTTCCGGGACGGCCGCACGGTGCGATTCACGAACGATCCGCAGGCGGGGATCCCGCCCGCGGACAGTCCGTGGGAGGGAAGTCGGGTGCTGTATCTGATGCATCCGTCCGACCCGATCGTCTGGTGGAGTCCACGTCTGATCACGAGAGAACCGGATTGGATCGGCGAGGCCCCCGGGCGCGACGTGCTCGAGGACATGGTGTGGATACCGTTCGTGACCTTCTGGCAGATCACGGCCGATCTGCCCTTCTCCACGGGCGTTCCCGCCGGCCACGGCCACAAGTACAGCACCGAGTACGTCGACGCCTGGGCCGTCGTCCTCCAGCCCTCGGACGTCACGACCGAGGACCTCGACTCCCTGAAAAGTATTGTCGGAGAGGAAGAATGAGACGGAAAGGCGAGGAGCCGGGTCAGGGAGAGGTCAGCGCGCCACGAGACGCCGCCACCAACCGGTCTTCGGCTCCGGGACGGTGATCTGCGGGACCGGGGTACGCAACGTGAAACTCCACGTCTCGATCTCGCGCGGGTCCGGCTCGTCGGCGCGACGACCGACGTAGCGGAATCCGAGCCACGCCCCGTGGGCCTCCTCGACGAGCTTGCGAGGGTGGAAGGGCAGGGACTCCGGGGGAGGGGGCACGTTCGGCGGCCAGCGGAGCGGATGTTCACCCGCCCAGAACGGCCGCTCCCACACGAACGGGATCCCCTGGTCCTCGAAGAACTCGACGGTGTTCGCCCCGAAGCTGCGGCGCAGCCTGCCGCACTCCCACACGGCGAACGATCCCCACGCACCGGCCGGGTCGGAGGCCAGCAGGCACGTGCGTTCGGCGGCGGGCGTGCGCAACCACATCGCGGGCAGCTCCGAGGGGTGGCGCAGCGCGAATCGGGGACTCGACACCACCGTCACACCGGGATAGCTACCGACCCGGAACTGTTCGGTGCCTTCCTCACCGGTATCCCCGGCGTCGGTCAGCGGTACCCGCGCGCCGGGATCGACCTGGAGCTCCGGGAACAGACGTGACAGAAGTGCTCGCGCCGCATCGCGGTCCGGGGAGAACTCGCGCAGGACCGCTGCGGGATCGGGTGCGTCGACGTACCAGAGCGTCGACACCGTCGCCGACATCGCCGACGTCTTCCTCAGACGCGTCCGTTACTGCGCACACCGAGCAGCACGTCGTCCCACGAGGGGAGCGCGGGCTTGCCGCGCTTGTCCTTCGCGGGAGCCTGGGACGTGCGCGAAGCGTCGGCGTCGTCGGGCACCGTGACGGCGACGGTGGTCTCCTCGGCAGCGACCGGCTCGGGAGCCGGTTCTTCGGCAGCGGGGGACTCCAGCGCGATCGGGGCGTGACGCTCGGCGTTCTCGGCCTCGGTGGAATCGTCGACGTCGCGCGCCGAGTAGACCGGGGTCAGGTAGCGCAGGGGACGGCCGCAGTCGGGATCCACCAGGTCGGCCGCGATGTCGTCGAGCGCGGTGATCGTGCCGCCGTGGGCGTCGGGCTGGTAGCGCCAGTGGGCGCGGTTCGTGGAACGGCCGGCGTGCCACCGCAGCTGCGCGACCCAGAAGCCCTCGTCGTCGCGCCAGGCGTCCCACTCGGCTTCGTCGAGGCTGTGCCCGCGAGCGCGGAACGCCTGCGTGACGATCTCGTGGAGGGTCTCGACGGCGGGACCGTCGGGGCGGACGGGATGGCCCTTCTTGGCCATGTCGGCGGCCCGGGACCGCTCGAGCAGGACGGGATAGGCGAACCGTTCGACCTTGGCGACCGGGATCCCGGCCTCGTCGGCCACCTGTTCGACCGAGGCGCCGCCGCGGATGCGGGCCTGGATCTCGCGAGGGCGGAGCTGGCTGGTCGTCTCGATCTGGATCTGGCCGAGACGGGCCAGATCTCCGCGAGCGGCCGCGCGCAGGGTGTCGTCGACGGGAATGCGGAACTTGTCCCCCGTCGTGGGATCGGCGAGCACCACATGCTTAGCATCGGGCTCGAGACCGACCACTCGAAGCTCTCGCACCTTGACCTCCTCGCGCCGATCGCGATTGACCCGCCCGACTGTAACCGACCTGGATATTTTTCGTGGCCGGACACGCCGCGCCACGCCGAGCGACATCGCAAGAAATCCGACGCGGCGCGTTATCGTCCAGGGTTCGCCGAAATGTCTCGATGCGAGGTCGAGACTATGACGACAACGGGGCCGGGTCCGACATCGGACCCGGCCCCGCTGCGCGAGGTGCTCAGAGCTGGGAGACGACCCAGTCGATGCTCTTGGTCAGCTGCGTGACGTCCTCGGGATCGATGGCCGGGAACATGCCGATGCGCAGCTGGTTGCGGCCGAGCTTGCGGTACGGCTCGGTGTCGACGATGCCGTTGGCCCGCAGGATCTTCGCGACCTGCGCCGCGTCGACGGAGTCGGCGAAGTCGACGGTGCCGACGACCTGCGAACGCAGCGACGGATCGGCGACGAACGGCGTCGCGTACTCGGACGCCTCGGCCCACTCGTACAGGCGCGAGGACGAATCCTTCGTGCGCGCGACGGCCCAGTCGAGACCGCCGTTGCTGTTGAGCCACTCGATCTGGTTGGCGAACAGCAGCAGGGTGGCCAGCGCCGGGGTGTTGTAGGTCTGGTCCTTGCTGCTGTTGTCGACGGCGATCGGCAGCGACAGGAACTCGGGGGTGAAGCGACCCGACTCCTTGATCTCGGCGACACGCTCGAGCGCGGCCGGGCTCATCAGCGCGATCCACAGGCCACCGTCGGCGGCGAAGCACTTCTGCGGGGCGAAGTAGTACACGTCGGTGTCGGAGATGTTCACCGGCAGGCCGCCGGCACCCGAGGTCGCGTCGATCGCGATCAGAGCGTTGTCGGAACCGGCAGGACGCTGCACGGGAACCGCGACACCCGTCGAGGTCTCGTTGTGCGCCCAGCCGATGAGGTCGGCCGACGCGTCGGCGACGATCTCCGGAGCCGAGCCCGGCTCCGAACCCACGACGATCGGATCGCCGATGAACGGGTTCTTCTTCGCGACCGTCGCGAACTTCGACGAGAACTCGCCGTAGGTGAAGTGCTGCGAGCGCTCCCGGATCAGACCGAAGGCCGCGGCGTCCCAGAAGGCGGTGGTGCCGCCGTTGCCGAGGACGACCTCGTAGCCCTCGGGCAGGGAGAACAGGTCGCGCAGACCCGAGCGGACACGGGCGACGACGTCCTTGACCGGCTTCTGCCGGTGGCTGGTGCCGAACACCGAAGCGCCGACGTCGACCAGCGACTGCAGCTGCTCGGGACGAACCTTGGACGGGCCGCAGCCGAAGCGGCCGTCTGCGGGCTTGAGGTCGGCGGGAATGATCGGTGACGCGTCTGCCATCGGAATGCGTGTCCTAAGAGTCGAGGGACATGGTGCACAGGTAGTCTAGACCGCCCCCTCGGAGCCCCGGCCGGGCGCTGGTCGGCCCGGCCGGGGAAGAGGCATCAGCGATGCGTGATCGAATCCCAGCCCGTGACCTCGGAGGCAGGGCGCGGATCGGGACCGGTGTAGATCGCCGCGGGACGCACGAGCTTGCCCAGGCGCTTCTGCTCGAGGATGTGGGCGCACCAGCCTGCGGTCCGTCCGCAGGTGAACATCGCGGGCATCATCGCCGCGGGGACCTCGGCGAAATCGAGGATCACCGCGGCCCAGAACTCGACGTTGGTCTCGATCGCCCGGTCGGGACGACGCTCGCGCAGCTCGGCCAGGGCGGCCTGCTCGAGCGCGGCCGCCGCCTCGAAACGAGGAGCGTCGAGCCGCTGAGCGGTGCTGCGCAGCACCCGGGCGCGGGGGTCCTCGGCGCGGTAGACGCGGTGACCGAAGCCCATGAGCTTCTCCTTGCGGTCGAGGATGCCCTTGACCAGCCCGCGCGGATCGCCGGTGCGTTCGGTCTCCTCGATCATCGGCAGCACGCGCGCCGGGGCGCCGCCGTGCAGCGGGCCGGACATCGCGCCGACCGCGCCCGAGAGCGAGGCGGCCGCGTCCGCGCCGGTCGAGGCGATGACCCGGGCGGTGAACGTCGAGGCGTTCATGCCGTGCTCGGCCGCCGACACCCAGTAGGCGTCGATCGCCTCGACGTGCTTGGGATCCGGGTCGCCCTTCCAGCGGACCATGAAGCGTTCGGTGACGGTGCTCGCCTCGTCGATGCGCTGCTGCGGCACGGCGGGCTGGTAGATGCCGCGGGCGGACTGGGCGACATAGGACAGGGCCATCACCGCGGCGCGGGCGAGATTGTGGCGGGCGGTCGCGTCGTCGATGTCGAGCAGCGGACGGAAGCCCCAGATGGGTGCGAGCATCGCCAGACCGGCCTGGACGTCGACACGCACGTCGCCGGTGTGGATCGGCAGGGGGAACGGCTCGGCCGGGTGCAGACCGCGACCGAACTCGCCGTCGACGAGCAGGGCCCACACGTCGCCGAAGGTCACTCCCTTCTCGACGAGCTCTTCGATATCGACCCCGCGATAGCGCAGTGCGCCACCGTCCTTGTCGGGCTCGGCGATGTCGCTCGTGAAGGCGACAACGCCTTCGAGTCCTGCGACGAAATCCTCGGGAACTGACGCGCTCGCTGCCATGACGGTTGGGCTCTCCTCGTTCGAGCACGGCCCGGTCCGGGCCGCGCTGCCGGTGGAATGAGGTCACCGTCAGGTGTGATCGGCGCCCCACTCGGGTCGTCGTGAAAACTGTAGCCTCCGTGGTCCGAGCGCCGCCGCCCGGATGCCGGGAGTACCGTCGTCGTTCGTGCCGTCCGATTTCCCGTTGCCGCGCCCCGAGGGTGACGACCTCGCGCGTATGCGTGTCGACTACCGCCCGGCGGGGCCGACCGACGAGTCCCCGGCCGACCGCGATCTCACTCCCGGCGATGTCGCCGAGGGCTGGCTTCCGCTGTTGCGTACGTGGTTTGCGAATGCGGTCGCCACCGCGGTGCCCGAACCGAACGCGATGGTGCTCGCGACCGTCGACGAGCACGGCCACCCCGCGACCCGCACCGTGCTGTGCAAGAAGATCGACGCCGACGGCCTGACCTTCTTCACCAACTTCGAATCCGACAAGGGCCGTCATCTGGCCGGACACCCCTATGCGTCGGCGACCTTCCTCTGGCTGCCGGTCTACCGGCAGGTGACCGTCCGCGGGCCGGTCGTCCGCGTGTCCGACGAGGAGACCCTGGCGTACTGGCGGACGCGGCCGCGCGGATCCCGCCTGGGCGCATGGGCGTCGCAGCAGTCGCGTCCGGTGGCGGAACGCGCCGATCTCGAGCACGCCCTCGTCGAGGCCGCCGAGCGGTACGAGGTCGACGACGACATCCCGGTACCGCCGTTCTGGGGCGGGTTCCGCATCGTGCCCGAGTCGGTCGAGTTCTGGCAGGGCCGGCCCAACCGGTTGCACAACCGGATCCGCACCCGCCTGGTCGACGGTCGCTGGATCACCGAGCGTCTGCAACCGTGAGGCGCCTGCTCGCCGACACCACACCGCTGCGCAACAAGGACTACGCCCGGCTGTGGTGGGCCGGGATCGTCACCGTCATCGGTGCGCAGATGGCGGTCGTCGCCGTACCCCAGCAGATCTACGAGATCACCCGCAACTCCGCCTATGTGGGGCTCACCGGTGTGTTCGGGCTCGTGCCGCTCGTGGTGTTCGGCCTGTGGGGTGGGGCGCTCGCCGATGCGATGGACCGCCGGAAACTGTTGCTCATCACTTCCACCGGTCTCGGTGTCACGTCGTTGTTGTTGTGGGCGCAGGCCGCGAGCGGACTGAACAACGTGTGGGTGCTGCTCTGTCTCTTCTCGGTGCAGCAGGCGTTCTTCGCCGTCAACCAGCCCACCCGGGCGGCGGTGATCCCGCGGTTGCTGCCGGTCGGGCAGATCGCGGCGGCCACCTCGCTCAACATGACGGTCGTGCAGTTCGGGGCGATCGCCGGCCCGTTGTTCGCCGGCGCTCTCATTCCCGTCGTGGGGCTGCCCACCCTCTACCTTCTGGACGCGATCTTCCTGCTCGCCACGCTGTGGGCGGTGGTCCGACTCCCGGCGGTCCCACCGCTCGGTGAGGTCACCAAGGCCGGACTGCGTGCGGTCTTCGACGGTTTCCGATACCTGTCGGGCCAGAGGATCCTGCTGGCGTCGTTCGTCGTCGACATCGTCGCCATGGTGTTCGGGATGCCGCGCGCCCTGTTCCCGCAGATCGCCCACGAGTCGTTCGGCGATCCGGCGCAGGGCGGCTTCGCCCTCGGCCTGCTGTTCGCGGCGATGTCGGTCGGCGCGGTGGTCGGCGGCGTCTTCTCCGGATGGCTGCCGCGGGTACAGCGCCAGGGTCTCGCCGTGATCGTGTGCATCGTCCTGTGGGGCGTGGCGATGGTCGGTTTCGGCGCCGCGGTGTGGTGGGCCGAGCCCGGCGGCAGCGGTCTGCTGCTGTGGGTCGCCCTGTTCTTCCTGGCCTTCGGCGGGGCGGTCGACATGGTGTCCGCGGCCTTCCGCTCGACGATGCTGCAGACCGTCGCCACCGACGAGATGCGCGGCCGGTTGCAGGGCGTGTTCATCGTCGTCGTCGCGGGAGGACCGCGCATCGGCGACGTGCTCCACGGCGCCGCCGCAGCGGCTGCGGGCACGGCGGTCGCGGCTGCCGGTGGCGGCGTCCTCGTCATCATCGGCACGCTCGTGTGCGTCGTCGCCTTCCCGGCCTTCGTGCGCTACCGGGTCTCACGCACTCTCGGCTGACGACGGGCCCGCGGGGTCGTCCGGCAGGGGAGCCCGCAACCCCGTGACGGCGATGCGCGCGGCCTCTCCGATCGCCGCGTCGACCACCGGCAGTACGGGGTCCGCGCGGGCGGCGCGGGTGAACACCGCGACGGCGATCGGATACTCGCCGGGGAACTCGACGACCGCCACCTCGTTGCGGATGATGCCGATCGTGCCGGTCTTGCCGGCGATCGCGACCCCGCGATGCGGGAAGCCCGATGCGATGCGGTGCGGCCAGATCTGGGCGCGCATCACCTGTTGCGCGAAGGCGGTGCTCTCGGGCGAGAGCGCCGAGCCCGACCACACGGCCTCGAGCAGCCGGGTCATCTCCTCCGGGGTGGTCGCGCTCGTGTAGGCAGGGTCGTACGCCGAGACGGTCCAGGCCGCGTCGATATCGGTGAGCGCCCGGAACGCCTCGACGGTGGTGCGGGTGTCCGTCTCCTCGACGAGGCGCTGATAGACGTCCGCGGTCCCACCGACGATCCGGGTCCGCGTGAGTCCGAGGCGCGTGAGGAGTTCCTCGACGGCGGTCGTGCCGATCTCGCCGAGCAGCACGTCGGCCGCTGCGTTGTCGGACACCGTCATCATCGACGCGGCCACATCGCGTCGGCTCATCGTCACCGGATCCCGGAAGCTCGCGATCCCCGTCGGGCCGGGGGTGCAGTCCGACGGCACGATCCGCAGCTGTCCGGATGCGTCGAGCCGGCCCGCGTCCACCTCCGCGCAGAACGCGAGGAACAACGGAAGCTTGTACACCGACGCGAGGACCACGCGTTCGTCCCCGCGCACCGACAGCATCGCCGCCCGCGGATCCGCACACCGGCGGGCGTGCAGCCATCCCGTGCAGCCCGCATCCGCGAAGACCGCCCGGATCCGGTCGACGGCCGTGTCCCGGCGAACCCCGCCGTTCACCGGACCCGCTCCTTGAACAGGACGCGGTCGAGGGCGTCGACGTGCACACCGACGTCGGCGTCGGCACGTCGCACGATGCGCACCCGCAAGGCCAGCGCGGACGGCGCCCAGTCCAACCAGGCCACGCCGGGCACCGCGCCGGGCGGCGAGGTCGACACCCCGAAGTGGGTACCGGCGGCCACGGCGGCGAGCACCGCGCGGTCGTCGACCGCCGGGGTGGTGTCGACATCGAGTCCTCGTTCGCGCAGCAGATCCTGCACGGCGTCGAAGGACGCCGGGTTCCCCGCCCGTGGCGGCGCGGCGAACGTCAGGTCGGAGAGCATCGGCAGACGCGGCCGGTCGGAGCGGGCGCTGCGGTGGTCGGCCGGCACGACCAGCCATCGCCGGAGTTTGACCACCGGGCCGGCGTCCAGTCCCTCGGTCAGGGCCGGATGTTCGACGACGGCGAGATCGCACATCCCCGATCGCACGGCGTCGACGAGCTCGACGGTGCTCGCGGATCGCGTCGACACGGTTGCCTCACCGCGTCGGCTCAGAGCTGTGACGCACAGGGTCACCAGGCGGTCGGGCAGCGCGCGGGTGGCCCCCCCAGTGCAGGAGCCCCCGGGCGCGGGCGACACGTCCGGCCTCGGCGAGGAAGCGGTCGGCGTCGTCGACGAGGAGACGCGCGCGGGGGAGCAGCTCCGCTCCGGCGGGAGTGAGGACCGCTCCCTGCCTGGTGCGATGCACGAGTTCGGAACCCAGATGTTGTTCGAGTTTCCGAAGTCCTTGTGACAGAGGGGGTTGCGTCATGTCGAGCGCCGCCGCAGCCCGGCCGAAGTGTCCTTCCTCCGCGACGGTGACGAAGAACCGGAGGTGGCGGATCAGGTCCATGGCAGGGGATTCGATCAGCACGGGCGGGTGACTCGCCGACCCGGTGTGTCGCGCGGCCGGATCCCGCCCGTCCTCCCCGTTTCGAACAGCGGCGATAGTTTTTCCGACTCGTGCGGGCG
>Ga0180215_1002247_pt1 | contig 19742 bp, 24 predicted proteins | sample eDN3rd37CBELigBY_FD_128871 | JGI IMG/M metagenome (GOLD analysis project Ga0180215, IMG submission 128871) | Enriched backyard soil microbial communities from Emeryville, California, USA - eDNA 3rd pass 37_C BE-Lig BY (version 2) (version 2) | ecosystem: Environmental > Terrestrial > Soil >... | reverse complement strand
AGGGTATTTCCCGTCTAGTGGAAAACGCTGGTCAGATAGGATGAGTACGTGAGGGAAAATCTTTTTCTCCAATGGTTGCCATGGCTCCGAATAGATAATTTTACTTTCATACAAGTCTACATATCTATCTAGTTTCTCGTTTATTTGCTTTTCGCTGTAAACAGTCTTTTGCACTTCGATAAAAAATGGCGTTTTCCTGAATATACAAAAGATATCCGGCTCGGCTGTGCCTTTACTTCCATACTTAGGTTCTACTTGAAATGTATCTACTTTCCCATGCTGTAAGATTTCTTTATAAACTTCCACGATTGCTAAAAAGTGGCCTATTTTTGCAGAGTTCTTTTTCATGGATATATCCGGTCCAAAGTAGACATAAGGATTAAAATCTGTAGAACGTTGAATTTTTCCATCTCGATGGAGTCTTTTTAGGACACTATTAGCGCTTTGTCTTGGATTTTTTAAATTCATAAAATATAAATCCATGATGTCATTACGACTCATCACTCTAAACCTATTTAAATCATCAATAATCGCTTTATCTCGATTCATCTCTTAACACCTCACTAAAAATATCCTCTTCCGTCAACTCGCTTTCTTTCTGTTCAACCTCTAAAGGTTCTAGCAGTTCCTCAGACTCATTTTTATTATTAATAGGCTTATACCCTTCTAAAATCTCTTTTGCCTTATTCTCGCTTAAATATGGAGCCTGTATCTCTGTTAATGTGTCTCTTTTCAAAAGAAAGCGACCTGGCACTTCTCTACTTATTTTTTCGCTACCTGGCGTACCTATGATTCTTGAATTTGATAAATCCGTGGTCCTGAATCCCATTCTTACAGTTAACAAAGAACGGACTTTTGTATCTAGAATGTCGTGTGAAGGGCGTTGTAAAGATAAAATGTTATAAATCCCTAGAGCACGACCTAAAGAATCAATCTGCACTAACATTTTCTTAATCTCTTTATTGTCCATCACCATAACGATTTCATCGATGGCCACGAGGATATAAGGCACCTTCTTATCTTGTGGGAGATCATCAACGTGCATTACACCAGTAGTATTTAATAACTTGCTTCGTCTTATCATTTCGTTATAAACCTTCGTGAGCATACTCTCTAGTTCTTCAGGGAAAACTGCAACCTTTTTAACGTGTTCCACATCTTTAAATAAATGAAACTCTGACATTTTTAAGTCTCCTAAGTAAAGATGTAATTCTTCAGGAGTTTTGTATTGTATTAATGTGCAAAGAATGGAACGTAATTGGGTACTCTTTCCGCTTCCTGGCTCACCAGAAATAAGTGCATTTGGCTCCGTTTTGGCATCATATGCGATTAGTTTCCCGTTCTTATCCATTCCACAGATAATAGGTACCTTCATTCCTTTAATGACCGGCTCGAGTGTTTTGTATTTATATGTTAATTGGTTCTTTATTCCTTTATTGTAAATGGTTAAAATAAAACATTTATGGTCTCCATCTATCTCGATGTTTTTACCGAAATGTTGCATAAACACATATTCTTTTTTGAAAACATCTTTTGGATCCATGCCGTTAATTAAATTGAATATATATGTTGTTTTCCCTTCATCGACTACTGCATCATTGATAGTGGGAAATACTTCCGTTACTTGGTCACCATTTTTATAAGTGTTATATAATCCAGCGCTTTTAAAAGCTTTTCTAAGCTTTGCCTTAGCCTTTTGTTTTGCTAGGAATGCTCTAACCTTCTCCATGTATTCAACCCCTCATGCCAAAGAATATAAGCCAGAATAAAGCGCCATACCCTAAGACAGGGAACATTATCTTTGTAACCCTTGAAACAACACCAGTAATATTTGTAAAACCATTTACAGTTAGTATTTTTTCGGAAAAGGCAGTGGCAGCAATCAAGCCACCACCGATTAAAAACAGGACAAATGCTGGCTCGTGTAGTGGGAATAATCCTTTTAAGGTAATAGGAGGAATGAAACCGTATATACTTGTAGTAAGAGGAAATTTCATTTGGATTGATGGAGCTGGGGGGCTCATGAAATCTTTAAATGAAATAACCTCTATTTTATTTTTATTAATCATGTTATCTTCTCCCTAAAAAGTTTCTTTGACTGATTTCATCCTGTACTTGTTTTACAATGTCAGCGTTGTTTGTGTACATAGCAAAACTTAATAACATCCACAATTGCTGACGAGTCATTTTAGTAAGTTTTTTCATAAATGTAAACCTCCTAATTGTGATTATTTCCCCATGCAATCAGTACACATATCACCATAAAAATCATAATCATCTCTTTCTTTCCCACACCAGCGACAAGTTTTCTTGAATAAGATTTTCTTTAAAAATTTCATAAGTAAAAACCTCCTAATATAATTTGTAAAGCTTCTACCGATTCCCGGAAAAATTCATAATCAATGCCATACCAAAAGTTTTCTTTAAATCCCTTTTGGATCACTCCTACACGATGGACAATAAATTGGTATACATCTTCTGTGAGTGGTGTTTGCTTCATAATGCTCCAATTAAAAATATCCATTAAGCAAGTTACATCGTCACCACAATAATTTTTAGCTGCATCCACATCTTTGAAAATGTCATAGTGTTTATCAATTTGTTGCCATTGTGCATTCTCATACCTGAATCTCAATTTGTTTATGGGTATATGCCAACCTGTTTCCATAATTCACCTCAAAAATATTTTAATTTCCCTGTATAAAACCTTTAATTTATGGGCATATTAATAAGTTGCCCCAGTGCATTTTCGCTTTGGGATGTTTTCCTCCCTTCCTTTCCCCCTCGCCGGTTCCCGGTCCCACTCCCCCTTTCCAACCCTCCTTTCTTAACAGATTTCTTTTTCTTTGATACATCTATCTTTCTAGTTGTACAAATGCAGCAATGTGAATCATTCGATAATTTTTCATTGTTAGATTAACAAGTATTACAACTCTTTTTTCTCGAATGATTCTTGAAAATTTCTTTGTTGTGATGTTAGCCTATGATTCAAAGTGAAAAAATTTATCTTGTCCATTAAAATTTTGTTTAATTTTTTTAATTTATGATAAAGGGATTAGACATAAATCTGTAGAAAAGTACCTTGAGGTGAAAATTATGAATTTCAATTGTAGATTGAAAGTTATTTTTGCGGAGAAGAATATTCAACAAACGGAATTTGCTCATAAAATCGGTATGAGTCGTGCTGCTTTAAGCTTACTTGTTAATAACAAAACTTTACCAAGCTTTAAAATTGCTTATAAAATAGCAAAAGAATTGAACTTACATATTGAAGAGATCTGGATTGAGGAAGTATAATGCAACCACCAATAACAAACGAACAAAATAAGATCATTTTTGATTACATCTACATAACGTATTTAATTAATGTGCTGGAAGAGGATTTAAAGAAGATACCTAGCTTAGGATTTAAACTACATGAACCATATCAGAAGTTTGTGGAAGAGGTATTAAGGAAAGTCAGGAAGGATCTGCAACTGCTTCGAGTGGAAATGAAGAAACATGAACTGAAGATTGGTGAACCACAACCAGAAGATATAATGGTTCACTACGATTATTGGATAGGACACAAAGAAGGATTTAAAAGGATGTTGGTTTATCATTTGAGAAATGAAGCAATGAGAAGATTGGAGGGTTATTTTAAAAAATAACACAAATTATACACAATACTTCTTATGATTTACTTGCTATACTTAATTTGTCAGTAATTGCATTGGACCACCAGTTGTTCTCCTTCTCTGGTGGTCCTTTATATATTTTAAAATTCGTATTCTACCTGTTGCTGTGCTGCTAATTCTTCAAAATTATCAGTATCGGAAGTTGGTGAGAAAATCATTTTCACCTTTGATATGTCTTCATCCTTGACAATAACTGCAGTCGTAAATTCTTTTACAACTTTGCCAAAGAATGTGTAATCCCCGTCCCCATCATCAAAAATAAAATCTTTAAAATTTGCATCAATTTGTTGTCCGTTGGATAAAACAAGGGTCTCTAAGTCAAACCAATCAACGTTCTTTTCTTCTGTATTTTCAGCAGTAAAACTAATTTGTAAATATGTAAAATTGTCATCAATAGTTTCTTCTGTATTTAATTCTAGCATTTCAGCAAAATCTGAATTTAGTTCAGTCATTTTAATTAATTTCATATTATTGACTGTAACTTTCAAAGGTGATAAATCAACTGTTTCGTTAATTTCTTTTATCTTTAGCAATTCAGCTGTTCCTGAAGTGTCAACAGTGACCTTTTGTCCAACGGTATCTAATATGTAATTACCGTTTTCATCTTTTTTAACTTCTGGCATTTCTTCTTGAGTTGTCTCTTCATCCTCTACAACTTCATTTGATACTTCTTTTTGTTCACTTGGTTTCGGATCTTCTTTTGGTTCTTCAGTCCCAGTTGTTGAATCCATATTAGAACCACATGCTACTAATCCTAACGAAAATAACCCCACAATCAATAGTAATAATATTTTTTTCATAGTACTTTCTCCCCTTTTTTTAATTATAAAACTTACTATTCTATAGTTATTTTAAAACACCTCTTAAAAATTACAAAAAGTTACAAATTTGACACAAATAAAAAAAGCCCTACCTCCAAAGAGATAGGGCCATACCTAAGATAATTAGTTATTTATTACATCTTAACAATATACGTGTTGTATCCTTCTTTTTCTAATTTTTCAGCGAGCGCTTGTGCATTTTCTTTTTTGCTAAAAGCTCCTACCTGCACTTTCCACAATCCATCTGTCGATGCTTCTTTCTTAGGTTGAGGTTTAGCTTCTTCAATATATTTAACATCGTAAATTTCACACAATGCCTTTGCTAATTCCACAGCACACTCTTTGCGATAAGATTCACTCATAAGATGTTTTAAGTCTTCAATATTATCCATAAACCCTAATTCAGTTAATACAGCTTCCATAGCAGTATTTTTACATACATATAACCAGTCACCATTCTTTACACCTCGATTTTTCATCTTGGTGCCTTTCATTACCCATTTGTGGATAATTTCAGCTTTAGCGACTGTTTTGGGATAAGTGAAATGTGCATATGTTTCTATTCCACCAGCTGCATTATCTAATTTTGCATTGTAGGCATTGGCATGGATAGACAAATAAAAATCTGCTTTCTTTTTATTTGCTAACTTCACTCTGTCAGCTAATGACACATCTTCATCAGATGGAGCGACTAACAAGGTTTTAAATCCGCAACGTTTCAGTTCTCTATCCAAATGGTAGACAACTCTTCTGTTAAACTCATTTTCTAACATCACAGTACCATCTGATAATTTAGGTGAGCGTTTGCCTGGTGTTTGCATTCCGTGACCATCGTCTAATGCTATTAACTTTGCCATTACTTACCCTCTCCTTTTAGTTTAATCCTTTTTCTTTTAATGCTTCTTTTTGAGCTCTACCCTTTTTACTTAGGTAATTATTCTTCCAAGCTGCATAAATAACAAAAGCTCCTGTAATAACAGCCACTAGATCATTTACAAATTCATCCGAAATAGTTTGATATCCTAATAGGTTTAACACTGCATTTAGAACAGCAACAATTAAAAACACAAACCTTGATACACTAGCTTTATCCATCTTACATACTCTCCTTTTTGCTAAATAGCGTTTTTATTTGTTCCTCATGTCTTGTGGTTTTGATTTTTAATAAATCAATCTCTTTATCATGAATTTCTAATTGCTTGTTCGTACTTAACCTAAATTCTTTTAGGGTTTCATTAAGTGAATTAATTGATTTTTGCAATGGTTCTATCACAATCTTTTTAAATAAAAAAATAGCGATACCGCCAACGAATGAGATTATCCCTATGATCCATGTAATTTCTTGTAAGTACAAAATTCCCTCACCCTTTCTAGGCAAAATAAAAAGAGTCCGTTTGGACCCTTACTGTACGTGATATCTTTTATGCGCTTGTTTCTTACGTTCCTCTGAGACATGCGCATATCCTACTTAGGTCGCTTCCTGAGCGGTTGATTTAAAGCCTTTTCAAGGCTCCAACCTCTCATAAGCCTTTTCTTAAGTTGATGATAGGTCATCCCTTTTTCGTCTGCCCACTCTGTAACTAATTTCGTTTCCCCTTTATGAGTGAGGAGTTCTTTTTGTTTTACTGGCTGCATTGCTCTTTCCAATGACCACCCTTTTTTCATACGGTGGCGAAATAATTCGTAATCAAGATTATATTTTCGAGCAAATTCAGCCTGGGTCATTGTTTCGCCTTTGTAAGTAACAAGGTGGTTAGTAGTCATATTGTTCATTTGAGTTTCAAAGTCTACCCATCTGCAATTTTCTTTTGAGTAATCCTTGTCCACATCAATTCTGTCTAAGGTGAGATTATCTGCATAACCTTCTTTCATATCCTCATAGAAGTTTTCGAACTGTTCCCATCTTTTATCATAGGTGATGCCTCTGCCACCGTAATTTTGATAAGATTTATTAGAAGGATCGTTGCACCTACGCTTCATGTTGCCCCAAGCATGATAAATTCTACTTCCACTTAAACCGTGTTTTTTATGAATGCAACCACAACTTTTATTATTTCCGTTCCTTAGTTCCTTAGCATTAACAGTTTTTGTACCTCCGCAATCACAATCGCATTTAATTAAAGGTCCGCGCCTATTCTTTCCAACGACTTCGACAGCAGTTAACAAACCAAATTTTCGACCGATAATTTCACTCAAACGAATCACTCCTTTGAGTAAATTATATCATATTAGGCCATGAAAATACATAATTACTTTAGTTTACGCACAAGAGAAAAAGAGCCCTAAAAAGAGCTCTTTCACAAACTTCATTTACTGCGGACTTTCTTCCAACTATGACTTAACAATAAACCCTTCACATGCTACACTTCTTATTTTTAATTCTCCAGTTGTGGCAGTAAGTGTGATTTCTGTTAGTTGGTCTTCTCTGCCATACGTTAATTTTTTAATTAACAGTGGGTCGGCTGAGTAAGATACAGTCTCTACTACGTCACCCGTTACATCTAATGTTCCTGTTGTATCCGGGTAAATAGCAATACACAATCGACCTTTCGCTTGTATTGTTACACTTTGACCTTGAGGAATATCAAAAGTATGGAAATATTTCTTAATTGGAACCCCTAAAACATCAACTGAACTACCTATACTGTGCATAGTAAAGTCATTTACTGTTGGTGTAAATGAAGTGTTTTTAAAAATATCCACATTCGACAGCCCCCAAGAATCTTGGATTTCACCTTTCCCGTAACCTATTTGTAACGTTACCTTCTTAATTTCTTCGATGATTAGAGAAGCTATATTCATTGATGCTCTATGATTATAATGTCTTTTCCCGTTACCAAGTGCTTGACCTCTTTCCATCATGTACTTATCGCCATCATACCTAGTTAAACTGTAAGTATCTATAAATGGCACTAAATACTTTTTGCACATATCCATCAAAGAAGTATTCCATAAGTGCGTTTTTGATTCTGTGTGATTTTCATACCACGGAATCGCTAACACAATAGGAATAATTCCAGCGTCCATACTTTGAACAACCATACCTTCCATTGCTGAAAGATAGTCTTCTAATGTGACATTTCCTCTAATATCGTTTGTACCAAATCCAAAAACAACAAAGTTAGGTGATTGGTCCAACACGGAAGTTTGAAAACTTACATTGATAGCATCGACTGCTGTTTCTCCCGGAAATCCTTCTTTAATAACTTGACTGTCGTACAAAACGGGTTCAAAAGCACTTAATTCTAAAACGTGAGCAATATAAGATTCCCATTCCTCTACAACAATGCCATCTTCTGTAGAAGTGTGTTCAGTATTAGAATCCCCGTAAGCCACAATAAGTGGGTCAATTCCATGCGCCCTTACTTTTTCAATATCATTAAATGTAATACCACTATCGTTAATGTCTATAAATTGATTATCAATTTTGCCGTAAGGGTTCAATCCGACATACCCATTCGGTTTGTTTTTATTATTTACAGTTTCGGACACAACAGCAGAGTCAAATTGAATAAAAGGTTCGTATTCCGTTGCAACCGACCCTTTTTCTAATTGATATGTTTCAACATCATTAGGACGAATTGTGACTATAACGTACCTAGCATCTGTCGGAGTGGTAAAAGTCCATAGTGTATTGTCAGGTGCAAATCCTAGTGACAACTTATTTTCATCGTAAAAATGAAATGTTTTCCCTGCACCATCACTAGATGTTGTTCTTGTATACGTTTCTCCTCCATTAACTGGTATAAAGTCCGATGTAACATAAGAAGAATGAGTTAAAATGTCACCTGTGGATGAATCAACATATGTTTTATCAGTTATAGTTTCTTTATTAAATAAATTCTTCGATGGATAATGTGTAACATTCACCATGTTTGTTTTTAATGATTCCTCAAGAGTGGCAATCGTAACTATTCCGTTTGGTAGTTCGTCTACATCAACATTTTTCAACTTCTCATAATAAGTCTCATAAGAAAGTAAAGTATCCCCTTTATTTATTCTGCGACTCCCCGTATAGATATTGGGTTGGAAATTTACTCGCATATAGTAATGATTTTCCGACGTTTGATAACTTTGACCTTCGCTATTTAAACTCACTCTCGGAAAAATAAATTGCTTATTTTCATCATAGAAACAAACGCTATATACACCATAAAAGTAATATATAGTGGATGGCGTTATAGGTAAATAATCAGTAACAGAGTAAGAACTATTTGCAATTGGATTACCATACCCATCAAGATAATAACCTACAGTTGCATTGTATTCTTTTAATAAATTGCTCGACAATTCTATAAAGTTGGTTTTTTCAACTGTTATTGCCTTATCAGCGAATTTTCGAGTAACCAAACTCCCATCCGCAGGAACCGCATTAATTGGTGTAGAACCAGCCATCTGTTGCAAAAATTCATCTGTCATGTATGTTTGGTCAAACTTACCTTTGTTCTTATCAATGTCAATAACAGATACTTCACCTTGATTCAATTTTTGTGCCATTTCCGCATTAAGAGTTTCAATATCGCCACGTGCTTGAGCATCTATTCCAGTGCCATTTTCGCGCAAATCTGTTACAACTGCTTCAACATCTGATAGGGCTTGGTTGATTGATTGCAGCTCGTTTGTACTTTCGAGAGCATCATCATTTAAAATTCCTTTAGCTACTGTATAAGTAAAATCATTGGAAACAGCTACTTTTGTGGTACCTTCATATAACATGATTTCAGCACTATGCGCTCCACCTACTACATATGCCTGTGTAGTTAGTAAGAACTCACATTGTCCCATTGCAGCATTTGTAACTGTCCCATCTTGGAACACCACTTGTCTATTTGGTTTCTTAATAGCGATCCGCGGCGTTATTCCAGTAAGACTGATAGGAGCACCGCTTTTATTAACTGTAACGATAAATTTGAGCGTGTCCAAATCGTTGGAGTTAACGTTATACACTTGGTTTCGGATGGATTTTTCTATATCTACGGTTATGTTAAATTCTTTATTCATGGCCTATCCCTCCTTCAGTAAACCAAAATAAAAAAGCCTTATTCGGCTTCTGGTTTTTTCGTCTCTTCCTGTTGTTCATTCTTTTTAGCTGATTTAGTCTCAGCGATTTCCTTTTCTAACGCAATAATTTGAGCGGTTTTTATTGCGCTTTCACGTGTCAGGATACTTATCCTTGCAGTTAAATTTTCAATAATGTCATTTAAATCTATATTCATTATTTTCACTCCTATTTTAGCTAGCCTGTTGTTCTAAATTTGTAACCCTTTGAGTTAGTTCGTCAATTGATTGCTGCATAACTTCAAATAGTAAAACGTGATCATCTAACCTTTTAAGACTGGACTCTGCTTTAACATCAACTTCTTGAGTCGCTTTAACGTTATAACCTAATAATTTATATAGGTTGATTGCTTTTCCGTCAGGGGTAGCCACTTCTGGACTTAATTCGCTGATTAATCCTACTTGCCAGTTGTCATATATCCCGTTATCGACATCAGTTTGTAGGATATATCGATTTACATCAAGATTGTTAATTGTACTTAATCCAATGTCTGCTAAAGGTTCTATGTTTGTTTTATATGTGATTGATGAACCATTGCGCACCTCACTTGTGCGAATAGGCCTATAACCTATCTCTGTTGCGCCAGCTCCAAATAGATCCGTAACTCTCAACTCACCCGTTGCATCCACCGCTAAATAAAAATTAAAATCTGCATTTCTAATTCGTATTCCACTAGCCATTAAAACAGGTGAGCCATTATTATTCGTTCCAGATATATCACCTGCACCCGATGTATTTCCGCTACCAGTACCATTGATATAAGCTGAGTGACCAGAATCTATTTTATAGTGATTAGCAACAACATCTTTCCATCCGTTACCGTCCTGGTCTTTAATGTGAATCTCTTGCTTTGCCCCTAGAATTAAGTAGTCGCCAAACACTGTCCGAAGGTGCATGTTGTAGTTGTTATTCGGCTGTGATAATATCCCCATCACCGTATCATCACTTGCTCTAAATGTGATAGATTGACCGCTTGTAGTCGTATAAGGATTTAATCTTTTTAAGACAAGTCCTGCATCATTTGCATTTACACGAAAACCACCTGATGTAACGTCCACTAAGGTATTTTTGTCTGCAAAAATATTTAGATCATAAAAGGCTTCAATAGTCATATTTTGACCACTGTAAATATGCATACCTAAACCTTTAACCGTTCCTGTTCTTGTTTCATCTGCGTACAAGTCAATAAACCTAGCACCGTTTTTATCTGGTGACAAGCTATGGATTTCTTGCTGTGTTGATATACCTTTATCAGTTAAGACTGTCCATCTATTATCATCTATAGTGGTACTACCAGCTACCTTTTTAGCTATTCCTGCTCTGAAAGCTCCTTCAAAAGACTGTGTGAAAGACGTGTAAGTTGCAGGTCCGTCAGGGAAGTCGCGTACAAACTGACCGTAAATACCCATCATATTTCCATCTATTTCAGCGTAAGTTTGTGTAGAACCACCACGTATTTTTATGTGTGTTGTATCAATGGTCCCGGCTTTTAATTTTGATACTGACAAATTAGCAATTTTAGCATCATCTACAGCAAGATTCCCTATCTTTGCATTAGTTACTGCTAAATCATCAATTTGAGCTGTCCCAATGATTGCGTTCTGGAGTTTCGCCCTTGTAATTGATGCATTTGCTAGGGCCCCATTCGCAGCAGTAATACTATTAGCTGCCATTAGACGAGCTGAGATTTGACCATCTTGTATTTGCACTTCTGTAATGGAATTCTCAGCTAATAATTGAGCTGTTTTCGATAACTCTCTAAGCTCAGCTGCAATGTCCTCACCAAAAAAGATATCTTCCGAAATGATTCGTGCAGTATTTGCTGTAGCTTCATCAGAGAACGGTCCAGCTACTCCATGAGTGTTAACCGCGCGTACTCTAAAATACCACTGTTGATTGTTGTCTGCTTTATGGCTATATACACTTGTTTTCCCACGATACACTAGATTCGAAGCGTCAGGTGTAAATCCTTGTATTTGAGAAGCATATATTTCATAATGCGCTATTGATATTGTACTGACGAAATCCCACTCAACTAAAATGTTCTTAAACAATCCCGATGCAACTACATTCAATACTTTTGTTGGTGTGACATTTTCTATGCGGTCATCGGTTACGGGTTTATTTCCTCCTTTATCCCAAATACCGCCTTTATCATTCAGTTTAGTTTCAATATCATCCAATCGTTTTTCATCTGCATATAAATCAATATGCTGTCCTAACTCTACTTCTCCTGTATTATCTGGATCAGATACATCATATTCGAATGAAATAACACGTGATTCAATTTCAATTGGTTTGGAAAAAGAACGGTCAATAGCAAATGTGGTATCTCCTAAGCGCACCTTTTCATGTTCATATCCTGTAATTTCTTCTAATAAAAAAACATCCATCTCATAATTTTCAAGTGGACGCTTTTGTTCTTGTAATGCTTCCCAAGTCTCTAAAAGTAATAATTCTGGGTCTTCTTGATCACCGTTATCAAATATTCCGAATCTATGACGTAAAGAACCATCTTCATTTTTTCTTCCATACTCGGCAAGCGCTTCTGGATCTCCTACCCATTCTTGTCCTAAGGGTTTATCAACTGGATCACCATTACTTACTTTCCATTCAACATCAGCAAACGTAATCTTTCTTGTAAATCCACCATCGTCTGTTTCTAATGATGAACCACGACCATATAGGGCTGTTTTGGGAAATGATTGAACTTTATGGGTAAGGGTAAGGATGTCTTTATCTATCTCCCATCGTTTTCCTGTATCTGCTCCTCGTCTTGCTGGTGCATCGATAAAACGACCAGAAATTTTGTTCTCATCCTCATTCAATTCAATTCTATCCTTAAACTCTCCACCCCAATTATTAATACATTTTTCAATGCCATTAGTCGCTGTATCATAATAAACATTAGTTGAGTTAGTCCCTAATTCCGCAACTTCACCAACTTCCCAACGTGTACCTTCTAAGACTCTGCTTAATGCATCTTGTAACGTTGTATTGTAAAGTCGGATATCTTCAATAATTTCATCATTCAATTCAAGAAAAGCCGGTTCGCAAATAGCTGTTATTTGTGGTCCATTGGTTCCGTTTGTTTCTTCTGGTTCTTTAATAACAAAAAGCCTAAAAGCACCGTCTTTATCCATAAATGCTACTTGGTTTTCAGCTACTACGTGTTTTGAATCCTCGTGATCCGCTGACACAGTGAACTCAAAAGTTGAACCTTGATTAAGAATTTCCTTAAATGGTGCATCCCAAAAAGAACATGCTCCTTCTACTTCGTTTGAGAGGACAGCTAATAGATTGTCATACGGATCAAAAATAAGTAAATCAGACATCTACAACCACCTCGGCTTGAATTTAATCGTTGTTTTTGCAACGTCGGAAGGTGTTACCGTCAAAATATTTTCTCCTGGCATCAAATTAAAAGGATTATTGCGCCAGTAATAAGTGTGCATATTTAAGACATTATTAATAAATACTTTACGCTTAGACAAATCAACTTCTAATTTATCACCTGCATCAAAGTTATATATTATTCTCACAAATTTACCGTTAGAGTGTTCAATTTTATACTCAGTTGCAGAAGAAGTGAAATTCACTATAATGATTGGTGTTGCTTCTTCATTTCCTTCATTTCGTATTGGATAGTCACCTAATACCAATTCCTCTTCTATACCATAAATAAGCGGATCGAGCATAGTTAACTCAATTGAAAATTCCCCATCTTCCATAGTGATGTTATCAATATCATAATCCCCTTCTTGAATCGCATATAATTCCTTATTTGGAGAGATATCTCTAACAATCTTAAATTCTTCCTTGGTATAAAACATCCTGAAAATATCGTGTTTCAAGTTGTCAAAAGACTGAATGTCCTCTGCCTCAAATTCAAATCCAATTTCTATCTTCCTTGTTTTTATTCGAGAAGATACTAAAAATGAACCGTTGCCTTTTGGCCGTTCTATTGTTCTTCTTTCTGCGTCAGGGGAAAAAATATGAAATGAGGATACCCACAATCCTAAGTTGTGCATGTCAAATATTTCACCGTTAACATATTCAATTAGGAAGTTAAGTTTACTTTTCATCGAATTCTCCCCTTTATAGTCCTTGCACTTTGGTTTTGATGCCTAACTGTTTCTTCTCGAATCGGTTTCCACATTACTTTTCCAACAGATTTTTTATTCAAAACTACATCCGCTGCTTCGATATTCACTTGAAGTATATTGTTAGATACTTTATCAACTAAGTTATTTTTCGCATTTGACAACTTGTTTTGTGCTGCAGCAATTAACTTTGCTATTTTCATAGCGTGAGGTCCTTCAAAAGGAACAATCCCCTCTTCCACATCACCAAATCCTGCATTACCTGCAATAAATGGCTGTGTCATTACCCCGCCTGTTTTGTGCCAATTCACATTAAATCTTGGGTAAGGAATGCTTATCCCTGCAATCTCTTTATAAGCTGTACTTATATCGATTTTCGGAAGTTTTGGTTTTGGAATCGTAATCTTCATTTTGCTAAACGCACCAGTGATCTTGTCTATAATTCCAAGGATAGTATCACGTGCATTTTGAATTGGATTTGTCATAAAATCCTTTACTTTAGAAAAAATCGATTGAGCTTTAGATTTTATTGAATCAAAATTTTTATAAATAAATAATGCTAATGCCCCAATCGGACCAGTTACTACTGCAAGTATAGTTGAACCCCATTTTTGAAAGAACGAGATGACATAATTAAATACTTTTACTGCAGTATCCTTTATCCAATTCCACGCTTTAGTAACAGCGTTTCTAAAAGCTTCGTTTTTCTGCCACAAAAGAACAATAGCTGTAACGAGTGCGGTTATTATCGCAATTACAATTCCGACTGGTCCCGTCAGAGCTAACATTACAATCCTTAATACTTTAAAGACTGGCGCAAGTTTAGAAATCCAGCTCCACAGCTTTGTAACAACATTTATAATTGGCATTACACCTTGCAAGAAAAATCCAAAGAAAGATATTAGTGGACCTAAAATCGCTAATAATCCACCAATCACCACAACTACCCTTTGAATGCCAGGACTAAGGTTTTGAAACCATAGTGCAAACCGTTCAAGGTATGGAGTTACTTGCATGAGCATATTTAATAAAATAATTCCAACTGGTTCTAATGCTGCACCTATAGATCTTAAAGAACTTTGAAGTTTCATCCCAAAAGATTCTTCTTGAGATTGTGCTAGGGCATCCATGGATCCTTTAGTATTTTGTAGCGAGGTGTTAACATCATTTAAAGAAAATACAGTTTTTGCGCCCATGTCTTCAAACTTTGTACCGAATAAGTCAACACCTATTTGATTGGCTAATACTTGATCATCCATCTTTTCTAGTTCTGGAATAACAACGTCAAATAATTCCTGTGTTGTTGCTTTACCATCTAGGAATTTTTGAAACATATCCTGTGTACTTTGGGACATTCCTTCAAATGCTTCGGCTGTTGTTTTAGAACCATCCCTTGCACGAATATCAAACTCTTTCATCAAGTCATTAATGTAGTCTAGATTATAAGCTCCATTTTGACTTCCATTAGCTAATATAGTGAAATACTCTTCCGCGGAAAATCCCATTTGTTTAAATAGAGGAGCATATTCAGAAACGTTATCGAACATTTCTTGGGAGTAATTTAACCCTTCTGCTTGGCCCTTAGCGAACAAATCCATAGCTTCTTGAGATGTTAATCCAAAGTTATGCATCAATTGATTAATACCACGTGTAGCTTCACTAACATCCGAATCCGTTACTTTTGCTAAAGTTAATATGTCCTTAGTAGCCTCTTGAAGTGGTTCCCCATCGTTAATGCCTTGAATATTTTGCTTTACTAACATCATTGCTCTTGCAGCATCTTCTGGATTGTCACCGAATCCGTCCGTCCAAACTGTACGCAAATCTTCTTCAAGTTGCTTAGCTTCTTCTCCTGTTGTGCCTAATGAACCATTTAATAAACGAACTGCTCCATCTATATCAACTGCAGTTTTCCCTGCAGCAAGACCCATACCAGCTAACGGAAGTGTTACACCAGTGGAAAATTTACCTCCAATGTCTTTTGCTTTATCTCCTACTTCTGCTAGAGCATCAGATAATTTCTTAGCATCCTTAGCAGTGTCTTCCATTGCTTGGGATTGTTTATTCAATTCCGCTTTAGTACCGCTTATGGCATTCTCGAGCTTTTGTTCACTAATACGTAAATCTAATAATTTATTTGATAGTTTATTAGCCTCATTAGAGTTTTCACCATAATGTTGCTTGGCTTTTGCTAATTGTTCCTCTGTTAATTTAATCTTCTTTCTAGTCAGTTCTTGTTCACTTGATAAACGATTTATTTTGTTGCTTAATAGGTCCGATGCAGAGCCATTTTGTTTCAATTGTTCTTCTTGCAACTTAAATTCTTTTCTTAATTTCGTACTCTCACGATTTATTTCGGCCATGCCATCATTAAACTCTTTATTGAGTACACTAAATTTAACTTTAGCTTCTGGTTGTTTTGCCATTCGTTCACCTCCGATCTATTGATATTTAGGGTTATTAGACCATGAATCATATGCTTGTTTGTTTTCGAATATCCGTTCAACATCAAACAACGGATAATCCCAGAAGGTTTCATGGTCAATTCCATAGGCTAATACATAAAGGGTGTAAAGGTCTTCTACACATTGAATATTTAGTTTAGGAGGTTTTATTTTCCGTTCGCCTTTTTCCGCTTTTTTTTTGTGCTTTGTTCTAATCCCTTTTTGAATTCATTTGGATTATCGTCAATGTAAGGCATAACTAACTCGATATAATCAATCATTATTTTTTCCATATCAGCGTGGTATAAGTTGAGAAAATCATCGTAGGAGAGTTGTAAAGCTTTATTCGCTCCAATCACACCCAAATAGATGACAGGTAAATATTTTTCAATATCTATAATTTCTGCTTGTTCAGGTGTGATGTTATCCATATCAATATTCCCATCAGAATCAACCAGCTGATTCATTTTAATCAATTCGCTAATGAGTGATGTTTTTGTAATTCCAAGTTGCTGTCCTCTAGCTAAGGATCTATGAGTAAGAAATGCAGGATATCTCTTCGGATTAATAAAACGTTTTTCAAAAGTCCCATCTTCCAATTCAACAATTTCAACTTCCTTTAATTCAATAGCGCTAATTTTAACACCCATTTAGATTCCTCCTTCCTATATACAAATAAAAAAGGAGCAGGTAAAAACCTACTCCTAAGGCGCTGGAATTGCTTCGACAAGCGTGTAATTAAATTCAGAATGCCAAGTGTCAGCAATAGTTGGATCATCTAATTCTGAAACAAACGCTTCGTAATATAAGTTACCTTGTTCATCTGGATATGCAGTTACTTCAACTTCCATTTGTGCTACTTCATCTGCACCATTTTCAATTGCGAATTTAAACCCTGTAGCACTAACCGCTTTCGGGAAAGCAATTAATTTCACTACATCTTCAAACTCATCAATTACGTCAGCAGTATAAACAAATTCTTTCCCTTTGCTTTGCTGAGAATATTTATAAACACCAGGCTTTAATCCTTCTGTACTTAATCCGAAGAAATCACGAACAACTCCAACCGGGATAAGTGCAGAAATTGTTATGTCAATCTTTTCAGGTTTTGTCTTTTTACGGACCTCTACACCTTCTGCTCTTTTTATTAATTCTCTTAAAGTTGTTTCTCCTTCGATAGATCCGATACTCCCAAACTTGGTTCCTGGCTTTTTTGTTCCATCGGTTTCAAAAAACTGAATGCTTGAATTTTTAATACTAGTTGAATCAAACTCTTCTACAATTGTAGCCATTAATTTAACGCCTCCTCTAATTTCTTATCTATCCGCTCATTCAATCTATTCATAATTCTTGGTGTAGCCTTTTCTAATCCTTTTTCCATGAATCTTTGTTCTACTGGATTGGATGGTCCACGTCCTTCATTCGGAAAGACGAGGTATCCAAAACTACCTTTTTTCTTTGCAGCTCCACCCTTAGTTGTAATCGTGAAACCCAAATTGTCATTTTTCACTTTAGACCAATTACTTGTCTTCGCATGTTTCTTTTTTCTCATTCTGTTTTTAAATGTGGATACTGGAATGAATTTAGTAATTTCTTCAATCGTTATCTCAGCACCGTCTGTATGTAAAGTGTCATTAATAACATCCTCCATTACATCAGGTAGTTGAGATATTTTATTTTGAAGTTTTACTATCTCTGAATAATCCAGCTTATACTTGATACTCAATTGGAATCTTCCTCGTAAATGTAATTGTTACTCTATCCATAAAACGATCAGTATCCTTCATCTGCATTCGTTCTTTAGTTGAATCAGTAAAGTAGACTCCTTTAACTGTTATCAGACTAGATATAATATCTATTGTCATTTCGTCTACATCATCTTTATTTTCAGAATGATAATAAACATTGATATCCTGAGAGAGTTTTTTAAAATCTTGTGTAGGTTGGAAATTCCCTGTTTCAAAAATAAAACAGTTATAACCGTTTTTATCAAGGTCCTTTTCCTCGTCCTCTGCAATATCATCCTCAAAAACAGGAAGATTAAATTGAGTTGAAAGGTTATTAAAAATGGCTTCTTTTTGTTCGCGCATTATTGTTTTAGTTCTTTCATTCAACTTAATCCACCTACTTCCTGAAGATAGAAATAAAGATGCCGTTTTAAGTTGTCAGAATCAACTTTAATCACATCATATTCTATATTATTTATGATTACATTTAGTTTAGCTTTATTAACGTTCCTAAAAGAAGGAGGGTACTGAGTTTTAACTTTTAAGTCTAAACTCGCACCCATCATACCAGCAAATTGAAAGTCATTGTCTCTTCTTGAAATCTCTTTGAATGCTAATGTTCCTTCACTGATAAAGGCTTCTCCTATTCGTTTTCCAGTAGAAGAGCGTTGCGTTTGTTTATGTCCATAAATTAATAAACCATCATTAAACACTTCATGTAGTGGTGGTTGTTGTTGACGAAACATGTTTTTTCACTCCTTCTCTTATGGAAAGTTTAAGGAGTTCTCGCTTGAAATTGACTTCAAACATTTCAAATGTATTGTTACGAACATAACGACAATAATCTAGCAATAACTGCTTTGCCTGGTAATCATCTTCATAAACCAACTCACAATCAGCAATGTCGTTTAAATATGCTTTCCCTCTGTTGATCATGGGTATTAACACAGTGGCATCTTCTTCATTCCACGTTATGTGTAAGTAGCTTTTTACCTCTTCAAGCATAAAAACCACCTCCTATTATTTTTCAGAAGATGGTTCTTTCGTTTCTTCATTCGATTCAACTTCCTGGATAAAGACACGTTTATAATGTTTATGTTCCTTAGACAATTCCTCGATTCGTTTTTTTGTAGGTTTGTAGTCTCCTTTGGGATACTCATCTCCCACCTCGTAAAGAGTGTTATTGTCTTTTGAATCTTTAAACTTATTGATTACTTTATAAGGCATGTATAAATCTCCCTTCTATTTATCCATTAAACTGCAGGTGCTGGTTCAAGAGCGCTAATATCGTATACAGTGAATGAATCTGGATCAAGCGGCCGACCGTTTGCAAGGCGACGAATTAAATACAAACGTTGGTCTTCAATCATTCGTAATACATCAGTAGTTTCTAATGTCTGTTTTGATGCAACACCCATAAAGTAATCCTTTGGATTACCCGCAACCATACGATTTAATGGCACTGCAGGAGATTGTACAATTTTAAGACCCGGAACTGCAAAATTATCATATGTCCATGTACCATCGTCTTTTTGTTTTGCTCCTAATGAAAAGAATTTTGTTGCATAATCTAATGGATTGACAATTAGAGTTACACCAGTATAACGACGAGTACCACCTTTTGTAGTTGGCGCTAGTATTTCTGTTCCAATTGTTGATGGTGAAAAATCAGGTAAAGCAACAGGTGTTTTGTCAGGGTAAGCTCCACCAACTACAGCTCCTTCTAAATCTTTAATCATACCAATTGGTTTTTTGTTACCATCGCCATTAACAATTACGTTTTCTAATTCATCGGCAACAACTTCTTGCATAAAGAGACGGACGTAACGATCTAACCATTCAGGTCCCAGCTCAAACATTGCTTTTGATACAACTAAGAAACCACTAAGTTTGAACATACCTTGTTCAATT
>Ga0180215_1002245_pt1 | contig 19753 bp, 19 predicted proteins | sample eDN3rd37CBELigBY_FD_128871 | JGI IMG/M metagenome (GOLD analysis project Ga0180215, IMG submission 128871) | Enriched backyard soil microbial communities from Emeryville, California, USA - eDNA 3rd pass 37_C BE-Lig BY (version 2) (version 2) | ecosystem: Environmental > Terrestrial > Soil >... | reverse complement strand
TGATCACCGCCACGTCGCTGGTGCCGCCGCCGATGTCCACGATCATGTTGCCGGAGGGCTCGGTGATGGGCAGGCCGGAGCCGATCGCCGCCGCCATCGGCTGCTCGATCAGGTAGACCTCGCGGGCGCCGGCGCTCTCCGCCGCCTCGCGCACGGCCCGCCGCTCCACCTCGGTGATCCCGGAGGGGATGCCGATGATGATCCGCGGCCGGACCAGCGCCCGGCGGTTGTGGGCGATCTGGATGAAGTAGCGGAGCATCTCCGCCGTGATCTCGAAGTCCGCGATCACGCCATCCTTCATCGGGCGGATGGCGACGATGTTGCCGGGGGTCCTCCCCAGCATCTCCTTGGCCTCCTTGCCGACGGCGAGGACCTTCTTGCCGCCACGGGCGTCCTGCTGGACCGCCACCACCGACGGCTCGTTGGACACGATTCCAATTCCCCGCAGGTAGATCAGGGTGTTGGCCGTGCCGAGATCGATCGCCAGGTCGCGGGAGGCGATCCTATAGAGCCAATCAAACATCGGTGGGGTCCTCGGGTCGTTCGCACGAAGGTGTTGGGTTCCAGGCGTTCTAGCCCAACGGGCGGGAGGATCCAAACGAATTGCCGCGATTGCAACGTCGAGTGAAGGGCCCGCCCACCCGCAGATCGGGTGCGACTTCGTCCGGGCCCGCGCCCGGCGCGGCTCCCCCTCGGCGCCTGCTCGAGACCGCATCTCCGTGAAACCGGCAGGGCGGGAGCCGCATCCCACCGCCGCGCCCGTTCGGCGCCTCTTCCGTGAATAAATGTTAAGCGTGTTGGCTGCCACCCCCGAGCAACGGTAGAGTGGATCGTCAACGTCGCTTCCCCTTCCAGGCCCGCCGCCTGGTCGCCGCGGCCGAGCCGTTGCAGAGGAGGGTCGAAATGAGTCGACGAAACGTCCCCGCCTTCATCGCCGTGCTCCTCGCGGTCTCCGCCTTCGCCTTCGCGCCCCCCGGGACGGAGGGCACCTCGGCGAGCGCCGCCAGGACGGCCTCCACGGAGCGGATCCAGGAGAAGCTCTTCTTCGCCCTCTCCATCGCCGACGAGCAGGGGGAGATCGTGGCGGAGCCCAAGCTGCTGGGGATGTGCGGGGTCCCCGTGGAGATGACCCTGAGCGAGCCCGGGCGGCTGGAGGTCCCCAGGCTGAGCCTGCTCCTGGAGCCGGAGTGGCAGCGGGACGGCAGCTACGAGATCGCCTTCGAGCTCTCGATCCCGGGGCGCCTCGACAGGGGCAAGGGCAGCATGCGGCTTCGTCCGGGCGAGGAGAAGAGCACCCAGGTCGCGTATCCGGGGGGCTACTTCGAGGTGCAGCTCGCCGCCTTCACGGTGCCCTCCCCGGAGTTCCAGCTCTACCTCCAGCACGGGGCTCGCAGCCTGCACCAGGCCAGCCGCACGTAGGTCCACATGAAAAAGATCGAGGCGATCGTCAAGCCGTTCAAGCTCGACGAGGTGAAGGAGGCCCTGGCGGAGGTGGGAGTCCACGGCCTCACCGTCCTGGAGGCCAAGGGCTTCGGGCGGCAGAAGGGCCACACCGAGCTCTACCGCGGCGCAGAGTACGTGGTCGATTTCCTCCCCAAGATGAAGGTCGAGGTGGTGGTCGCGGATGATCAGGTCCACGCGGTGGTGGAGGCGATCCAGAGCGCAGCCCGCACCGGCAGGATCGGCGACGGAAAGATCTTCGTCCTGCCCGTGGACGAGGTGATCCGCATCCGCACCGGAGAAAAGGGGGAGGAAGCACTCTGACCGAGCCCCCGGCGACACGAGATGGCTTCTTTCGCGACGCACTCCACGCGCATCCGGCGTCCACCCTCGTCGTCTCCCGAGCTGGGGAGGTCGTCCACGTGAACGCCGCCGCCCTCGAGCGCCTGGGCGGATCTCCCCGCGGTCACCTGCGGGATCTGCCTTGGGCGGGCCCTGCCCTGCAGCTCCTCTGCGACGAGGCGATCCGGGAGGGCACCGAGGCCCACGGCGACGTGGACCTGGGCCCCGTCGGGGGGAGGGCCGCTGCGACGGCGGCGCCGATCCTGGCGGAGGAGGGGCCGATCGGGGCGGTGATCCGCCTCGGCCCCGAGGAGCAGGCGATCGACCTGGAGGCGCTGGCGGCGGGGCTGGCCCACGAGATCAAGAACCCCCTCGCGGGGCTGAAGGGCGCCGCGGAGCTGATGGAGGACGAGCTGGATCCCGCCTCGCCCCTCCGGCTCTACACCGGGATGATCGTGCGCGAGTCCCTGCGGGTGAACGGCTTGGTCCAGGCGCTGCTGGATCTGACCCGGCCGCCGACCCTCGAGCATCGGCCCGAGAACCTCCACTCGATCTGCGAGGAGGTCCTCGCCCTCGCCTCCGTCGCCCTCCCGGAGGGGCTGCGCTTCGAGCGTCGCTACGATCCCTCCCTCCCGGAGGTGGAGGTGGACCGGGCCGCCCTCGCGCAGGTGTTGCTCAACCTGATCCAGAACGCGGTGCAGGCGATGGAGGGTCGCGAGGGCCCGATCGAGCTCGAGACCGCCGTGGCCTCGGGCCAGCGCCTGCGCGTCCGTGACCTTCCTCCGGCGCCAGGCGACGAAGGCCAGGCGGTGGACCCCGCTCGGGAGAGAGAGAGCTCGGCGTCGCCGCGTGGGAAGGGCGTGCCCTTGCTGCGGCTGGCGGTGCGCGATCGTGGCCCCGGGCTCCCCCCGGGGGTCGACCTCTTCACCCCCTTCGTCACCACCAGGCGAGGGGGCACCGGGCTGGGGCTGGTGGTCGCCCGGCGGATCGTGGAAGCCCATGGAGGCAGGCTGCAGCTCCGCGATCGGGCCGGCGGCGGCGCCGAGGCACAGGTGCTCCTCCCGCTGAGAGGGAAGTCATGACGTCTCGCATCCTCCTCGTGGACGACGAGCCCTCGATCCGCTTCGTCCTGGAGAAGGCCCTCGCCAAGGCGGGCCTCGCCTCGGAGAGCGCCGCCTCCGCGGAGGAGGCCCGGCAGCTCCTTCGGGACGGAGGCGGACAGGCGCGCTATCCGGTGGTCCTCCTCGACGTGCGCCTGCCCGGGGACTCGGGCTTCCAGCTCCTGGAGGAGCTGCGGGCGCTGCCCGCCCCGCCGCGGGTGGTGGTGATGACCGCCCAGGACACCTTGCGGGCGGCGATGACCGCCATGCGCCTGGGAGCGGACGAGTACCTCGTCAAACCCTTCGAGCTCGGCCAGGTCGTCTCCCTGGTCCAGGCGCTCCTCGAGAAGGCACGGAGCCAGGAGGAGGATGGATCTCCCCCGGCGCCGCAGCCACCGCCACCTGCCTCGCTGGTGGGGCGGTCCCTGGCGATGGTCGAGCTCTCCAAGCAGCTCGGCAGGGCAGCGGCCTCGTCGCTGAACGTGCTGATCACGGGGGAGAGCGGCACCGGCAAGGAGCTGGTGGCCCGGGCCATCCACGACAACTCTGCCAGGGCCAAGGCGCCCTTCGTCACCGTGAACGCCGCCGCCATCCCCCGCGAGCTCCTGGAGAGCGAGCTCTACGGCCACGAGAAGGGGGCGTTCACCTCGGCGGCGGTCCGCCACCGCGGCAAGTTCGAGCAGGCGGACGGCGGGACCCTCTTCCTGGACGAGATCGGTGAGCTGCCCATCGAGCTGCAGGCCAAGCTCCTGCGGGCGATCCAGGAGCGATCGATCGATCGGGTGGGCGGCGAGCGGTCGCAGCCCGTGGACGTGCGGGTGATCGCCGCCACCAACGCCGAGCTGGAGCGGCTGGTGCAGGAGGGGCGTTTTCGGGGCGACCTCTACTACCGCCTCTCGGTGCTCCTCCTCCACCTGCCCCCGCTGCGCGACCGCCCCGAGGATCTCTTACCCCTCGCCGAGCACTTCCTCGACCGCCACGCAGGGATCCTCGTCGGCCGCAGGGTCCACCTGGGCGCTGGCGCCGAAGCGATCCTCCGGGCCCACCCATGGCCGGGAAACGTCCGCGAGCTGGAGAACGTGGTGCAGCGGGCCCTGGTCTCCTCCAGGGACGGGCAGATCGAGGCCTCGGTGCTGGCTGCGGCGATCGGCTCGTCGATGCAGGCCCGCCCCGTGAACCTCCGGCGGGGGAACCTCGTGCCCCGGCAGCCGGGTGGCGGGATGCGCGGCGAGGACGCAGCCGAGCTCCCCGAAGGGCGCGCCTACGCCGCTGCGGTGGAGGAGGCGGAGCGACGCGTGATCCGGATGGCGCTGGAGCGCTTCGAGGGGAACCAGGTCCGGGCAGCGCGGTGGCTCGGGATCAACCGAAACACGCTGCGGGCCAAGGTCCGCGCCCTGGAGCTCGAGGTCGATCCCAAGATCTGAACGCCAATGGGGCGATTCTTCCGCGGCTCGGATCGGAGGATTGACCGATCGGGGGTGTCGGTGTAAGGCTGGGTCGCGAAAACCATCGGAAAATCAACCTGGAAAGGTGGCTCACATGCGGCTATCCCTTCGCATCGCAGGTGTCTTCGCCTGCGCGTCGCTCGTCCTCGCCTGTACCCCTGCCGACCCGAACCAGGCCGAGACCTGGTTCAAGAACCTCTCCTCCAAGAAGCAGAGCGTCCAGCTCGACGCCCTCGCCAAGCTGCGAAAGATCGGCGACAAGGCAGCGGTCCCCGCCATCGTTCCCCTCCTCCAGCAGGATGGAGAGGTGAAGGCCGAGGCCGCCAAGGTGCTGGGCAAGCTGGAGGACCCCGCCGCTGTCCCCGCGCTGATCGAGGCGATCGACTTCGAGATCGGCGTCGGCGCCGACAAGGCGAGCAAGGACGCGAACATCGCGAACAAGGAGATCGCCGAGGCCCTCGGCGCCCTCGGGGACAAGGCCGCCGTCGAGCCGCTGCTCAAGCTGGTGGCCAGCTCGAAGGATCCCTTCGCCAAGGTGGCGGCGATCAACGCGCTGGGATCCCTTGGCGACACCCGCGCGGTGGCGGAGCTCTCGCGGGTGGCCACCAACGAGAGCGAGGAGACCTACGTGGCGCGCAAGGCGATCGAGGCCCTCGGCCGCATCGGCGATCCCGCGGCGGTCCCCGCGATCAAGAAGATGCTCTTCCACGAGCGCAAGGGGGTCTCGTTCTACGCGGAGGCCTCCCTCGCCGCCTACCAGATCGGGCCGGCGGCCGGTGATCCCCTCCTCGTCGTCCTCGAGGGCAAGGACGAGGAGCTGCTCAAGTGGGCCGACGACAACAACATCTTCCGGGAGGCCCTCTACATCAAGGCCGCCGAGATCCTCGGCGATCTGAACGAGGAGAAGGCGATCCCCACCCTGGTGAAGCTCGTCGGCTACGAGGATCCCCAGGGCCGCCAGGACATGGTCCTCCTCGTGCGTCGCAACGCGGCGATCGCCCTGGGCCGGATGCAGGCCAAGGAGGCGGTCCCTGCGTTGATCCGCGGCCTCGGCGAGGACGAGGGGAACATCCGGGCCATGTACGCCAGCGCCCTGGTGAACCTCGGGGATCAGAAGGCGATCCCCGCACTCATCGCCTGCTCCCTCAAGGGCGAGGTCCTCGACAAGAGCGCCCACGCCCGCAAGGGCTGCTACGTGGCGGTCAGCCGCCTGGGTGACGCCAAGGCGATGGAGCAGTGGGAGGCCTGGGAGAAGGCAGAGCCCGCCCGGTCCTCCGCCGCCTGCATGAAGGAGCTCACCTACAGCACCCCCAAGGCCAAGGAGAACGCGCAGAAGCACTGCGACGAGCTCGCCGCCAACGTGGTGAAGACCCTGGAGGAGAACAAGCCCCGCCTCGCCGCAGCGGTGGAGTGCACCGACAAGACCGATTGCTGGGTCGGCAAGCTGAAGGACGAGAACCCGGTGGTCCGGGAGCGCGCCGCCATGGAGCTGGGCAGGCTGAACGACGCGAAGGCCACCGCCGCGCTCATGGAGGCGTTGGCAGACGACTCCGACGAGGTCCGCATCGCCGCCATCACCTCGGTGGATCGCCTCGCCTCCGCCTCCAAGGATGCCCTCGCCACCGCGGTGAAGGGCCTCGAGAAGCTGGACGCGCAGATCGAGTCGGAGAAGGGCAAGATCCACTTCGCCAGGGTGAACCAGGACCTCACCCGCCTCGCGATGAAGATCCGCCGCCTGGACCGAACCGGCAGCTGATCCGATCGTCTGGTCCCCGGATCGATTCATCCATTGAAATGAATCGATCCACCCGGGAAGCCGCGCCCCCCCAGGCGCGGCTTCTTCGATCCGGGGCCAGCGGCCGGGGCCCGCCGTCATAGAGGGGTTGACCCTCAACATACCCCATGCTATTACGCGCCGACTTTCGGACGGTTCAATTTTACACCCCTGGAATTATTGGGAGTTTTCTTCGACCCCGTGGGGACCAGCATGGCTGGACCGCAGGACGATCCCGACCGGAAGCGCGACCCCCTGGAGGGAATGTCCGGCTTCGCTCGCGCGATGCGAGAGGCCGGACCCTACCTCGAGGCGTCGTGGAGCCTCATGGCTGCGGTCGCCATGGGTGTGTTGGCTGGATACTTCGCCGACAGGAAGCTGGGCACCTCACCCTGGCTCCTTCTGCTCGGCGCAGTCTTTGGGATGACAGCGGGGATCTACGCCTTTATCAAGGCGGTCCTCGCGGCAGAAAAGAAACGCAAGTCGAGGTAGGGACGCAAAGATGCCAAAGGGAGGTCGTTCGATGACGAGGATCGTTTTCGCTGCCGTTTTGTCGGCATCGATCCTGTTTGTCGGCCCCAGCGCCCGCGCCGCCGACGACGTGCCGGAGGCGGTGTTCAGCCACGTCGCGGACGGCAAGAACCTCGTCTTCGAGAACCCGTTCAACGGGAAGGCCTGGACGATCGACCTGCCGCAGACCTGGAAGTTCGCGATCGGCGGCGTCGAGATCGATCTCTCGCCCACCCGGCACACGGTCATCCTCTGGTTCTCGACGGCGCTGATGATCCTCATCCTCAGCCTCGCCGCTCGCAAGCGCAGCCTGGTCCCCAAAGGCTTCTATTCGCTGATCGAGGTCCTGTTTAATTTTGTGCGGGTCGAGCTCGCGGAGAAGAACATCGGTAAGGAGAAGTCGGACGAGTACGTCCCCTTCCTCGCGACCATCTTCTTCCTCATCCTCGTCCTCAACCTGATGGGCGCGATCCCCTACTCGGCCACCGCCACGGCGAACCTCGCCGTCACCGGCGGCCTCGCGCTCACCACCTTCTTCGTCACCATGTACGCGGGGATGAAGGAGCAGGGCGCCGTCGGCTACTGGGCCGGCATCGTCCCCCAGGGCGTCCCGGGCTGGCTCTACCCGATCATGATCCCGGTGGAGTTCCTGGGGATGCTCACCAAGCCCTTCGCTCTCATGATCCGGCTCTTTGCCAACATGGCCGCAGGGCACATCGTGCTCTTCTTCCTGCTCGCCCTGATCTTCCTTCTGGGTAGCGCCGGAGCCTTCGTCGCGCCGGTTTCGGTGGCCTTCGCCACCGGCATGTTCTTTCTGGAGCTCTTCGTCGCGCTCTTGCAGGCGTACATCTTCGCCCTGCTCTCGGCGCTCTTCATCGGCATGGCTTCGCACCCGCACTAGCGGGCGCTGCCCTCTCACGTAGCACCCCGTTTTGGAGGACATCATGGAAAGTATCGCTCTCGCATACCTCAGCGCCGGCTTCGGTGCTGGTCTCGCCATCATCGGCGCCGGCCTCGGCATCGGTCGCATCGCCGCTGCTGCCATGGAGGGCACCGCCCGCCAGCCTGCCTCCGCAGGTGACATCCGGACCTCGATGATCATCGCCGCGGCGCTGATCGAAGGCGCGACCCTCTTCGCGCTCGTGGTCTGCATCCTCCTGGCAGTGAAGTAGGCGCGCCGGGAAACGGTTACATCGCCGGGGATCCGCCGAAACGCGGATTCCCGGCAGCCTTTGATCTCCTTTCGTAGGGGTGAAAGTCGTCATGCATAGCTCGCTCCTGATCCTCGCCGTGGCCGAAGAGGCCGAGAAGGCGAACATCATGTCGGTCCATCCGGGACTGACGTTCTGGACGATCGTCACCTTCATCGTGGCGCTCTTGATCCTTCGGGTCACGGCCTGGAAGCCGATCATCAGCACCCTCGACGAGCGGGAGAAGACCATCCGCGAGGCGATCGAAGGCGCGAAGCGGGAGCGGCTCGAGGCGGAGCGGCTGCTCGAGGAGCAGAAGACCGCCGTCGCCGACGCACGCCGCGAGGTGGCCGAGCTGGTCCGCAAGAACCAGGCGGACGTCGAGGTCGCCAGGGAGAAGGCGCTGGAGAAGGCCAAGGTCGACGCCGAGGCGCTCCTCGTGCAGGCCCGCCGGACCATCGAGGAGGAGCGGAAGAAGGCGATCGCCGAGCTCAAGCTCACCGCCGTCGATCTGGCCATCGCCGCAGCCGGCAAGCTGATCGAGACGAACCTCGACGAGGACAAGCAGCGCAAGCTCGCCGAAGAATTTCTGGAGAAGCTTCCGACGCAGCCCCGAGCCTGATCCGTGGCGCTCTCGATCGGCATCGTCGGACTCCCCAACGTGGGCAAGTCCACGCTCTTCAACGCCCTCTCCGAGGCATCGAACGCGGAGGCGGCGAACTACCCCTTCTGCACGATCGAGCCCAACGTCGGCATGGTGCCGGTGCCGGACGAGCGCCTGCCCAAGCTGGCGCAGATCTACGGCAGCAAGCGGGTCCTCCCCACCACCCTGGAGTTCGTGGACATCGCCGGCCTGGTGAAGGGCGCGTCCAAGGGCGAGGGGCTGGGGAACCAATTTCTCTCCCACATCCGCCAGGTGGACGCGATCTGCCACGTGCTGCGCTGCTTCGAGGACTCGAACGTGGTCCACGTGGACGGCTCGGTCGATCCCGCCCGTGACGCCGCGGTGATCGACACGGAGCTGGCGCTGAAGGATCTGGAGTCGGTGGAGAAGCGTCTCCAGCGGGTCCAGAAGGACGCCAAGGCGCCAGGCAAGGTGGGCGAGCAGGCCAAGGCGGAGCTGGTCGTGCTGGAGAAGGTCCTCGCCGGGATCAACGACGGCAAGACCGTGCGCCAGATCGAGCTGAGCGAGGACGACAGGGAGATCCTGCGCGAGCTCTTCCTGCTCACGATCAAGCCGGTGCTCTACGTCGCCAACGTCTCCGAAAGCCAGATCGCACAGGCGGATCAGGACCCCCTGGTGGCCAAGGCCCGGGAGGTGGCGAAGAAGGATAACGCCCCCCTCATCGTGATCTGCGCCGACGTGGAGGCCCAGATCCAGGAGCTGCCCCCCGAGGATCGGGCGGGCTTCCTCGAGGACGCGGGGCTGGAGGAGCCGGGGCTGCACAAGCTCGTCCGCGCAGGCTACGAGCTCCTCGACCTGATCACCTACATCACCGTCGGGCCGCAGGAGACCCGGGCCTGGACCATCCACAAGGGGTGGAAGGCCCCCCAGGCCGCAGGCGTGATCCACTCGGACTTCGAGCGCGGCTTCATCAAGGCCGAGGTCTGCACCTGGACCGACCTCCTGCAGCACGGCTCCGAGGCGGCGCTTCGCGAGAAGGGTCTCCTCCGGATCGAGGGCAAGGAGTACGTGGTCAAGGACGGCGACGTGATGCACTTCCGCTTCAACGTCTGACCACGCTGCGCGAGGTTCCCGCTTCCGCGGGAACGACCACGCAATCGAGCCCCCCGCCGTCATTCCCGCGAACGCGGGGATCCAGTCCGCACCCTCAGCGGGCGAGCTGCACCGCCAGCCGCAGGGCGTGGATCATCGACGAAGGATCCGCGCGCCCCTTCCCCGCGATGTCGTAGGCCACCCCGTGATCCGGCGAGGTGCGCACGATCGGCAGGCCCAAAGTCACGTTCACCGCCGTCTCCAGGTGCACCGTCTTCAGCGGGATCAGCCCCTGGTCGTGGTACATGGCGAGCACCGCGTCCCAGCCGCCCCGGGCCGCCCGCGGAAAGATCCCGTCGGCAGGGAAGGGACCCTCTGCGCGGACCCCCTGCGCCCGGGCCAGCTCGATCCCCGGGCGGATGAGTCGCGCCTCCTCGTCGCCGAAGAGGCCGTCCTCCCCTGCGTGGGGGTTGAGGCCGCAGACCGCGATCCGGGGACGGGGGATGCCGAAGCCCTGGCGCAGGGAGCGGTGGGTGATCGCGAGGACCTCCGCGATCCCCCCGGCGCTGATCGCCTTCGGGACCTCGGCGATCGGCAGGTGGGTGGTGGCCAGGACCACGCGCAGCACCGGCCCCGCCAGCATCATCACCACCCTCGAGACACCGAAGCGCTCGGCGAGGAGCTCGGTGTGGCCCGGGAAGTGGAGCCCCGCCTCGTTGATCGCCGCCTTGCTGATCGGCGCGGTGCAGAGGGCTTGCGCCTGCCGATCGCGCACCGCCTCGATGGCGGCCTCCAGATAGGCCGCCTGGGCGATCGCGCCGGCTGGGGTGGGCTTGCCGGGCCTGCGGTCCGCTGCGGCGAGCCGCGAGATCCGGACCAGCGCCCCCCCTGCGGGGACCCGCTCCCCCGGCTCGACCCGCGGGAGTCGATCCTCGACCCCTAAGAACGTGCAGGCTCTGGCGAGGGCCCGATCGTCCCCGAAGACCAGCGGACGCAGCGCGGACCGCATCCCCCGCGCGGCCAGGGCGCCTGCGATCACCTCGGCGCCGATCCCCGATGGATCTCCCATCGAGATCGCCACCATGGGGGGTCTGCCTCGGCTCATGGGGATGTCTCTATTTTCCCGGCTTCGCCGACGGGGCGAACTCCGCCATCGGATACTCGAGGAGCGCGTTCTTCTTCAGCGAGACGATGTATTGCTCGGTCTGCCGCTCCAGCTCCTCCCGGTAGAGCCCTTCGCGCAGGGACGACGCGAGCTCGTCGAGGGGGCGGGGGGGCAGGTCCCGCTTGTCGTCGAGCTTGATCACGTGCCAGCCGAAGCGGGTCCGCACCGGATCGCTCACCTGCCCTGGCTCGAGGGCGAAGGCGGCCTGCTCCAGCTCGCGGACCATCTCGCCCCGCCGGAACCAGCCGAGATCGCCGCCGCTGCCCTTGATCGGCCCCTCCGACGCCTCGGCGGCGAGGGCCGCGAAGTCGCCGCCGGAGCGGGCCTTCTCGGCGAGGTCCTTCGCGTGGGAGAGCGCCTCCTCCACCGCCTCCGAGGGCGCGTCCGGCGCGAGCATCACCAGGATGTGGCTCGCGTGGACCTCCTGCTCGCCTGCGTTGGCGGCGACCACCTCCGCGTAGCGGCGCTTCACCTCTTCCTCGCTCACCTTCACCTGGGAGCGCACCTTGAGGTTGATCAGCTTCATCTGGGCCAGCTGGCTGCGGAGCGTCTCCCGGTACTCGGTCCAGCTCATCCCCTGGCGCTCGAGGGCTCGGCGCAGCGCCGCCTGGTCGGGGAGGCCGTTCTGGCGCACCAGATCGTCGATGGCGAGCTGCAGATCCGTCGGGCTCACGTCGATCGACAGGGTCTTGAGCTCCTTCTCCAGGAGCTTCTCCGAGATCAGATCCTCCACCGCTTCGTGCTGAAGCAGGCGCGAGGGGGTGTTGGGGCTGCGGGCCCGGAGCTGCGCCGCCCGCTCCTCTACCTCGGAGAGGGTGATCACCTGATCGTCCACGATCACCGCGATCCGCTCCACCGTGACTGCCGACGCCCCGAGGGGCGCGGCGAGGGCGAACGAGAGCGCGAGCAACAAGAAGGGGAGCGGGCGCCTGATCATCTGCTCGCCTCCCCACCGCTGAGCCGCATCAGCGCTTCCTCGTCGATGTGGATCGCTGCCGCAGCCCGAAGCTGCTCCAGATAACGCTCCTGTGCCATGGACTCCTTCTCCGCCCGAAGCCGGGCCTCCGCCTCGGCCCGCAGCTCCGCGATCTCCGGCGAGCGGGCAGGGCGCTTCTCCAGGACCTTGAACAGATGGAAGCCGAAGGAACTCCCCACCACGTCGCTGATCCGCCCTGGCGCCAGGGCGAAGCAGACCTCGTCGAAGGGCGGCGGCATCTCCCCCTTGGCGAACCACCCCAGATCGCCGCCCATCTTCGCGTCCGGCGAGAGGGAGTGCTCCCGTGCCAGCTCCTGGAAATCGGCACCCTTCCGGAGCTGGGTGTGGAGCGAGCGGGCCTCCTCCTCGGTCTTCACCACGAGCTGCAGGGCGCGCACCTGCGCCGGTCGATCGAGGGCACCGGGGTTCGCCTCGAGCCACTCGTCCACCTCGGCGTCGGTGATCGCGACCCTGGCGAAGACCTCCTCCAAGAAGAGCTTCTCGATCAGGAGCTGCCCCGCGTTGCGCGCCTTCAGCACCTCGAGGGAGAGACCCTCCTCCTCCAGGAGCTCGTCGAAGGCGGTGCCTGGGTAGTCCAGACGCAGCGCCTCGACAGAGCGCTGGATCTCGGCGTCGCTGACCCGGATCCCGTGGAGCTGGGCAGCCTGCCCGAGGAGCCGGCGATCGATCAGATCATGCAAGACCCGCCGCCCGTTGGCTGCGGCGACGGCGGGATCCCTCGTCTCGGGTCGCTCCCTGCGATCGGAAGCGAGGGCGGCGCGGAGCTCGTCGGCGGTGATCGGCGTGTCGTCCACGGTGGCGACGATCTCGCTCTGGCGCTGCCGCTCGCCTCCCTGGGTGCAGGCCCCCAGGCCGAGGGCGGCGAGGAGCAGCCCGAGCGCGATCCTGCCAGCGCGATGCCGTTCGAGAGCCGCCCTGCGAGGCCGCGGTGGATGGACCATGCTCCTCACCCGAAACCCAGACCTCGTCCTCTCCTGAGCGGGCGCGAAGCGCAGCCCGTCTCGAGAAAAATGGTGGGCCCCACGGTTGCTGGAGCCCACCACGTAGATTGCCCGTCGTCGATCGGGGTGATCGCCTCAGTTGCCGTCGGCCTTCCCGGCGGGGGAGGGGACCACCGTCGCGCCACGGTTGGCGGCGCCGCCGCGATCCATGGCGGGCTTCACGCCGGCGCCCTCGACCTCGATCGCAGCCAGCGCCTCCTCGTTCACCTGGACGTTGGTCTTCGCCTTCAGCTCGTCGACGAAGTTGTTGAACGCGGTGGAGCGCGCCCGGGAGGAGAGGCGGCTCTCGATCTGCTTCTTCACCGTCTCGAAGGGGCGGTCGAGGGCGGCCTGGCGGCCGGTGAGCTTCACCACGTGGAAGCCCTTGTCGGTCTCCACCACCGAGGAGGCGATGTCGTTGATCTCCTTCAGGCCGAAGGCGGCGTTTGCGAAGGCCTCGCCCCAGGCGGCGGCGAGATCCTCACGGGTCTTGAAGGAGAGATCTCCGCCGGCCCGCTTGGACGCCTCGTCGTTCGAGAGGGTCTTGGCGAGGTCGGAGAAGACGGCGCGATCGTTCGGCTTCGCCCGAGCGGTGGCCAGGGCCTTGGTGGCCTCCGCCTTCATCTTGCCGCGGTTCGCGTCACCCTTCTCCGCTGCGAAGAAGACGTGGGAGACCCGCACCCGCTCCGGCTTCACGTAGTCGTTGATGTTCTCGTCGTAGAAGGCCCGGACCTCCTCCTCGCTGACCGTCACCCCGTCGCCGCCCTCGGTCTGGTCGCGCAGGAGCTTCTGCACCATGGTCTTCTTCATCGCGTTGAGGACGTCGGGATCCTTGTCCAGGCCGCGCCGCGCCGCCTCCTGCGCCAGGATCTCGAAACGGATCTCGTCGTCCAGCATCTCGCGCTTGCGCTCGATCGTGTCGAAGCGAGCCCGGATGAAGGGGCCCTTGTCCTCCATGCGTCGCTTCAACTCGGCGGTGCTGATCGTCTCATTGCCGATCTTGGCGACGACATCGGCTGGCAACGCTGCCGGATCTCCTGCCTTGGCCTCTTTCCCCTCGGGGGCACCACATGCGGCGAAGCTGGCTGCTGCGAGCACTGCAACTGCGAACGTTTGAGCATTCTTGATCATGGATTTTCGAAGCTCCTTCCTTGCGAAGCGGAGAGGTGGCGCGGTAGAGGCTTGCCAGGCGCGATCTTGCAGGCGTTCGAACTCCGAGGCTTCCCAGCTGATTCCTCTGGTGGTAACGCAGGGGGCCTCCGGTTCGTTTGCGTAAGCAGAACGAGCTATCACAGAGCAGCCACGGGTTTCAATGGCGCGAGCGCCTGAAGGACTTACTATCCCTCAAACCCTGGAGAGAACCAACGATGGGTCAGGAACCGAACCCCCTACTGAGACTCTCGTTCGAGATCCCCTTCGACGAGATCCGCCCCGAACATGTCGAACCCGCGGTCCGAACGCTCCTCGCGCGGACTTCTGCAGCCATCGATGAGATCGCGGGGGCGGAAGGGCCGCTCAACTACGACACGACCCTGGAGGCACTCGAGCGGGCGACCGAGCCCCTGGAGATCGCCATGACCGTGGTGGGGCACCTCGAGTCGGTGGCGAGCACCCCCGCGCTCCGGGACGCCTACAACGCCGTGCAGCCCGAGGTCAGCGCCTTCTACGCGCGGATCCCGCTCCACGAGGCGTTGTGGGCCAGGATGCAGGCCTTCGCCCAGACCGACGAGGCCAAGGGCCTGCGCGGGCCGCGGCGCCGCTTCCTCGAGAAGACCCTCGCCGATTTCCGCCGACACGGGGCCGAGCTCGACCCGGAAGGGAAGCGCCGTCTGGAGGAGATCTCCCGGGAGCTGGCCACGGTGACCAGCCGCTTCTCCCAGAACGTCCTCGACGCCACCTCCAACTTCGAGCTGGTGGTGCAGGATCGCTCCAGGCTCAGCGGCCTGCCGGAGTCGGCGATCGTCGCCGCCAGGGAGGACGCAGCGTCCAAGGGCCTGGAAGGCTATCGCTTCACCCTCCACGCGCCGAGCTACGTCCCGGCGATGACCTACCTCGACGACGCCAGCCTGCGCGAGCAGCTGTGGCGCGCCTTCGACACCCGCGCCGCTGGCGGCGAGTGGGACAACACCGGGCTGGTCCTGCGGATCCTGGAGCTCCGCAGGCAGAAGGCCGAGCTCCTGGGCTTCAAGGACTTCGCCGATCTGGTCCTCGAGGATCGGATGGCAGGGAACGGCGCTGCGGCGCGGCGCTTCGTCCGGGATCTGCGCGAGCGGACCGAGCCCTTCTTCGCCAAGGAGAACCTGCGGCTCCAGGCCTTTCGCGAGGAGCTCGAAGGAGAGAACGCCGGGCGAATCCAGCCCTGGGAGCTGGCCTACTACGCGGAGAAGCAGCGCCACGCCCTCTTCGACTTCGACGAGGAGGAGCTGCGCCCCTACTTCTCGTTGGATCGGGTCCTCGACGGGCTCTTCGAGGTGGTCAAGCGCCTCTACGGGATCACGGTGAAGGAGCGCAAGGGCGTGCCGGTCTGGCATCCCAGCGTGCGCTGCTACACCATCCACGACGAGGATGGAAGCCTGCTCTGCGGCTTCTACGCAGACCTGCATCCGCGCGACGAGAAGCGCGGCGGCGCCTGGATGAACGGGCTGATCACGGGGCTCGAACGCACCGGCAAGCGGAGCCCTCACCTGGGCCTGATCTGCGCCAACTTCACCCCGCCCAACGCTGGGATGCCGGCGCTCCTGAACCACCGCGAGGTGGAGACCCTCTTCCACGAGTTCGGCCACCTCCTCCACCACGCCCTCTCCCGGGTGGAGGTGCGCAGCCTGGGTGGGACCAACGTGGCCTGGGACTTCGTGGAGCTCCCCTCCCAGATCATGGAGAACTGGTGCTGGGAGCGCGAGGCCCTCGACCTCTTCGCGCGGCATTGGAAGACCGGCGAGCCGATCCCCGCCGAGCTCTTCGACAAGATGATCCGGGCCCGCACCTACCGCGCCGCCAACTCGATGATGCGGCAGCTCGGCTTCGCCCAGGTCGATCTCGACCTCCACACGGAGTACGACCCGAAGCTCCATGGCGACGTGATCGAGTACTCCCGCAAGACCCTCCAGATGCACACCCCCGTGGTCCTGCTGGAGGACAGCGCCATGATCGCCTCCTTCGGTCACCTCTTCGCGAGCGGGGTGGGGTACGCCGCCGGCTACTACTCCTACAAGTGGGCGGAGGTCCTGGACGCCGACGCCTTCAGCCGCTTCCGCGAGGAGGGCCTCTTCGACCCAGACGTCGGACGCGCCTTCCGCGAGGAGATCCTCGCCAAGGGCGACAGCGCCGAAGCAGCCACCCTCTTCCGATCCTTCCGCGGCAGGGAGCCATCCCTGGATGCGCTGCTCGCGAGGTCGGGCCTCCTCTCGGAAGCTCGCTGAAGGCCAGAGACGAGAGATAGAGACGAGATGACCCTCCTCAAGATCGCCACCGTCGGACATCCGGTGCTCCGGCAGGTCGCCAGGGAGCTGAGCCGGGACGAGCTCGCCAGCCCTCGGATCCAGACCTTCATCGATGATCTGATCGAGACCATGCGCGACGCGAACGGCGCCGGCCTCGCTGCCAACCAGGTCTACGAGCCGATCCAAATCTGCGCCATCGAGGTGGGGGAGAACCCCCGCTACCCCTACAAGCCCAAGATCCCCCTCACCGTCCTGGTGAACCCGAAGCTCGAGATCCTCAGCGAGGAGACCTTCGACAACTTCGAGGGCTGCCTCTCCGTCCCCGATCTGCGGGGCGTGGTGCCGCGGTTCACCGAGCTGCGGGTCGAGGCCTGGGATCGCCACGGGGAGCCGATCGAGCAGATCGTCCGCGGCGTCACCGCAGGGACCTACCAGCACGAGGTCGACCACCTCTACGGCAAGCTCTTCCTCGATCGCGTGAAGGATACGAGCACCCTCTGCACCTGGGCGAACTTCGAGCGGCACCACAGGGCCGCCTTCGTCCAGCGGGTGGAGAAGGTCGTGGCCCGCTTCGGGAGCTGAGCCCTCACGGGCCGTGGTCGCCGAAGGGAGGGAGCCCCCCTTCCGCGCGGGCGGCTCCTTCCCAGGCGCCGATGCGGGGCGCACCGTTCAGTACGAAACAGGAAGTGACATGGCGGGTGGACAAGCTGTGTGAGGTGATACAGCATCGGTGAGACTTTCCGTTGCATACACCCGACACCCCGAAGGGGAGAGCCATGATCAAGAAGGTCCTGCTGGTCGTAGCGGTGCTTGTGCTGGGCGTGATCGTGCTGATCGCCACCCGTCCCTCGTCCTACCTGGTGGAGCGAACGACGACCATCGAAGCGCCGGTCGAGGTCGTCTTCGAACAGGTCGACGATCTGCACAAATGGGAGCAGTGGTCGCCCTGGGAGAAGCTCGACCCGGCGATGACGAAGACCTACGAGGGGCCGGCACGCGGTGTCGGCGCGATCTACGCCTGGGCGGGTGACGAGAAGGTGGGCGAGGGCCGCATGACCATCGCCGAGTCGGTCCCCGGCGAGCGGATCGCGATCCAGCTCCAGTTCATCAAGCCGTGGGAGTCGACCAACACCACCACCTTCCTCTTCTCCAGCCCCGCCGAAGGATCGAGCAGCGTGAGCTGGCAGACGACGGGAGAGATGAACTTCGGCGCCAAGGCGGCGGCCCTCTTCATGGACATGGACGGGATGCTCGGGGCGGACCTGGAGTCCGGCCTCGCGGAGCTGAAGAAGGTCAGCGAGGCGGAGTCGAAGCGCCGCATCGAGGAGGAGCGCGTCAGGGAGGCGGCTGCCCTCGCCGCAGCCGCCGCTGCTGCAGACGCGGGGGAGGCGGATCCCGAGGCGCTCGAGGACGCGCCTCCTGCCGAGTAGGCAGGTCTGCCTCCGGTTCACGAGGGCTCGTGAATCATGAACTCGCAGCGCCTGTGAAGGGTTCGCCCCCGCGAAAGCAGGGGGCGCTCTCCTTCGGCTCGGCTTCGCCCGTTCCGATCAGATCTGGTAGTCGATGGGCTCCCGCACCGGCGAGCCGCCAGACGATCCTCGGTAGAGGAGGTAGGGCGGCTCGATCTGAACCTTGGTCCCAGGCGGGATCGACTTCGTCAGCCACACGTTCCCCCCCACCACGCTGCCAGCGCCGATCACGGTGCGGCCGCCCAGGATGGTGGCCCCCGCATAGACGGTGACGTGATCCTCGAGGGTCGGATGCCGCTTCACCGGGGTCCAGGTCGCCTCGCCGTGCTTCTCCACGCTCAGCGCGCCGATGGTCACCCCCTGGTAGATCTTGCAGCGGGTTCCGAGCACCGCCGTCTCGCCGATCACCACGCCGGTGCCGTGGTCGATGAAGAGCCCGGGCCCGATCGACGCGCCGGGGTGGATGTCGATCCCGGTCTTGCCGTGGACGTGCTCGCTCATCATGCGAGGGATCAGGGGCACCCTGCGCCGATGGAGGAAGTGGGCCACCCGGTGGATCCCGATGGCGCGGACCGAGGGATAGGCGAGCAGCACCTCCACGATGGAGCGGGCAGCGGGATCCCCCTCCACCGCAGCGAGGGCGTCCTCGTGGAGGATCCGGCGGATCGACGGCAGCTCCTCCAAGAGCTCCAGGGTGATCGCCTCCGCCTGCGCCCTCGCGGTGCGCTCGTCCACCAGATCCCCGGCGGTCTCGCAGCGGGCCGTATGCTCCAGGCTCTTGGCGATCTCCTCGCTGAGGCAGCGGTAGACGTGGGCGCTGCGCTCGCCGATCAGGTAGCGGACGTTGCGGTGATCCAGCCGCTCCCGCTCGAAGTAGCCGGGGAAGAGCAGGGTCTCGAGCTGCTCGAGCACCTCCACCACCTGGGCGAGGCTCGGCAGGTTGTGCCCCTCGATGTGGTTGATGCCGCCGACCGAGACATAGGAGTCGAGGAGGCCATCGACCACCCGCTCGAACCGCGGATCCCGCAGCTTCTCAGGGCCGCTCACTGGCCAGCTCTTCGGCAAAGCCTGCGAAGGAACTCCAATAGCGCTCTCCCGTATCCGGCAGCACGCAGAGGACGGTCTTCCCGGACCCCAGGCGCTTCGCGATCTGACGGGCGGCGACATAGGCCGCCCCGGAGGAGATCCCTACCAGCAATCCCTGCTTGCGCGCCAGCTCCCGCGCCGCCTCGTAGGCCTCCACGTCGCCCACGTCGATCACCTCGTCGTAGACCGTGCGATCGAGGATCGGCGGGATGAAGTTGGCGCCAAGCCCCTGGATGCGATGGGGGCCCGCCTGGCCCTTGGTCAGGAGCGGCGCCCGCTCCGGCTCCACCGCAACCACCAGGAGCGAGGGGTTCTTCTCCTTGAGGAGGCGACCGGCGCCGGTGATGGTCCCGCCGGTGCCGATCCCGGCGACGAAGGCGTCCAGCTTCTCGGCGCCCACCGCCCGGAGGATCTCTTCGCCGGTGGTCTGGCGGTGGACCTTGGGGTTCGCCGGGTTCTCGAACTGGCGCGGCATGAAGCCCTTGTCGCCGAGGTCCGCCATCAGCTTGTCCGCCGCCTCCACCGCGCCGTTCATCCCCTGCGCAGGCGGGGTCAGGAGCAGCTCGGCACCGTAGGCCTCGAGCAGTCGACGCCGCTCGATGCTCATGCTCTCCGGCATGGTGAGGACCAGGCGGTAGCCCTTCACCGCCGCGATCATCGCCAGGGCGACGCCGGTGTTGCCGGAGGTCGCCTCCACGATCGTCATCCCCGGCTTCAGCCTGCCTTCGGCCTCGGCTGCGTCGATCATGGCCTTGCCGATGCGATCCTTCACGCTCCCGGCGGGGTTGAAGGACTCGAGCTTCGCCAGGATCGTGGCTTCGTCGGAGGCTGCGGCCTTGAGCCGGACGATCGGCGTGTTGCCGATCAGCTCCGAGATGTCGTCGTAGACTCTGTCGTGCATGGTCGCTCCTTGGCGCTCGGCCAGAAAAGGCATCCAATATAACGGACGGTCGTCTGGTATCGCAACCGATTCGCCCGCCCATCGAGAATGTGGGCCGAGGTGCAGGCCCCCGCAGCAGGGAGCTGGTTCACGGGGTGATCGCCCGGATCGACCCGCTGCCAGCGTCTGCCACGAAGACCGTCCCGTCGGCGTAGGCG
>Ga0180215_1002240_pt1 | contig 19769 bp, 8 predicted proteins | sample eDN3rd37CBELigBY_FD_128871 | JGI IMG/M metagenome (GOLD analysis project Ga0180215, IMG submission 128871) | Enriched backyard soil microbial communities from Emeryville, California, USA - eDNA 3rd pass 37_C BE-Lig BY (version 2) (version 2) | ecosystem: Environmental > Terrestrial > Soil >... | reverse complement strand
TGAATCAAAGCGGGAAAACCTTTAATCCAGGTAAGGATGTACAGGCTCATGTGACATTTGAAGTAATCAACACCGGAACACACCGAATCGAAATCAACACGTCATTGCTTAACAACCTAGAGTTAAGAAATGCAGTAGATACAGAAAGTAAAAAAGATAAAGTAATGGTTGAAGTTGGTGGACGTGTGACGCTTGCCGGAGATACTCCGGTTGGAACGGCAACACTTACCGCACATGCTGTTGAAGGAGTTTCACTGTTGCAAGTAAAAGGGTCAGCGGTATTGTTCCATGACATTGGAGAGGGAAGTAATTCTGTTTATGTCTATACAGACTTTATAGAAGAATCATTACCATATTTTTATGCAGCGAAAATAGAATCAATCATAGCGAAAGATACAAACTATAATGGAACAAGCGACCAGATTGTTGTAACGTTTGAAAAAGCAGTACAAAACTTCGAAGCGGGAGATTTCCGAATAACTCAAAATGGCATCACTTATTCAGCTAACACGATAAATAAGGAGGAGAAGAAATTAATCCTTATATTTCCGGAAGATGCCTTTGCTAATGGAACCACAACACTTAAGTACGATCCTCATTACTCCGGAACGGAAGCATTATCAGATGAGTTTGGCAATAAGGTCATTGCCTTTCAGGTTGGATTTAATTCAATCCGTAAAATAGAAAGCGAAGAACCTAGTAATCCAGAAGAAGAACCAAGAGAAGAAATAGAAGAAGAAACAGTTAATCCGATTGTGGAAGAAAATTCAGATGTAATTAAGAGTGAAGAAGAAATTCCAATTGAAGAGGATATTAAAAATTAATCATAAAAATAAGAGTGCCATGAAAAATCTATGATAGGATTTCTGGGCATTCTTTTTTTATCCCACTCTTAACGGGCGGTAAATCCCCTTCAAGTTGTTGAGTATACAAAAGAAGATAGGTAGGGATTAACTGCCCGTAAAAGTCCGATTGGTTCAACTAACCCTCAGTGAGTGATGAAAAAACTCACTCACTGAGGGAAGTTTCACTTTATGAACGTCATTTGTTTGATTCTATATTTATAAAGTAAATAGGGGGAGTTTCTGATTATCTATTTTGATTCAGCAAATTTTATTTACTAAAATTTCTTATTACAATTATATTAATTTTATATTACAGGTTACAAATTTATTACGAAAAAAGATAAAGATATGTTGGGTAAATAGTAGGTTATATAATAATGAAGGAATAGGTCATTTTGCATAATCGTAAATGTACCGTTTAGATGGAGGAAAGCTACAATCATTTATTATAGAAGATAATTAGAGTGAATCGTAAATAGTAGAAGAATATGTGCTTGTTTTATATATTAATATAGTAAGAATATCATCAATGCTTTTTTCTTTCATTATAATAGATGCACCATATTGATGAAATGTCACGAAAGTTGTAGAGTCAAAAGAGCACTAATGATAAAGATTTATGATGTTTCTGTATAGTTTTGTAGAATTATTAGATAATGAACTGATTAACAGAAAGAAAAACTGACAAAAATAGGATTATGGCAAAGCATTGACATTATTCTATTAAAATTCTATACTAATAAATGTTGAGGGGCTAGTTCAAGAGAACACAAACAAAAGTTAGTTACTTACTAGACTCTTTAATTAGCATTAAATAAACTTATTAATAATTTTTTCAAACATAAAGGGAGGAAATATCTCAATGGCTTACCAACCAAAGTCTTACCGTAAATTTATCGCAACTGCAGCAGCAGTAACAGTAGTTGCTCCAGCAGTAGCACCAGTTGCACTTGCAGCATCTTTCACAGATGTACCTGCACAATATGAAGAAGCAGTTGCATTCCTTACTGCTAAAGGAATCCAAGGAACTACTGAAACAACTTTCGGAACATACGAAAACATTAAGCGTGTTGACGCAGCTGTAATGCTTGTGAAAGCACTAGGCCTTGACGCTGATGCAGCTCCTGCATCTGGTTTCACTGATGTACCAGAGCGTGCGGTTAAAGCGGTAAATGCTCTTAAAGCAGCTGGCATCACTAACGGAAAAACTGAAACAACTTTTGATTCTCAAGCATTAATCACTCGTGGTGAACTTGCTATCTGGATTCAAAGAGGATTTAAGCTTGAAGCAGGTGCTACACCAGCATTCAACGATGTTCCATCACAATATGCTAATGCAGTTTCTGCTTTAGTTAACGCAGAAGTAACTAGCGGAACTTCAGCAACTACTTTTGGAACTTATGACAATGCGAAGCGTGGAGATTTTGCACAGTTTTTGTTAAGAGCTAGTAAGTTTGAAGTACCTGCTACTGCAACTGTTGTGAGTGTCAGCGCTATTAATGCTTCACAATTAGAAATTAAATTCGGAACTGCTGTAGAAAAAACTCAATTCGTGGATAAAGATGGTATGTTTGTTGGTGCATCTTTAATCGGACTTAAGAAAATTGATGGTAACGGAACAGTTCCAACTTTAGATGAAAAGGATTATGCGAAGTTAAGTGAAGATGGAAAAACATTGACTATCACACTTGCGGCAACTAAAAATCCTTTAAATGATTTTACTTATGTTGCAACAGTTGATGAAAATAAAGTGAAAACTACAGATAATAAGTACATTGAAAAGTTCACTTCTGGTGTTCAAACTGCAGAAGATACAGTAGCACCAACTATTAAATCTACAAATAAAATTGATGCTTCTACTTATGAAGTTCAGTTCTCTGAACCTTTAAAAGCAGCAGGAACATGGACAGCAAAGGCTGCTAACGGTAACGATGTTAAAATTGATGCTACGACTACTTCAGCTAAAAAATTAGCTAAAGGTATTGTGGTGGTTAAAATTACAGATGCTGATGTTGCAGCCAATACAAATATTACGGCTACATTAATCGGTGCTAGAGACTATGCTGATAATGTAAACACTCCAAATCCTACAACTGTTACTATCACAAAGGGAGATAAAGATGGTACTGCACCAACAGTTAAATCTATTACTTCATTAAGTGATACTGAATTTGAAGTTCAATTTAGTGAAGAAGTAAATGGATTTGAAGCAACTGATCTTACTCTTACTAATGCTAATGGCGCTGGTGTAAAGGAAGTTGAGAAGGATAAAGATGATGCAACAAAATATAAAGTGACATTAGATAAAACAGTATTAGCTGTGGGAGCTGAAACACAAGCTATTACAGTTGCATTTGCTGACAAATCTTTAACAGATTTATCTGGTGAAGCTCTTAAAGCTTATTCTCAAGCTGTTGTAATGAAAAAAGATGTTACTAAACCAGTATTATCTTCAAGCTCAGTTAAGAAAGATGTTAATGGTGACGAATACCTTCACTTAGTATTTACTGAAGAAGTAAAACTTGATACTTTTGCAGTTGCAGCTAATGCCGAAGAATATAAGGATTATGTAACTAAAAAGAATACTTTAACTCTAGGTGTAGCTTCATTTGTTCCTGGAACAGATGATAAAGAAGTTAAAATTCCATTAAAGACAACTAAATTTGGCGGTAATGATCTTGTTTCTGGTGCAAAATATACTATTAAATTGACTGTTCAGGATAAAGCTACGAATGTTATGGAATCTACAACAGTTTCATTCACTCGCTCTGCTGATGCTGTAACTACTAAACCAGAAGTAATTAATGCAGTTGCTACTAATAATAACTTAGTAACGATTACTTTTAATAAAGAACTTGATGGTACAACAGCTACTAACAAAGCTAACTATAATCTTGGTGGTTTAGCAATTAAAGATGTTAAATTACTTGCTTATAATGCTGGTGCTGGAACACAGCAAGTTGAAGTTTCTTTAGAAGATGAAGTAAACACAACTTCAGGTTACCGTGCTATTTCCGTAACTAACGTAAAAGGTAAAGACGGAGTAGTAATGAAATCTTATTCAGGTTCAATTGACTTAAAAGAAAACGTTAAGCCGTTTGTTAAATCAGCAGTTGTTGCTGCTACAAATCAAATTAAAGTTACTTTCTCAGAAGATCTTGCTGCTGCTGGATTGCTTGATGGAGATGACTTTAAAGTTAAAATTGGTAGCAAGTCTTTAGCATATACTAAGGCAGAACTTGATGCTACTGATAAAGATATCGTTGTAATTACACTTACTGCTGATCTTTCTGCAGATGAAATTGGTCAAACAATTTCTCTTGAGTCGCTTAAGGGTGCAACATCTGTAATTAAAGATGCAGAAGGTAATGAAATCAAGGTTAATACTGTTACTTTTAATTAATAGCAGTGACTACTTGTGGAATGGTGCCTGTCACCACCCGAATACTGTCGAAGTTTAGTAGATAAATAGATTGAAGAAAAGCTCTGTAGGGGGAAATCTCTGCAGGGCTTTTCTTATTTTTAAAAACATGAATATAATGCGGAACAGATCCTGAATTGCACTCCAATTAAGTAAAGCTGCACAGCGATTAACCGAAATTTGTCACAAAATTAAGTAGATAAATGGAGTATAGGAGAGTTCCGCCTATTCAACCTATGCCCAAAAGCCCCTGCTACTTCGACATCCCTGCACCTCCATCCCATCAAAAAAAAGCGGATAGTTAGAATACTATCCGCAGAGTGTTTGCTAAATTATACAGTTTTCTTCACTGGATTGAATAGGGAATTCCTTTTCTCAACTAGTCCTTTTCTAATTAGGTGAATAAGTGGTTTTTCAATAAATGAATGAACCAGACAGCCTATCGACAGCATACAAATCAGAAGGAGCATGCTTGTTAACCAGCCGCCTAGATAATCATAAATAGAAAGTTGGCTAATTAATTCGGATAATAAATCGAGTGCAAAATTATGGGATAAGTAAATGGAAAAAGCAGCATTTCCTATATAATTAAACAGTCTAGGGATTTTCATATCTTTTTGCATATCTACCGATCCAAGTCCTAGAATAATAAGCGCTGAGGCGAATCCAGTTCCCATATCAAAGCTGATGGGCATAAATGGATGAATGGAGTTTAACCATATGACTGGAAAGCCCAGTCCACCAATGATAATCATGAGAATTGATACTTTTATATTCATTTTAAAATGTGTAATGCAATAAGCACAGAAAATTCCTGCTAAGAAAATTAAATTATACTGATTAAAGAAAAAGCGGATTAAATAGTGATCGATATAGAGGTAGTCTAAGGCAAAAGCGAGTGTTAGCAGCGCCCAAATTGTAATAATCACTCTTGAAATATTCACTTTTGAGAAGAATAATAGTGAAAAAACTAAATAAAAAAATACGGTATGAACTAATGACCAGGCGACATTGAGTACTGGTTCGAGTTCTCTTGGACTTTGGACAAGCAAAAATGAAGTAATCAGTGTGTCCATATCTGTCTCATGTCCTACACTAAAGTCTGGATTAAGAAATAATACGAATAAAAACAGGCAAGTTAAAAGCCAATACAGCGGATAAATTCGGATAAATCGATTGAACAAGAAACTTCTTAATTGATGTGTCTGACCTAGGCTTTCACGATAGATGTAATACATCATAAAGCCAGATAAAGCAAAAAAGTAATTCACGCCACCTGAAATCGGAATAAATGAAAATCCTAATAAATTATAGTCAAAATAGGCCATCATTGTCCCTGATAAATGAAACAGCATAACCAGGAAGGGAACGAGTGCTCGAGAAAACTGTATCAATTCCAATTTTTTTCTTCTCATAAGATACATCTCCTAAGATATAATCTGACTTTTACAAGAACTTTCCCTAATCTCCGGCCTTTTCCATAAAGAGCATAACCAATAGCCGAATACTGTCACTATAATACTTACTTGTTTCATTTGTACCAAGTTCCTCTGTCATTTTTCCCCATAAAAGGTTCAACCACTCTTGATTTTCTGCATCTATGGAAGCACTTGCCGCAAAAGGAGCGATAAAAGAGATATCTGAATAGGATACAAGTGCATTGCCATCCAAATCATAACCAGCCTTAATAGAAGATGGATTACCTTGTGCGGCTTCCATGACCCATGAGTTTATTTTTTCTAATTGATGTTTCAATTGCTTATCCTTTGTATAGAAATATCCAGCGGCTAATCTCCATGGGACCCGGCAGGCATTATATGAATAAGAGGAGTCTTTTTCTCCTTCAAGAAAATAGGAATCTACAGGAACCCATTCGCCTTCTTGTTTCCAAATAAATTCAGGTAATAAGCCAGTTTCAGAACTAAAATGATCTTGAATACTCATCGTTAGTGCAATTATCTTATCAAAAACCTTTTTCCACCTTTCATCACCTGTTACTTCATAAAATACAGCTACATGGCCAACCATCCAATCAGAGGTTCTAGTGGCTTTACCATATTTGAGATCATTATCTTTTACCCAGTCTCCAAGCTTTAATGTCCATTCCTCCTGGTTGACAACAGAGTCCATCAATGCGTTAATAATCCAAATTGCCTCTTGCTTATAGTTAATGTTGCCATCACTTCCCCAGAGTTGATCAGCCATCAGCAAGGCATAGGCAATATCCATATCACCATCCGTGGCTGAGCCGGTAAATTTTCCACTTTTGTCATCTTTCATTGACCCATCATCTTGTCGAAACTGTCTCCAAACCATAAAGGAATCGTTACGGTCAGAAGGATGGTCCTTAGCGTATCGAAACATCCCATCAAAAAAGTTCTTAGTTTTGATATCAAACTGTTCTTCCATCATCACCATAATCAACATTCCATAGCCCTGAGCTTCAGAAACCGTATTATGGTCATTATCATATGACACATAATACTGATTTCCTTCAATCCTTTTCACATACTGTTCTTTCCATAATTCATAAGCATACTTAACATCACTTTTTCTTTGTTTTACGGAGACATCATCTGGAAAGATGATGTCTTCGTGTTCCTCTTGTACTTCTGAGTCATTATTTGGAATAGTCCTATCTCCTTTCTTTTCTTCTATCTCCGGGTTATCAGGTGGGGTTGGAGTAGTTTTTTGGGAATTTTTATACAGGAACACTGTAAAAATGAGCGCTAGTGGTACTAAAATGATTAATATTTTTTTTACCTTCTGAATGACCACCTATAATTCCTCTTCTTTCATTCTTTTCAGTTACGCACCAAAACTGGCATTCTTTTTTTGTTTCTCTTCCAATTCTGTTTGCAGCACATTACCTGTTCGCTGTAATTTGTTCCAGCCCATCAGTTGGCCTTTGATAGCAAATAGAAATGACTTCCAGACAACATAGGTGAAAAATTGACGGTAAACAACACGCTGAATAAACAGTGTTAATAATGGTGTTTTCTTTTCTTTTTCTAAACGAAAAGCATAGGCAGAAATTAAGGTATCCACCAATAAAAATGCCAAGTAAAAATAAGCGACAAACATATGACTAGATGTGAGTGCAAGGATTAGAATAATATCTGCGAGCGGGGCAGATGCCAGTAAGACATATTGAAAAAGCATATTTGGCATGGCGATGAATCCGAGTTTTTTATTTTTCTTATCAAATAATGCTTCCCTATGCTTCCATAAGCATTGCAAAATACCAAAAGTCCAGCGATATCGCTGCTTAATAAAACTTCTCATATCTTCCGGTGCTTCTGTATAGGCTAATGCCTCCACTTCACTTCTAATCTTGTAGCCTTGACGTAATAGCTTCATTGTGGCATCTGTATCTTCGGCTAACGTATCCTCCTCGAATAAATCAATCTCCATCATGGCACTTTTTCTCCAAGCACCAATGGCCCCTGGAACAACAGTAATACTATCTAACTCATCAAATGCTCGTTTCTCTAGGTTAAATCCTGTTACATATTCAATATGCTGCCACCAAGTAAGAAGATTTTTGCGATTGCCAATTTTTACGTTTCCTGCAACAGCACCCACATTTGGTTTGATAAAATGCCTAACGAGTTTAGCTATTGTGTCTTCTGCAATGACCGTATCTGCATCTAACGTAACAATGATTTCTGCAGAAGCATTCTGAATTCCAAGATTCAATGCAGAGGCTTTTCCTCCATTTTCTTTTCGAAGTAAACGGATGTTTGAATACTTGCTACATTCTGTTTCCACTATGTTCGCTGTCTGATCCGTTGAACCATCATCAACAATGATGAGTTCAAATTGAGGGTAACGGCTTTTCATAATCGATTGTATGGTTTTTCCTATTACTTTTTCTTCGTTATAAGCGGCGATTAGAACGCTAACGAAAGGTTGGTATGAATCCATAAAACGGCGATGCTTGCTTCTCTTTTTTTGTTTTAGGCTAAAAAAGATAAGTACAGCCAGACGGAACAGTCCAATAACAATTAATAGGTATAAGAAAAACTTAATCGTTTTGATTGATGAGGCACTGAAGGAAGAACCAAATGAATACCATGGTGCCATGGATACCTCTGTTTCTTCAACGGTTGGCATAACTACGCTTCGTTCCATCCCAACTAATTCACTAACAGGAACAATTGAATACCCATTCGCTTTTAACCACTCGATAATTTTCGGAAGTGCCTCAATCGTTGGAGTTCGATCCCCGCCTGAATCATGTAAAAGAATAATATGGCCATTCTGAACTTCTGCCGTAGCTGCTTTAACAATTTCCTCTGCCGATTTTCCTTTCCAATCTTGCGGGTCTATTGTCGAACTAACGATGGTGTATCCTAAATCTTGAATTTGAAGAATGCGATCAAATACTTCCTTTGATGGAAGTTCTTTAGGGCCATTATTGATGGAAAGGAATGGTGGACGAAACATGTTCATTGAATGGCCTGTAATACCTTGTATGACACGTTGAGTAGAATGTAGCTCAAACTCCAATTGTTTTTTTGAAATAGACATAATATCTGTATGGGTAAACGTATGGCTGCCGATTTCATGTCCTTCTTTATATATTCTTTTAGTTAGCTCGGGATACATGGAGGCATTTTGACCAATGAGAAAAAATGCTGCTTTTACATCATGTTTATTTAAAATCTCTAGAATTTTCCCTGTATATTTTGGATTCGGTCCATCATCAAAAGAAATGGCGACCTTTTTTTCATCCACTCCATATTGTTTCAGCAGATAGGGAGTAGGGTACTTTTCATAAACTTCCCTTTTTATTAAATGATGGTCAAGCTCGAATGTTCGCTCTCCTTCCGTTGCTACTTTAGTCACTTTCAAAAAGTCTCCGGTTCCTTCTAATACGGTAGATACACGGTTTGGAATCTTTTCTAACTCTAATGGATTAGCTATTTTACCTGATAATAATCTCCAAATAGTTGGATCTTCCGAACCAATGTTCCAAATTCCTATGGATGGAATGCCATTGCTCTGTGCAATTTTCAATTGATTATAAAACGTAGATGCGTCTAAAAACCAAATCAAATGTTCTTCTGTTTGTTCTCTATAACGAACATATGGAGTTAAGAATTGCTGATTCCACTGTACTTTGAGATTTTCTCTACTGACCATCTCCATCAAAGTTGGGAAGTGGCGTGGCGTAGCAGGTTCACCTTTGGTTATATTCCAGTCATATCCATAGTTAGCTAAACATAATACTAATTTTTCTTTTGATCCGCTATATTGACTAATCAAATTCTGCGTCCATTGAAAGGATGCTAGAGGACCAGGCTCTCCTTCCTCAATGTGTTGATCAAATGCTTTGACAATCAGATAATCTGATACATCAGAAAGTAACGTTGTATCATATGTATCATCACCTAAGCGAACAAATAATGTCAGTAGTAATCCGGAATGGTGAAAAGATTGATATAGCTTTGAAACAAATTGATTATAGAGATCTTTATCTTCCCAGTATACATCCTCAAAATTTAAATGCACACCTTGATAGCCATTTGTTTTAACAACGTTTAATAGATTTTGAATCATCCCATCTTGAGTTTGGGGATTTGAAAGCCAGTTATGAACATCATCGGCAGTGCTATTTTGATCAAGTGTAATAGATGGAACAATTTGTACTCCGTTTTGCTTTGCAAAGTAATCAATTGTTACTTCCGATTTTTCTATAATACTTCCATCTTTGTTAAAATAAAACCAATCAGGGATAAGAACATCAATGGAGTGGATATTTTCCTTAAGAGAAACTTGATTCTCCTTATTGGAATAGTGTTGGGACTGATAAAAAGTAAAAATCTTTGGTTTCGTTTCTTGTTCCGGTAGGGTAATTGAATCAAAGGAAAACTCTTTTTCATCCGAGAGGTCTGAATGAGGAACCGGGTTATTTATTGATTGAATAGTGCTGTTATTCATATCCAATTCAGCCAATTGGGGTCTGTCAAACAATCCTTTTACAATGAAAAATATGAAAATAATTGCCACTGTTAATAATAGACCGAAACTAACCTTTGAATATTTCCATCTCCTTCCGGATTTCTCGAGAAATATAAATCTTTTAGGCTCTTTTGGATTTGTTTTCATTCATTTACCTCGACCTTTCCCATTTTAATAAGAGTTGGTGTTCCTTATAACGAACAACAAGGGTAAAAAATGCCCTAAAAATAGATACTTGATTTATAGTATATTCGAAAATTGAAACATTTCAATAACCATGACAAAACATTTCAAGAATTAACAATATTTAAGGTATATTTGATATTTTTCTCCTATCCATCAAAAGGGATTTCTGTTATCTTTACTTTTAGTAGTACAATGGAGTTGGGTCATAGTACACCCTGAATTGTCGATTCTTTGCGATTCAGTTCTACTGTCACCGCTCAAAGGTTGTCGAAAGAATTAGTAGAGAAATAGATGAAAAAATGAATCTGTGGGGAGTAAGGCTTTGTAGTTCAATTTACAATATAAGGAATACATGAAATCTACTGATTAACAGGTAAATTTTTCTGTATCATAGGACCAACATTGTTTCTATGATACAATATTCTAATGAATATGATTAAAGGGAAGTGTATGTGTAGTGATAAGAAGATTGAAGCATGTATCAATTGTTTCAGCTTTTCTGCTAGGGATTTCATTCTTAAATCCTTCTGTAGATGCGGCTGAAGTATCTTTTACGGATTATGGTAAAGATAATTTTGGCTATGAATCTGTTTCATATTTAGTTTCTGGCGGTATTATTACAGGTTATGAGAATGGTAGTTTTCAACCAAATAAGGTTGTTAATCGATTAGAAACGGCTATTATGTTTCAACGTGCATTAGGTCTTACAGCAACAATGAGCGGGTCGGGTTTTAGCGATGTACCTTCCAGCTCAAAATTTGCCAGCACGACAGCTGCTGTGAAAGAAGCAAAGATTTTTAACGGTTCATCGAATGGAACCTTTGGACCAAATGATCAATTAACAAGAGAGCAAATGGCATCTGTTCTTGTGCGTGCATTAGACCTAAAGCCAGTGTCTGATGTAACTGTCAATTTAAATGACCTTCATACTGTGTCAGCATCACATGTAGATGATGTCAAAGTATTATATCAGAATGGAATTACGACAGGAAAAAAAGATGGGTCTTATGATCCGAAAGGTGCTGTGACTAGGGCTGAGTTTTCGGTGTTTTTATCTCGCGGATTAGATGCTAGAATGTCCCCTCTTCCAGGCGAGGGTGCCCCAGGTCAAGGTGCTCCAATTGGAGGCGTTCCGGGTGCAGGTGCTCCAGGTCAACAAGTTCCTAGTAAACCAGCTCAGGTGACTCATACTGCTTTAAGTACTACGAATGGAACCGTTACAGGGCAAATCACTTCTGATGGAGAAGCGATTTCTATTGTCTATGATTTATCAAGTCTTCCCAAGGAAGCATCTATAACAGAGGGAACGTTATCTATCTCTGAAAATCGTACGCTTTCCATAACGAACATTCCGAGTCCTCTTGACCTATTCATTACTAGTAAAACACAAGGTTTACAACAAGGGTCTAATAAACTAAATATCGTAAATGAAATAGGTACGTATGATTTAGAATTAATTCGGTTTTATGGTAATTTTCAAGTTGGCGGTACGTTGCATGATGCATCTGGATATTCTCAAAATGTGCAAATCCAGTTCATAGTTGAATAGAAAAGGGCAAGAGAATCTAGTGCCTGACATAAAAAAATGAACCTATACATCGCTGTATGGGTTTATTTTTTGTTAAATATAAGTTTCTTATAATTTGAAAGGAGAGCCAACTAATGTTATGGCTCTCCTTTCAATATCTTTCATTTCTTTTGCTAAGAATAGATTCGTAGTAACGGTTTTCTTAAACAAACAGTCTTTGGCATAGTTTAATTAACAGTCACACCTGTCGTCGGTGAAAGATTTAAGTGAATAGAGTCTTTATCTTCAGTACTTCCTACTGTAACGATTACATCTAAATCTAGACTTGTCTCCACTTGAGAATCTATTTCTCCTTGAGAAGTAAACGTAATAATATACTTTCCATTCTCATCTGGTTGAATATCACTGGCAATAGTAACTCCATTCCATTCAATGCTATCCTTCCAATCGTTTGATCCGTCCATTGCTAGCTTAACATCAATAGAGTCTGCAGTAATGGAAAGTCCAGCCGGTACGGAGATAAATGCCTGATTATCAGGTGATGCATTGGCATCTGTTACCAGGATACTTGGCCAGAAGACACTATAGCTATTATTTTGGCTATAATCCCAAACGGTCTTATTTTGTCCATGAATATTATAAATCATATCATTTACCGCACTTGGAATGACAATATCATAGTAGTTCTCTTTCAATGAACCATCCTCATTCTTTGCTTGTTGCAAGGTGAATTTTGTTTCCCAGGATCTTGTACCATTTACTTCCTGTCTGTATATACGTAGTTCACTTTGCAGCTCTTCAGCAGATGTATTCTCCACTTTAATCGTGAATTGACCTAACGTGCCTACGGTTTTTTCAGTAATAATCAATGGAATATTAACCTTATAAAATTTCTTAGAAACCCCATTCTCGGCAGTCACAGCCAAGATATCACCGTGAACTAACTGTTCTTCTTCTGTTTTTACTGTTCCATTCGAGCTTTTCACTTGATAGGCTTGAGTTGTTCCATCTTCTGATTGAATGCTAGAAAGAAGGTCATTTACTTTTATGTTAGCATCGTTAATATAAATCATTGGTGATGCAGCATTATTTCTAATTTGATTAATAAATGGTACTTCAGTCTTTTTGATTATACCAGTATCACTGCTTTTCTCATCTGCCTCGCTTGTAGATGGGATGGTAATCGCAATAATATTATTTCCTAGATGTCTATTTCCAATAGAAAAATCTACACTGACATATTCAGTCTGATTATTGCCAGATGTATTCTTTCGATTTAAGACAAGGTTTCCTGATTCATCTACCCCTAAATATTGACCTTTTCCAGATACATATGGATGTTCTGTATCTTCAATGAATTCATTACCAATCGAATTAATTCTCACCTTAATACTATTAAACTTTTCGCTATTATAAAGTAAATTGGAGATAGGAGTTCCAATAGAAAGGTCCTGTAGGGTAATTTCCTTTTTAGCACCGCTTCCCGCTGTTAACTGGAATTGAGCTTCCATTGCCTCAAAAAGCAACTGTTCCTTCTCTTTGAATTCTGACGAAACATTTTCTACTGCTTGTATTGCCGTATCAATCTCATTCTGTGTTAATCCCGGCTTTAACCGATCATTATATTCATAATCATAACGGTCTTCTCTATATAAGTTGCTCACAGCTTCTTGAGCGATTTTTAACACATCTACTTTAGCTTTTAATTCAGCATTTACAGCTTCAACTAGCGTTTTGATAGCTTCATGAGAAACTAAGCTTTCTTGCTGTTCTTTTATTTTCATACGGTACTTGTTCGCGCTGACTGAGTCTTTTTCAACAATACTATCCCTTGTTGTGTGTCCATTCTCGTCTGTTTTTGTTTCATATGCCGCATAATCTAAGAACCAGCCTAAGGTATGGTCATCTTGCATTTCTTGTGCAGCATACTTAATCATGATGACATCAGCTTTTTCCTGTTCTTCTTCTGCAATTTGTTGTGAATAATTCAAAGAGGTCAAAGCAGAAAAATTGTAGCCTTCAATATAAAGACGATAGTATGCATCTAGATTCATATCATTTTCAGGATTTAACTCAATCGTTGGAATGCCATCGGTTTCAGTCCAATTACCCTTAGATAGGTCTAGTTTATAAGCCTTATTTGAACCAAATAGATAAACATTTTCAAGCAGTTCAGCTTGAGTCTTTCCACTAGGATTAACTATTGTTTGAATCTTCAATTTCCCTTTTTCTTTGTCAATTTCGTAATGTACTGGGAAGGTATGCCAAGTTTCATTTGTATCTACGATATCAACAATTTTATCTTCATCATCAACTTGATAGATAAAAATCTCTGAACTGTTCCATAAAATAAATTCGTCACCTTCATGATACTCGATGGCATTTGCCGGAACGGTTTCTCCTACCTTTGAACTGGAGAATTCGTGCAAGTCATCTCGATCTACGATGACATATTTTACTTTATAGGCGCCTTGATTAAACACGTTCAACTGGACATATCCAAAGCGGTTTTCAACTTCTAATATTCCAGCATCAAAGTAATCTCCTGGATTAGAGGTATCACCTGAGCCGCCGCCTGAATTTGAAGTACCACCTGAACTGCTGCCGCCGCCAGTTGACGGTGTTGATGGTGTATAGTCAGGGTTGGCTGTACCGCCGACTTTTTCAATTTGACCTTTTACGTCATTAAAGTTTTCAATAACATCCCCAGCCTCTTTTCCTTCAGGCACTTTAATATTTGTAATCTTTGCCTGATCTCCGACTGTTACTTGGGATTTGTCATTTTTGGATTCAAGGTTTTTAATCGTTCCTTTTGTATCGAGAGTAACATTTTTGTCTGTGTTAATGACGACGTTCTCAACATTGCCCTTGCCCGTTACTTTAATATCATCATTAGATTCAATGATGACTTCTTTTATTGTTACGTTCAACTCAACAAGTGTAACGCCTTTTTTAATATCAACTTTTGGAATAATGACATCTGGATCCGCTGTAATATTAGCATTGGCATGTAAAGAGATGGATGTCACTTTCGTCGTGCCAGTAGCTGAGAAATACACATCATCTTGAGCAATTTCAATGGTAGCCATTGTAGAATCTTTAAAAATAATCGTAATCTTTGTTTTCGGATTTTCTGCTGCGATACGGAAGGCTGAAGCGGCTGCCGTAGTTTGTTCTGCTACGCGCGTATGACCCTTTACCGTCAATTTTTCTGTGATAAAGCTATTTTTCACATGTTCTGTTACTGTTAGGTCGCCGTTAATAACTAAATTCTTTAGCTCATAATAATCACCTTCAACAATGACAGCTCCATCGATAACAGCACCGCCTGCATCAAGGACAGTGTTTGCTCCAGATGTACCACCATTTGTTAGAGTAAGAGATTTAATTTTTACGATAACGCCATCTTTGCTGTCAAAGGAAATCTGAGCATTTTTTAATGCAGCTGCATTTTTTGTGTTTAACAATCCGCTCAAGCTGTTATCTACTTTATATGTAATCCCTTCAATCGTCACGCTTCCATCTTGAATGGATTCGATTGTCTGAGACTTTTCAACTGCCTGCTTCGCACGGCTAGCAAAAGCGACAAGTTCAGATCGTGTGACTTGATCATTTGGAGCAAATTGATCTTTCGTTTTTCCCTTTGTCACGCCATTTTCTAAAAGCGCTTGGACATCCTTGTAGTACCAAATGTCATTCTTGACATCATTAAAAGGAACGTTTGTCTTTTCATTAAACTTTAATTTAAAGGCTTTGTTGATGATTCGTGATGCCTCCGCACGAGTTAACACTTGGTTCGGACGGAATGTAGAATCTTTAAAGCCGTCAACCACGTCTGCTTTAACAAGCGCAGCAACTGACCCGTAGTACCATTTATCCTTCGTAATATCAGTTAATCCTGGGTCTTCAACATGATTTGTATCAAGTTCCAAGATAGCAGCGATAATCTTAGCCGCTTGTCCGCGTGTTACAGCTTCATAGGGACGAAATGTACCATCTTTAAAACCATCAATTTTTCCTTGGTTATATAAATCTAGTATTTCCTTATATAACGCACTGTTTTCATTCACATCAGTGAAAAAGTCATTTGCAGCCACGCTTGCTGCTGGTATAACTGAGCTAGCAACTACTGCTGTTGCAATACCGGTTGTAAATAAATAAGATTTCTTTTGTTTTTTCATTTTTCCTCTCCTAAGACTGGTAATAGTAGTTCAAAGGCTTCAAAAATAAAGAAGCATAGTATAATACTACCATAGAATAAGTCGGGAATAAGGAAATTTATCCTAAAAAAGAACTGATAAATGAAATAAATAACAATGAGCCCCGCCTAAATTCCTGCTAGATTTTCTCGCTGAACACTCCGAGTTTAGTCGAGATTGATAGAAGAGCAGACCGATAGTTAAAGAGAAAAGCTTTGGACCATTTTAATCGCTACAAGGCTTTTTTATTTTAATGTTTCCCTTCGATTTAAATTGATTACACCCTATTTATCTATCAAAAATTATTATGGTATAATGCAAGAATAGAAAACATTTCCGCGATTGGTATATTTAGTATAGATGAAATGTTTCAGGAGTGAGAGGGGATATACGATGAAGAAATTAGCTTTTATCATGGCGGCAGGATTGGCCCTATCATCATTTCAGCCGACTGTATATGTACATGCTGCAGATAAACAACAACAAGAAGAATCCGAAGAAGTGAAAAATCTGTCTGCTTTGTCCCTAGATGATGTTATAAAACGCGGATTAGAGAGAAATTCTATGCTGCTGCTGCTGGAGTATCAAATGCAGACAATGGATAATCAGCAAAAAGATATGGAAAAGGATATGAGCGATTTGGATGATGATATAGATGACGCTTATTCTAGTTTACCGAACATAAATCTAACCGATATTAATGAAAAGATTGCTGGATTACATGAATTATTGGCAGGAATTGAAAAACAAATTTCTGATTTGGAAAAAGGGTCAGAAGAAGATGAAGTAGACGAAAAAGACTCAGTTGATGAAGCAGTTGAAAAAGATTCAATTGATGATTTAGAGAAACAAAATAAATTGTTACAGTTAAAGCTTCAAAAACTAGAAACTTCCATCGCTGCTAGTCAGCTTGAACAAGCTAAGAGTGGATATGACCAAGCTCTAAAAGCCATTAACGCTCAAGTGGAAGCGTTAGAAGATGCCATTGATCAGCTGCAGCTTGCTTTGAAAAAATTAGAAGTTGGCGAGCTTCAATTGGCTTATGAGGCAAAGGAAGCCCAGCAGATGGTTAAAATGATGTTAACTTCTTCTTATACTGGCTTGCTATCTTCAAAACAGCAGATTGATTTAATGGAAGCATCTGTTGCACAAACGGAAAAAGATGTGAATGTATTAGCGAAAAAAGTGGAATGGGGCATCTCCTCCGCATATGAATTAGAGCAAAATAAACGTGAGCTTGAGAAGCAAAAAACATCTTTAAACTGGGCCAAAAAGGATTACCAAAAAGATTTGGCCAAGCTTCTGCTTGGTATCAACGTTGAATATAACCCGGACATTCAACTGAAGGATGTAGAGAATAACTCCACTACGGTGGGTATAACAGAAAAGAACATGGATAAATTAGTGGAAAATTCCTATTCCTATAAAAAAGCTCAGAATGATTTATCACTTGCCGAGTTGGATCTTAAAGATTTAAAAAATCAAGGTGATGCGAGCGTATATAAAATAAAGCAGGCAGAAATTGCGATTGAAGTGGAAAAAGAAAAGATAAGACAGTTGAAGCTTGATTTAAAAGAGAGCATCAAAACTCTTAAGTATGATCTAGAAAAGGCAACTCAAAATTTAGCAGATAAAAAGAGAGATTTTGAGTATGCAAAAAGAGACTCCGAACGATATAAAATTCAATTTGAAGCAGGTCTATTATCTGAACTGCAATATCAGCAGTCAAATTTGTCAATTAAACAAGCTGAATTTGATATAGAAATGGCTGAAATAGCCTATTATATGTTAAAAGAACAAGTAAATGCCGTTCATCAAGGAGTTATTCAAACACAATAATGAGTATGAAAAGAAGGAGCATGCCGCAAGTAAACGGCTGTTCCTTCTTTTTTCTATTTTCATAGAATATTTTCTTGTTAATCCACAAATAGGATAGTATAGTAAAATAGTGTGTGACCAACTAGTCAGTTAATGTGTGCAGAGAGGTAAAAGATATGAATGAAAAAAAGAAAAATATACTGGAACAAGCCATGATGCTGTTTGCAACAAAGGGCTATCATTCAACGTCAATGCAGGAAGTTGCTGAACAAGCGGGGGTTTCAAAGGGAGCGCTTTATCTTCATTTTACTTCGAAGAATGAACTGCTGGTCGAAATCTACCGCTACTATTATCAGATAATCAAAGAAAAGATGAATGCCGTCGATGATATAAAAGCTCTCCATCCAAAGGAACGTCTGCAAACACAAATCAGCATATATATGGAAGAGTTATTGTCGCAAAAGGAATTCATTCTTATGCATATGAATGAAAATGTCAGCTATAGTAAAGAGCTGGATGAGTTCTTGCAATCGGCTAAAACAGATACGTTTCAATGGTATAAAGAAAGTTTAACAAATATCTATGGTGCTTCCATTCTTCCTTATACGATTGACCTGACGATTATCCTTAAAGGAATAATTGAAGGCTATCTGTTTACATTATTCAGCACAAATGCTTCTTTATCGATAGAAGAGTTGACAGCATTTATTATTTCCCGGCTAGATGATTTGGTAGAAGGGCTGCTAGAGAAAAAGGAAAAACCTCCATTCGTGTTATCTCAAATGAATAGGGGAGCACAGCCGTTATTCGGTGAGAGTAATTGGAAAGAAAAGCTCCATACTTATTTTCTTCGGTTAGAGAATCTTATTATTGATTCCAATATAGATGAAGAGGTTAGAAAAGATTGTTTAGATTCAATTGAATTCATTAAAGAGGAGGTTAGGCAGGTTACTCCGAGAAGAATAATCCTTCAAGGATTACTGAATAATCTCCATGTTATACCGGAAACGAAACAGATTTCAGACAAAATAGTAGAAATTATTACCAAGCAAATGGCTCAGTAGCTATGAGGGGGAAATATAAATGAAAAAACGCCATCGTAACCTGCTGGCGGCAGGCGGAATTTCCATTACTTTACTTTTTACTGCCTGCAGTGCTGAAGAGGCTTCAACTTCAGAAACGCAAATTGTAAAGGAAACGCCGGTTCAAGTCGGGGAGATTACAAAGGGAAGCCTGACAGTCAAAAATGAAGTGATTGCGAAAGTAACGGCTGGTACAACAGCTGACGTACTTCCGAAAATGGCTGGCGAATTGGTAAAAGTAAATGTGAAAAAAGGGGACAAGGTGAATAAGGGCGATGTTCTGGCTGTCATTAATAATAGTGACCAAGAACTGGCGGTAGAAATGGAAGAAACTTCAGCTCGAAGTTCGCAAAGTCAGTATGATCAGGCATTGGTATCAAAATCTCAAGCTGAAAATGCCGTGAGTAACGCAAGAATTAGTGTCAAACAGGCAGAGTTAAATCTGCAAAAGGCAAAGAATGGTCAAGCAACTGGGATTGATAATTCATCGTTTGCGGTGCAACAGGCGGAGATTGGCCTAAATGATGCACAGACAAATTATGATCGAATGAAGGGCTTGTATGATGCGGGTGCTGTTTCCAAGCAGCAGTTAGAGCAGGCGGAGACGGCATTAAATCAGGCAAAAATTGCTCTAAATCAGGCAAAGCTGCAAAGCAGTAACGCGGCAAGCAATACAGATATTGAATTAACTGAACAGGCGCTCGAACAGGCAAAAGTTGGCCT
>Ga0180215_1002239_pt1 | contig 19774 bp, 17 predicted proteins | sample eDN3rd37CBELigBY_FD_128871 | JGI IMG/M metagenome (GOLD analysis project Ga0180215, IMG submission 128871) | Enriched backyard soil microbial communities from Emeryville, California, USA - eDNA 3rd pass 37_C BE-Lig BY (version 2) (version 2) | ecosystem: Environmental > Terrestrial > Soil >... | reverse complement strand
TCTAACAGCAGCATTCGCCCTGGCGCAATTGATTGTTTCACCATTTGCAGGGAAAGCGGTCGATCAATGGGGCAGAAAAAGAATGATGGTTCTTGGCTTATTTATCTTCGGGTTTTCCGAAGTGTTATTTGGGCTAGGGAAAGAAATCGAAGTGTTATTTATTTCTCGGATATTAGGTGGCGTCAGTGCTGCATTCATTATGCCAGCAGTTACCGCTTTTATTGCGGATATAACCACCATGGATACTCGTCCTCGAGCATTAGGATATATGTCTGCTGCCATTAGTACAGGATTTATTATTGGCCCTGGAATCGGTGGGTTCTTAGCGGAATTTGGAACACGGACCCCCTTCTTTTTTGCAGGGGCATTTGGGACAGTAGCGGCGATTTTATCAATGATTCTCCTATCTGAGCCGGAACGTAACACAGAACATCATGAACAAGCATTAAATGAACAGAATGGAATCAAACGTATCTTTAAACCACATTATTTCATTGCGTTTATGCTTATTTTTATTGCCTCATTTGGGCTGGCAGCCTTTGAATCGTTCTTTAGTCTATTTGTAGACCACAAGTTTCAATTTACTCCATCAGATATCGCGATTGTGATTACGGGCGGGGCGATTTTTGGAGCTGTGGCTCAGGTTGTCCTATTTGAAAGGCTAACAAGAATCTGGGGTGAAATTAAACTGATTCGATACAGTTTACTAGTCTCGACTGTTCTTGTCTTTCTTATGACCGTGGTCCATTCCTATTTTTCGATTTTACTTGTTACGTTTATCGTGTTTGTCGGCTTTGATTTATTTCGCCCAGCGGTTACATCGTATCTATCGAAAATTGCTGGCAATGAACAAGGGTTTGTTGGTGGAATGAACTCGATGTTTACAAGCTTAGCCAATATTAGCGGACCAATTATTGGCGGGATGTTATTTGATATCGATATTAACTATCCTTATTACTTTGCGACGGTGATTCTATCTCTAGGAATCGTATTGACTTTGTTCTGGAAGAAGCAAGCAAGTGAGGCTATAAAAAAAGTGAAGACGAGTGTAGCGAATTAATAAAAAGAATAAACTGATGTTAAAGAACTCAGGTGAAGGAGAGGCCAGTTAAACGGCCACTTTATACCTGAGTTTTTTGTTTTATTTAGTTTTTCACATTTCCCTTTAGCCGGATATCCTGTGAGGAAGCACCGATGTAGATTAGGACTTTCTCTTTATGGGTCACCTATTTATTTGTTCTTTCATCCCAGTAGAATATTGCCTTTGAGTCGAGTTAAATCTCGTCAAGCTTTTGTTCCCCATGTTCCATTGCCATCTTTGCAAAGCCGGCGAGTTGCTTTAATGGTGTTTCAACTTAGTTGGCAGTTTTCCAGTATAGATTTGAACAACCTCTGAGCTGGTACGTTTCTCTGTATTCCTCAAGGTAAATTGAAAGGACGCCCTTTTTTTCTTCTCCGACTGTTTTCAAATCACAGTATTGGTGATTATTTTGTTTTCCCGTAACAAAGGCAATCTGTTCCTCTAAGGTCATTTCCTTCATTAAAAGTTCTGTCCCCTTTGCTGCTTATAGCGAAGTATACATCCATGGTTGGTTTGGCTCAGCATTTACAGGTGAATAGAATGGAAAGAGGAGAATAGATACCGATAAAAGCAATTGGATTTTCATAAGGCACAATCTGTTCTTTTTTAAAATAAAGGGGTGTTTCTATGAGATAGATTGCGACATAAGGCAGAATTTTACTCAAGCTACCTTGGCAATTTAGTGGAACTGGTTTTCATGGTGCCTTTGAATGATCAGCAATTAGAGCAGATCCGTAATGAACGGAAGCACCCAATTATGAAGGCTACAATCAAGATTTCCACTGAATATTCAAGTTGCTTTATCATTCCTTCAATCTAAGGAAGAGGAACTACATAAAAGTATGGAAGGATAATGGAAATTTAAATATAAAAATATCCCGCACAATATTGTATTTGTGCGGGAAATCTACTCTAGGTAAATTTTTTATGGAAGATTGATGACTTAAAAGATTTTTTTCATGGTGTTCGAGCTTTTTTTTTATATTCTAGAGGGGATTCTTTTTCATATTTTAAAAATACTTTACTGAAATAGGCAGCGTCGGAGAACCCTAAATCTACCGCAATTCGATAGATTGGTAAATTTGTTTCTTTGAGGAGGCTCTTTGCCTTTTCAATTCGTATCTTTGTTACATAATCTGTAAAGGTTGTTCCCAATTCTTTTTTAAAAAGCCTGCTAAAATATTGCGGATTTAAATGAACCATCTTGGCGACCTCAGTTAGCCGTAACTCAGTCTTATAATTCTTCTCGATATAACTTATTGTTTCCATTAGGATTTGTTGAGTAGAATTATTTTTAAATATATTGCTTGCACTTGCTGGGGCTAACGATGAGTTCAATGAAATCGCTTTTTCAATCGCTTTTTTTATATCTGCGGGCTTTGCGGGCTTTAATAAATAGTCGGTTACGCCATATTTAATGGCTTCTTGTGCATAGCTGAAGTCGCCATATGCGGTAATGATAATACTCTTCACATTTGGAAGAAATTGAATGATTTTTTTCTGTGCTTCAATACCAGTGGTTTCAGGCATCCTTATATCCATTATGATAACGTCTGGTCGATGAACTTTTGCTATTTCAATTGCTTCTGTTCCATTTTTTGCATCCTCAATAATTTCAAGATTGTAAAATTCTCTTTTAATTATCTTTCTTAAAGCCACTCTTTCCAAGGGTTCATCTTCAACAATCAATAGTTTAATCATTTCATATCTCCCTTATTTCGGATAGTCTTTAATACAAGGAATATGGACTGTCACACGTGTTCCGACATTAGGGATACTCGCAAATCGCAATCCATATTTGGGGCCAAAAAAATGTCTGATTCTTTCTTGAGTATTGAGGATTCCGATTCCTGTTGAGCTGTTGCTATCTAATTGATTGAGTCGCTTAAGTAATTCAGTTGCAATCCCTACCCCGTTATCTTCAATTATAAGAACCACTTCATGTTGATCATTTATTGTGCCGTAAATTTCAACCTTTCCCCCATCTTTTTTTGTTTCAAGACCATGGACCAAGCAGTTTTCAACCAGTGGTTGTAAAGTCATGGAGGGGATTCGATAATCCAGTAAGGATTCATCCATGGAGATACTATACGAAATACGATCACTAAATCGTAAAGTTTGTATAAAAAGATACCTCTCAATGTTATTCATTTCATCCCTTATTTTAGGAAAATCCTCAATATTCTTTAGGCTATATCGCAATAAATCTGAAAGATTGTAGATCAGTTCTTCCGTTTGTGGTGCATCTTCTATTAAGGCCATTCGAGCAATGGAGTTTAAAGTGTTAAAAAGGAAATGGGGATTAATTTGTGCCTGGATGGTTTTTAATTCCATTTTCTTTGCTTTTTGTTCGAGGCGGAGCTTATCTCTACTTTCTCGTAGATATTTCTCCTGTGTAAGCCTATGCATGCCCATTTGCGCAAAATAGCTTGCTAGAAAATTATAAAAATCAAAGCAGTTTTCTAAAAACTCCTGGGAAACAAGTGGGATTTGGTTAATGACCTCTTGCAAGTCATCTTCTGGTATATCAAATTCATTTGCAATTGTTAACAAATCAATGGAATCTCTTGTTTGTTCCCCTTCTATTAATACCTGCCCACCTAATACGGCACCGAGAAAGATATCATTTACAAAAATGGGTGAGACACAATCCTTTAATCCCATGTGACAATCGTAAATTCTTGCTTTGCGATATTTTACTGCCAGTTTGCCAGCTTTATAATCACAAGAAACGCATTGTTCTGCTCCTTTTTTTGTAGAACGAATCAGACTGCAAAAAGGAGTGAAGTTATTCTGTCCAATTGGATTTCCATCACAATCAACTGTAATAACAGGAATATTCACTATTTTCGCTAGTTTATCCTGTGCATTGATTAACGTTTGGATATCGATTACATCTGTTAGTAGTAAATTTTCTTTCACGTTTCTACTCCCCCCTAGTAATTTCAAACTAGGTACTCGCGTTGATTGTGAATAAATGAGCAAATTATAAACTAATTAAATTTTAACACAGTCAGAATGATTCGAATACCGACTATTCTATGAACGGTATATCAAGATAATTTCATGAAAGAAGTTGATAGCACTTAGGTTTAAGTATTTTCACTATATCTAGCTATTTATGTAATTTCTAGCACGAATGTCAAAAAAGTATAAATCACAAAGTTATATTTTTTATAGTTTATGTCGTAATAGTCAAATGAAAATATGAAAATGAATAGTAACATTTGAACTAGGTTTACAACAAATTTTTTGGAGGTGTTTTCTTGTGGGACAAGAAGCATTAGGAATGATTGAGACTAAAGGTTTAGTAGCAGCGGTTGAAGCAGCAGATTCAATGGTAAAGGCAGCCAATGTAGAGCTAATCGGATATGAAAAAATTGGCTCAGGCCTTGTCACAGTTATGGTTCGCGGCGACGTTGGAGCTGTTAAAGCATCTACTGATGCGGGGGTAGCTTCTGCAAAACGTGTGGGTGAGGTTGTTTCCGTTCATGTTATTCCAAGACCTCATATGGATGTTGAAAGAATATTACCGAAGTTTGCTGAAATGCAACCGGTGAGGTAAAAAAATGGATCAATATTTGTTACAAAAGGTACTAGAAGAAGTCCAAAGGCAAATAGGTACGGTTGATGATGTAAGCCTTTCCAGTGAATTTAGTACAAATGATGATCATCAATTAGAACAAGGAAAGAGGGTTGGAACCATGACAGTTGATATGCCTACAATTACGGAATATGTTGGCTCAGGAATTGGTGATACAGTTGGATTGGTAATCGCTAATTTAGATAGAAATCTTCATGAGAGTGTTGGATTAGATCCTAAATATCGGTCAATTGGAATCATCAGTGCGAGGACCGGTGGAGGACCGCATATTATGGCAGCTGATGAAGCTGTTAAAGCAACCAATTCTGAAATCGTATCGATTGAAATGGCTAGAGATACAAAAGGTGGAGCGGGACACGGGGCAACGATAATCTTTGCTGCAGAAGATGTTTCTGATGCAAGAAGAGCCGTTGAAGTTACTTTAAAGGAAATTGAGCGTACATTTGGAGATGTATATGGCTGTGATGCGGGACATATTGAACTTCACTATACCGCGAGAGCTAGTCTTGCTATTGAAAAAGCATTTGGTGCTCCTGTGGGAAAATCGTTTGGAATTATTGTTGGTGCTCCTGCCGCTGTTGGATTGGTTATGGCAGATACAGCACTTAAAACGGCTAACGTTGATATTGTGACCTATGCGAGTCCTGATAAGGGTACAGCGCATTCAAACGAAATTATTGTTACGATCACTGGAGATTCGGGTGCGGTGAAGCAGTCCCTCCTATCGGCAAGAGAGGTTGGCTTAAGCATTTTGCAATCAATGGGACAAAATCCTCAACCGGTGACAACACCAAACCTTTAAATCCTATTTGTAGGATTGCCACTTGAGCTAAAGGAGAAGTGATTGATATTAATAATACGTCCAAAGTTTCACCTCTTTTAGCTCTCTGGTTTTATTTATCCAAGAAATGATAAGGATTAAGGAACAGTAGGAGTGTTTTTTATGAATCAAAAAGCTCTAGGGTTAATAGAAGTAATTGGACTTGTTCCAGCACTTGAAGCCGCTGATGCTTGTTTGAAAGCTGCTAATGTCCAATTCGTTGGTTATGAGACTGTCACTCCAGGAATGGTAACGGTAAAAATTGAGGGAGATATCGGTGCCGTTCAAGCCGCAGTTGCAGCAGGAAAGGTAAGTGCTACTAAAATTGGTACAGTAATCTCCAGCTTAGTAATTCCTAGACCTGCATTCGCTCTTAATCAATTTCATCAAGCTTCTGAAACAACACAGAAGAAAGCAGCAGAAGCAGTGAATATGGGAGAACTTCAAGTAACAGAGCAAGAAATGATTCCAGATATTGAGCAAAATGCCATTTCAGCTGTCATGGAGGAAGAAGCAGAAGCAGAAGCAGAAGCAGAAGCAGAAGCAGAAGTAGAAGTAGAAGTGGTTGAGGAATATTCATTTGCAGAGAAGGAAGGTGCTATGGAGTCTCTAGAGCAAAGGACAGGAGAAGCAAGTTGTAATCTTTGTAATGATCCAGCCTGTGCGAGAGAAAAGGGTCAGCCGAGAACCCAGTGCCTACATCATAAAGAACATAAAGTAGTGTTAGGATGATTGGAATGATGAAGCTAGACGAAACACTTATCAAAGAATTTGCATCAGAATTAACCAATAAGATGAGTATTAATGACAGAAGCCTAAGCATCCCTGTTGGTGTTTCGAATAGGCATATTCATCTTAGTCAAGAAGATCTTGAAGTTCTATTCGGAACAGAGTATGAACTAACGTTTAAGTCCCCTTTAAGCCAAAAAGGTCAGTTTGCAGCCCAAGAAATGGTTTGTATCGCAGGGCCAAAAGGGTGCTATCCAAATGTTCGAGTCCTTGGTCCAGTCCGGAAGTACAGTCAAATTGAAATTTCAAGAACAGACTCCTTCCATCTAGGAATCAAACCACCTATTCGAGTTTCTGGGGATACCGAAGCATCATCCAATCTATGTGTCATTGGCCCAAAAGGAATGATGGTCCTTAAAGAAAAAGTAATCTGTGCCAAAAGACATATCCACATGTCCCCACGTGATGCAGAACAATTTGGGGTCAAAGATGGTGATTTAGTTGATGTAGAGACAGTGGGAGAGAAAAGAGCGATTCTCCACAACGTGTTAGTCCGGGTAACAGGAGACTCTACCTTAGAATTACACATCGATACAGACGAGGCGAATGCAACCGAATTAAAAAATAAGGATTTGGTTCGGATATCAGGTCGGAGTAGGTGAAACAGATGGAACAGTCAGTGAATGCATTAATCAAGGAATTGGAGACCAAAATTCTCACTGAAGAAATAGATCCTGCCTGCGATTTGACATCGGGTCTAAAGATTGGTGTCGATTTGGGGACTTCCAATATTGTCATTGTAGTTTTAGATAAAAACGATCATCCCGTAACTGGAGCAATGGAATCAGCAAAAGTGGTTAGAGATGGAATTGTTGTTGATTTCATCGGAGCCGTAAAGATAGTTAGTAGGCTAAAGGCCAAGCTCGAACAGCGATTAGGAATTAAACTCGAAAAGGCTGCTACAGCCATACCCCCAGGTATTTTAAAGGGGAATATTAAAGTGATTACCAATGTTGTAGAAGCAGCAGGCTTTATGGTAACCAATGTAGTGGAAGAACCTATAGCTGCAGCCAGAGTTCTAGCGATCACGGACGGTGCTGTAGTGGATATTGGTGGAGGAACAACCGGAATATCAGTGTTGAAAAATGGAGAAGTCTTATATTCTGTAGATGAGCCTACTGGCGGAACCCATTTAACACTCGTTTTATCAGGAAGTATGCAAGTTGGGTATGACGAGGCGGAGCAGATTAAGCATCAACCAGAAAACTACCGATTGGTATTTCCGATTGTACGTCCTGTCCTTGAAAAAATGGCCGAGATTACAAAGAGAAATATATTAAAAGATGTCAGACAAATTTATCTAGTAGGCGGTACCTCCTGTCTCGATGGTATAGAAGAAGTTTTTCAAAAGTATACTTCCATTTACACAACAAAACCTTATAATCCATTACTTGTAACTCCACTAGGGATTGCGATGTATGCAAAATAAGGAGAGGGTTGAAAAATGAATATTGAAGACCTTGTCAGGGATATGCTCCAAAATCTGCTCCCTGAAAGGAACAAGAAAATGATCATTTTTCTTAGTGGAGGATCAGTTAATACAGAAATCTTATTAAAAGTATTGGCTGATTTTGAACATAAGAATTATGAAATTGTTCTTTCGGAAAATGGAAAAATGACCATTCCCAATGCGGCAATTGAAGCCTTACAAGGTAAAATGATCCAGTCCTTTTTTGAACTTGAAAAGTCATTGTCAGATGCAGACATTGTTTTGATTCCGGTAATGACACGAAACACGCTTTCCAAGGTGGCCCTGGGGATTGCTGATAATCTTGTGACAACTGGAATTGCCAGAGCACTGATGATGGCTAAAGAAGTGTTGGCTGTAAAAGATAGCTTTGATCCAGATCAACCGATTAATCGGTTGGAGGAGTTAGCTCATAATCGAGCATATAACGATATGCTGAAAAGCTATGAAATCCAGTTGGAACACTTTGGGGTGAAATTTATCCCATTAGAAGAGTTTAAATCCGTCCTCTTGAACAAGATGAATCTGGGTAATGCTAAAACAAAGCTCGAAGAACACCCTGTACCAGCACAAATAAATCATCAAGCGGCTACTATTGACACGGTAAAGGTAGACTCCTCGATTTTAACAGCAGGGGATATAAGAAAATATAAGCATCATGATGTGATTCAAATTAAACCTACCACCATTGTTACACCATTAGCTAAAGACTTTATCAGCAGCAATCAAATGAAAATAGAAATTGCTAATGATTAGATTGCTCCTGTGCATTAGGAGGTAAAGAAATGGAAATCTGGGATAAAGATTTAAGATCGATTCAGGAAACTAGGAATCTTATAAGTAAAGCAAAGCAAGCACAACTCATTTTTAGTCAATTCTCTCAAGAGGAGATCGATCGAATTGTTTTAAGGATGTCTGAAGCGGTAGAGCAACAGGCGGAGGGACTAGCAAAGTTGGCACATGAAGAAACAGGCTTTGGAAAATGGCAGGATAAAGTATTAAAAAATCAGTTTGCCAGTTCCGTAGTCTATGACTATATAAGAGATTTAAAGACCGTTGGAATTATCCGAAATGATCAGACAAATAAAATAATGGAAGTAGCTGTTCCTGTTGGAATTGTAGCAGGGTTAATTCCCTCCACAAACCCAACTTCAACCACAATCTATAAAGCTTTAATAGCATTAAAAGCAGGAAATGCAATTGTTTTCTCGCCACATCCATCAGCAAAAAATTGCATACTAGAAACCGTGCAGATTCTTACTAAGGCAGCAGTACATGCAGGTGCACCAGAAGGACTGATAGGTTGTATCCAGACCCCAACTCTTCAAGCAACGAATGAATTGATGAAGCATAAGGATGTCGCTTTGATTCTTGCAACTGGTGGAGAAGCGATGGTAAGAGCTGCTTACAGTTCAGGTACACCGGCGATTGGTGTAGGCCCAGGTAATGGACCAGCTTTTATTGAAAAATCAGCGGATATTCCATTAGCAGTTAAACGAATTATTGACAGTAAGACATTTGACAATGGTGTGATTTGTGCATCGGAACAATCGATTGTGGTTGAAAAGGAAATCGAGGCACAAGTAGTTGCGGAATTAGTGAAACAGGGCGCATATTTCCTTTCAAAGGAAGAATCAGAAAAGCTTGGGAAATGGCTGTTACGAGCAAACGGTACGATGAACCCACAGATTGTCGGAAAAAGTGTTGAAGTGATTGCAGATTTAGCAGATCTTACGATTCCAAAAGGAACAAAAGTGTTAATCTCTGAACAAACAAACGTATCGAAGAGCAATCCTTATTCACGAGAGAAGCTAGCACCTATCTTAGCATTTTATAGTGAGGAAAATTGGGAACAAGCTTGTGAAAGATGCATGGAATTACTTTTTAACGAGGGAAAGGGCCATACCTTAATCATGCACTCGAAAAACGAAGATGTGATAAGGGAATTTGCATTAAAAAAACCAGTATCGAGAATGTTGGTGAACACACCTGGCGCTCTAGGTGGAATTGGTGGTACGACGAACTTAGTTCCAGCTTTAACCCTCGGATGTGGAGCAGTGGGTGGCAGCTCAACTTCGGATAACGTTGGCCCACTAAATCTTATCAATATACGGAGGGTTGCATACGGAGTGAAAGAACTAGAAGACTTATCAGGCAACACACCATCAACATCAGCTGTAGATATTTCTGAGGCGGATGTTGAAGAAATCATAAAAAACCTGCTTCAGAAGTTCATTCGGTAGTTTTGAAATTAGGTAGAGGGAGCCGAGTATAATGTTTATTGCAAAAGTAATTGGCAAAGTTGTTTCCACGCAAAAGGCAGAAAAGCTTGTGGGATCAAAACTACTCGTCATTAAATCTATTAATGAATATCAACGTTTTTCAGAAGAAAATGCCTTAGTGGCTGTTGATAGAGTTGGAGCCGGAATGGATGACATCGTTCTTGTAGACTGGGGAGACTCCCTTTATGAAGAAGCAAAATTAGCTGCTGATATGGCGATAGTTGGAATTATTGATGAAATTCAACTTGAGGGTAAGTAAGATGATGTGGATAATATCTCTTTTTAAGGAGGGCAGTGATGGAACGTTTTAAGGTTAAACCAGAGGTTTATTTTAACACTGGGGCATTGGAATACTTAACAACGGTGGATAAAGCAAGAGCTTTGGTCATTACAGATCCTTTTATGATTGAAGTAGGATTTTCTGATCAGCTTCTTAATATCTTAAAGAATTCTGTCTCCGATTGTAATCTCTTTTCAAATATAAAACCAGATCCGCCGATTGAGGTTGTAGCAGATGGAGTAAAGCAAATGTTAAAGGTGAAACCTGACATATTAATTGCTTTAGGTGGGGGATCGACTATTGATGCGGCCAAAAGTATCTTATGGTTTTATGAAAAAATTCTTACGGTTAACGGTGAATTTGGTTATCAAAGACCACAGTTTGTGGCGATTCCAACGACAAGTGGAACTGGTTCTGAAGTAACTACGTTTGCTGTTATCACGTTGGGCGATAAAAAAATCCCATTGGTCGATGATGATTTACTTCCAGATGTAGCCATTATTGATCCAATGTTTGTGAAAACCGTCCCACCAGCTATTACGGCAGATACGGCTATTGATGCGTTAACACATGCAATCGAAGCGTATGTATCAACAGAAGCTTCTGATTACACGGATGCCTTAGCGGAAAAGGCAGTTAAAATGATTTTTGATTATTTGTTGCCAGCCTATAAGAATGGTAATGATTTATATGCAAGGGAAAAGCTCCACAACGCCTCTTGTATTGCCGGAATGGCATTTACGAATGCGTATCTTGGATTGAATCATAGCCTGGCACATGCTTTAGGGGGTTCTTTTCACATTCCTCACGGGAGAGCAAATGCTGTGATTCTCCCACATTTGATTCGTTACAATGCCCATCTTGACAGTGGTCAAGAAACGCGTGCGGCCAAAAGATATTCGGATCTTTCGAGGAACTTAGGGCTACCAGCAGCCACAGTAAGTGAAGGAGTGCACAATTTAATTGTTGCGATTAAGGTTTTGTTAGCAGAAACTAACACTCCCATCAGTTTAAGTGAAATGAAAGTGGATAAAGGCTTGTTTGATGAAAAGCTAGATTATATGAGTGAAGCAGCATTAAATGACCGTTGTACAGCAACAAACCCAAGGGTAACGACAAAAGATGAGATTATTGCACTCTATTCAGTCATCTATGGTGAAGATGTCAAAGACGAGAAAAAGGTATTAGCACTTTCTATTTAAAAGGAGAGTTATAAATGAGAAAGACTTTACGGGGCGAATGTTTGGCTGAGTTTTTCGGAACCTTTATTTTAATATTCATCGGAGTTGGAACAGTAGCGGCGATGGTTACTGCTGACATTTCGATGAGCTTTTGGGAGTTGTCGATTGCTTGGGGGTTAGCTGTTACCATTGCCATTTATGTCGTGGGTTCGATTTCTGGAGGGCACATCAATCCAGCAGTTACGATTGGTTTAGCGGTATGGGGTGGCTTTGATAAAAGAAAGATCCCTCATTATCTTGCTTCACAGGTTGTTGGTGCTTTTGCTGGTGCTGCTGTTGTCTATGGGCTGTTCCATGACGCAATTGTTAATTTTGAAAAAGCGAACGAAGTAGTCCGTTCGACGGATAGTGGATGGGCTTCTGCTGGAATCTTTAGTACCTTTCCTAAATCTTACCTTTCTAACTTTGAAGCATTTTTTGTAGAGATGGCCATTACAGCTCTCCTAATGATTGTGATCTTTGCTGTAACCGATGGGAAAAATGGAGCCGCTCCAACAGGTGGTTTACCTGCGGTAGCGATTGGTTTAACGATTGCCATTTGTGGAATATCTTTTGGACCATTAACTGGGTTTGCCATGAACCCTGCCCGTGATTTAGGTCCGCGCATGTTCCTTATGTTATCTGGATGGGAAATAAATGTAATCGGACCGCATTTGTACGGTTTAATCGTTCCAATTTTTGGACCAATCGTAGGCGCTGTCCTAGGAGGAGGCATATATAAGAAGTTAATTGCCCCTTACTTCCCAGTTGCTAAGGTTGAAACAGTAAGTAAAGATTACCAAAAAGTTTCGTAAATAAAAAATGGAGAATCCAAGGTTGGAATTCTCCTAGAAAAGACGATAAGTAGATAAAAAAATACAAATATTTCTCACATTATCATACAAAAAACTAGTTGAAATTGTAAAGGGTAATAGAAGGATCACACTACTATCAATCTTTTAATTTTGAAAGGGGAAACCTATTCATGTCAACAGTTACAGTAGAACCAACATTACGTATTCAAAATTTAATTGATGTTTTATACTCCGTTACACCTGAAATTGAAGCAGAAAGAGCGATTCTCATTACTGAATCATATAAAGAAACAGAAGCATACCCAATGGTTATTCGCCGTGCAAAAGCACTTGAAAATATCTTAACCAAGATGACCATCGTAATTCGTGATCATGAATTAATTGTAGGAAATCTCACTACTAAACCAAGAGCAAGCCAAGTGTTCCCAGAGTTCTCAAATAAATGGTTAGTAGAAGAGTTTGAAACGCTTGCGAAACGAAAGGGCGATGTCTTCTTAATTTCCGAAGAGACAAAAGCAAAGCTTCGCGACGTTTTCACATACTGGGAAGGCAAGACTACGAACGAGCTTGCAACGCAATTGATGTTCCCTGAAACTAGAAAAGCCATGGATGCAGGTGTATTTACAGTAGGAAACTACTATTTTAATGGTGTAGGGCATATCGGTGTTGATTATGAAAAAGTACTAACGAAGGGATTTAACGGGATTATTGCTGAAGTAGAAGCAGCAAAAGCACGTGCAGATAGAGCAGATCCAGAGTATATCAAGAAAGATCATTTCTTAAATGCGGTATTAATTACAGCCAATGCGGTAATCACATTTGCGCAAAGATTTGCAGAAGAAGCAAGAAAATTAGCGGGACAAACATCGGACGTTAAGCGTAAAAATGAGTTATACCAAATTGCAGATAACTGTGAAAATGTTCCTGCTAACCCTGCTAAAAATTTCTATGAAGCTTTACAATCTTTCTGGTTTGTACAAGCAGTCATTCAAATTGAATCAAATGGACATTCAATTTCGCCACTTCGCTTTGATCAATATATTTATCCGTACTACAAAAAAGACTTAGCGAATGGAACACTTACTGCGGAAGAGGTTCAAGAATTGCTTGATGTTTTATGGGTTAAGTTTAATGATGTGAACAAAGTCCGTGATGAAGGTTCAACTAAAGCATTTGGTGGATATCCAATGTTCCAAAACCTTATTGTCGGTGGGCAAACAGCTGATGGCAGAGATGCAGTAAACCCACTATCGTTTGCTTGTTTGCAGGCAACAGCTAATACAAAATTACCACAGCCGTCGATTTCCATCCGTTACTGGAATAAGACCCCAGATGAATTAATGTTCAAGGCTGGAGAAGTTACCAGGCTCGGACTTGGAATGCCTGCTTATTATAACGATGAAGTCATTATTCCATCATTAGTAGGCCGTGGGGTTTCGTTACGAGACGCGCGTGATTACGGAATTATTGGCTGTGTTGAACCTCAAAAAGGTGGAAAAACAGAAGGGTGGCATGACGCGGCATTCTTCAATATGGCAAAGGTCCTTGAGATTACCATTAACAATGGCGTAGTGGATGGAAAACAACTTGGATTAATGACAGGAGACTTTACTTCTTTTAATAGCTTTGATGAATTCTTAGCTGCTTACCAACAGCAAATGGAATATTTTGTTCGTCTACTCATCAATGCAGATAACTCAGTGGACATAGCACATGGTGAGCGTGCTCCACTTCCATTCCTATCATCCATGGTGGATGACTGTATTGGAAAAGGTAAATCACTTCAAGAAGGTGGTGCCTTCTACAATTATACCGGTCCTCAAGGAGTTGGTGTAGCAAACGTTGGTGATTCGTTAATGGCAATAAAACAACTTGTGTTTGAAGAGAAGAAGGTTTCTTTAGCTGAATTAAAGCATGCATTAGATACCAACTTTGGCCAACAACATGGTCAAGCTTCTCAAAGCTTTAGTCTAGACCAGCTTACTCAGGATACTCTTGTAGAAGTGATTAAAAAGTTGATACTCGATGGAAATAATATTTCTTTAGATGAATTAAAGAACGCAACAAACTTGAAAGTGGACTTAGGTTCAAACCATGATCAAGAGTATTTACGTCAGCTCCTTGAAAACCGTGCCCCTAAGTTTGGTAATGATATTGATGAAGTTGACAGCCTTGCACGTGAAGCGGCTTTAATTTATTGCCGTGAGGTAGAGAAATACCGAAACCCACGTGGAGGTAGCTTCCAACCAGGATTATATCCAGTTTCAGCGAATGTGCCAATGGGAGCTCAAACTGGTGCAACTCCTGACGGAAGAAAAGCTGGTGAACCGTTAGCTGATGGTGTTTCTCCTGTTTCTGGCAGAGATAAAACAGGACCAACTGCTGCTGCGAACTCTATAGCAAAATTAGATCATCACATTGCATCCAACGGTACATTGTTTAATCAGAAATTCCATCCATCTGCGATTTCTGGACAAACAGGCTTAGAAAACCTATCTGCCTTGGTTCGTGGATATTTTGATCAAAAAGGAATGCATGTGCAGTTTAACGTTATAAGTCGTGAAACCTTGTTAAAAGCTCAGCAACACCCTGAAAAATATAAAAACCTTGTGGTACGAGTAGCCGGGTATAGTGCACACTTTACTTCATTAGATAAAACGATCCAAGACGATATTATTAACCGTACAGAGCAAGCGTTCTAAACAGAAAAAGTAAATGGAGGAGTGAAAAGTGTTGAGCTCCTCCTTCGTATAAAGGTTGGTGCATCGAAAAATGGAAAATAAGGGAATTGTTTTTGATATTCAACGTTTTTCTGTTCATGACGGTCCAGGAATCCGTTCCATCGTTTTTTTTAAGGGTTGCCCTCTACGCTGCCGTTGGTGCAGTAATCCGGAATCCCAAAGGAAAGAACCGCAAATTATGTTCGTTAAGAGAAACTGCATCGGATGTGGGCGATGTACGGAAGTATGCCCAACGGGAGCATTACAAATCGTCCATTCATTTAAGATTGATGATTCTAAATGTACGAAGTGTGGAAAGTGTGTAGATGTTTGTTATAGTGAGGCACTGAATTTTGCTGGAATTCCACGGTCTGTTCAAGAGGTAATGGGTGAACTCAAGAAAGACCATATTCACTATAAACGATCTGGGGGAGGGATTACACTTTCTGGCGGTGAACCGCTTGCTCAACCAGATTATGCAGAAGAACTACTAAAGGCATGTAAAGCTAAAGGCTGGCATACAGCCATTGAAACCACTGCATTTACGAGTGAAGCGGTATTGGAACAAGTATTGCCATGGTTAGATTTGGTGTTATTAGATATCAAGCATACAGATGATAGAAAACATCAAGAGTTTGTAGGAAGGTCAAATGAAAAGATATTAGAAAATGCGAGGTATATCGGTCAGTTTGGAGTTCCCATTATCATACGCGTACCTGTTATTCCTACCTTTAATGATGGAATGGGTGAAATGGAGAATATTGCTTCATTTGCATCGAGTATAAGGGGGGTTAAGGAAATGCATCTCCTTCCTTATCACCGTCTTGGTGAAAATAAATATGGTTATTTAAACTATGACTACCGAATGAAAGGAATTCAGCCTCCTACGAATGAGAAAATGCAAGAACTAAAAAATGTAGTGGAAGAAAAAGGGTTGATTTGTAAAATAGGTGGGTAAACAAACTCAGGGGGCTTATTTAAAAGTAGTTCAACTTCATCGTCCCCTTGGAGAGATGTATTACTCGTATAGGCTGCTGGCTGGTACAATCCATCAGCAAAACATCAAAGAATTATAATGAAGGAGACCGCTAATGATATTTAGTCGGTCTTCTTTGTTTTCCTTAAACCCCTCCTTCATTCATCAATCCAAGAGAATTACCTTCTGTATATTTGGAATTAAGTATGTTCATAGATTTTACCAATGAGTGTGGTTGAACCTTACCATAAATAGAGGCATTTTTGGTTTCACCCAACCTTTTAAATAATAATATTAACAATGGCTGAAACAAGAGCTTCATAGTCAACAATGAATGCAGTGTAGCAAGTATTTGAACGTTGTTTAGCAAAAAACGATCCTAAGATTAAATTCTCATGTCATAGGATGCTGAAGAGTTTTACTCAGTAGCAATGGCCAGAAATGGCAGAATTCCCTACAAATAATAAGAATCTTATGGTATCTTAGACAGGAATTACCAACTTCAACATTCGAGGCTACATGGATGGAAGGGAGCGCGCTCGTGAAACTCTATTTAACGTGGTTGCTTTTAAATATAGGGATTTGGTCGATTGCGTTTGTTTTTTTCTACCAAACGGAAGGATTAGCTGCTGGACGATTGCTCGGAGTGGCCATGTATTTTGTTCTTTTCTTTCTGACCCCTTTGGCAAACCGCAGGCCCAGCGCATTATTGGCTTTATTTTGTTTCGAGGCGATTCTCGCCATCTACACATTGTTCCCATATCATAATGGCGATTTCAACCCGTTTCTTCTCTTAATTCTCTCGCTTTTAATTAGCGAAGGTTTTTATCGTCTGAGCTTAAACGATAGCCTAATCCTAGGTGGAATCATGGCCATCGGAATGATTCTAACGATAGTAAATACGAATCTTTCTATCTTCGTTCAAATGTATATTTTTCTCTATCTAATGATTCTCCTTATTGGGCTCCTCTTTTATAAAAAATTGAAGAATCGGGCTGATGATCTTGATGCACGCTATGATGCATTGCTTCATGAATATCGGGAAGCAAATCGACGCAAGGTTTCGGAGGAGGAGTTGACTAGGCAGGAAGAGCGGATGCTAATTGCTCATGAAATCCATGATTCGGTTGGGCATAAACTAACCGCATTGCTGATGCAGCTAGAGGTCTTTCGATTACAGACGCCCGATCAGGATATAGAGCGGGTACAAGCGTTAAAGGAGCTAGCGAGTGAAAGTTTGGAAGAGACAAGAATGGCAGTCAAATCCTTAAAAATGAGAGAAGCTGGTGGTCTTCCTGGCATTTTACGCCTAATTAGGAAGTTAGAAATGGAGAGCTTCTTCAGGGTTCACTTTTCTGTTAAACATGGGGCTTTTAGCGCACCATTGTCGGGTGAGCAATCATTTGTGATCTATCGATCCGTCCAAGAGGCATTGACGAATAGTATGAAGCATAGCCAGGCACGTGAAGCGATGATCTTATTTGAAGCACCAGGTGGGAGTATTTTTCGTTTTGAAATAAGCAACCCCATTACAGATCGCGCTGAATTTCGCGAAGGATTTGGGCTTACCTCGATGCGAGAGCGCTTAGAGAAATTTGGTGGAACGCTTAATGTTTATAAAACTGAGGAGCAATTTATTGTCAGTGGGGATTTGAAACTAGTGGATACGGGGGATGGGAATGATTCGAATATTATTAGCTGAGGATCAGGTGATGGTTAGGCAAGGGCTAAAAATGATGATTGAGTCAGATGAGGAAATGAAGGTCAATGGTGAAGCAAATAATGGTCAAGAAGCCATTCGCCTCTGCGAACAAAATAGGTATGATATCGTGATTTTAGATATCCGTATGCCGGTGTTAGATGGGATTGAAGCAGCTAAAGTCATTCATACCCGATGGCCGGAAACCAAGATTCTCATGTTAACGACATTTGATGATCAACAATATGTGATGGATGCGTTAAAAATTGGCGTTAGCGGTTATCTTTTAAAAACAGGGGATACCGAATCCTTGCTACGTTCGATTCGAAGTGCCTTGACAGGAGGCATGCCAATTGAAGACCAGGTAGCAGCCAAGGTGATGCCCCTCCTCTTGAATCGGGAAGAAAAACCGAATGACCCAGATCCCTCATTGACTCCAAGGGAAAGAGATATTTTAAAGTGCATTGGCGAAGGCCTTAGCAATGGCGAAATTGCCGAAAGACTTGCGCTCTCCGCGGGAACGGTTAAAAACAATACCAGTCAAATTTTAACTAAATTGGACTTAAGGGACCGAACTCAGCTAGCCATTTATGCGATTCGCCACAATCTTGTATAACGCCAAATTGAGAAAAAGTGATGGAAGTCATGGTCAAAATGATAAATCGTTACTTGAAGCAGTGGTGACACTGTTTCTTTTTTTGTACATTGAACAGGAGGCAAGGTTACAAAGCAGAATGTAGATGAGGAATCATTTTAGATAAAAGGAGTGTCGAAAAATGCTCGAGACGGTAAAGCTTAGTAAGACATTTAAAGAGAAGAAAGCAGTCGACGAAATCAATCTTTACTTGGGAAAAGGGGAATCGGTTGGGCTACTCGGACCAAATGGAGCGGGAAAGTCGACGACGATTTCGATGATTTCCTCCTTGATTAAACCGACGTCAGGAGACGTAAAGCTAGACGGGAAAAGTACGATTAAAGACCCTTCTGAAATTAGGAAAGTGTTAGGAGTTGTCCCTCAGGAAATCGCTTTGTACGAGGAATTATCAGCTTATGAAAATCTGAAATTCTTCGGTAAAATCTACCAGGTCGAAAAAGGGAAACTAGAGGAGCGAATCCAGGAAATGCTCGAAATGGTTGGATTGAAGGATCGTCAAAAGCATCTAGTAAAAACCTTTTCAGGCGGTATGAAACGAAGAATTAATATCGCTGCGGCGATGATGCACCAGCCGAAGGTGTTGATTTTAGATGAACCGACTGTCGGAATTGACCCGCAATCAAGAAACCATATTCTCCAAACCGTTCGGAAATTAAATGAAGAACAGGGAACAACCATCCTTTATACAAGCCATTATATGGAGGAAGTCGAGCATTTATGTGATCGGGTCTACATTATGGATCACGGCAAAGTGGTCGCTTCTGGGACAAAATCTGAATTACTAAGCATCTTATCGAGCGAGGATCGAATCCAGGTTCAGGTTAGTCGCAAAAGTCATGAGTTGATCGAAAAAATTCAGCAAATCGAGCATGTTCGAGGGGTGGATGAGACCAAAGATGGGATTCGAATCATTGTGAAAATGGGAAGGAACATCTTAAGTGAGCTCGTCCATGCCGCAGAAAAGGAAGGCGTTCAGATTACTAATTTTCACATGGAAATCCCAAGTCTTGAAGATGTCTTTCTTCATTTGACTGGAAAAACGTTGAGAGATTAAAAGGGGAGGAATCGAGTTGAGCTCATTTTTCAAAAAGGATTTGCTCGTTTTTTGGCGAGATCGGAAAGAAATCCTCTTGGCTGTCTTTCTTCCAATCATTCTCATCGTCATATTGAACACGGCCTTTTCAGGTTTGTTTTCGAGTGATTCGGAACCAGTCTACATCGACCTAGGGGTAGTTCTAGAAGATGATGAAACAGCGGGTCTTGAACAGTTTGAAAATAAAGTAGAGAGTTTAGAAATCGCCCCAGACGAGAAGCAGAGAATAGTGGAGCATGCAATGCAGATTGGTGTCAATCAGCAATTTGTGG
>Ga0180215_1002233_pt1 | contig 19789 bp, 24 predicted proteins | sample eDN3rd37CBELigBY_FD_128871 | JGI IMG/M metagenome (GOLD analysis project Ga0180215, IMG submission 128871) | Enriched backyard soil microbial communities from Emeryville, California, USA - eDNA 3rd pass 37_C BE-Lig BY (version 2) (version 2) | ecosystem: Environmental > Terrestrial > Soil >... | reverse complement strand
CACGGAGCCAGTGCCGCCCGTCCGGTTCTCAACCATGACAGGAACACCTAACGTCTCTTCCATCTCCTTCGCTACAATGCGGGCCGTGCTGTCGGCCGCGCCGCCGGCCGCGAACGGAACGATCATTGTGACTTCTTTCTCAGGGAAGGACGGTGCCGCGGCCGGGTCTTGATGATTCGCCGCTTGTCCGCCGCAACCCGCCAACAGTAATACGAAGCTTAAACCTAACATCATTTTTTTCATTCCAAGTACCCCCCGTGTTTGTATGATTGATTACGCTTCCATGTCTCCCGCCAATTTGCTTTTCTTGTTCTTCACTTCGGCAATGACACTAAACAGCAAGACCAGGAAGGAAATCGCAAGCATAATGACTGAGATCGGACGTTGGAAAATGTTCAGCAAATTCCCTTCAAACAGCTTAATCGACTGCATCAGCGAGCTCTCCATCAACTGGCACAAGACGAAGGTCAGCAAGATCGGCGCCAGCGGAATGTCCAGCTTTTTCATAAAGTAACCCAAGACACCGAACGCCAGCATCACCCCCACATCCCATAGACTGTTGCTGACCGTATAAGCGCCGAGCACGGTAACGATGAGAATCATCGGGTACAAGAGCTTCGGCGGAATCGCAGCCACCTTCGCCCACATCCTCGCCATCGGCAGATTCATAATGAGCAAGAAGACGTTGCCGATGAACATGCTCGCGATGATGCCCCACACGAATACCGGATTGTTCTGGAACAGCGCCGGCCCGGGAGTCAGCCCGTGCATAATGAATGCGCCAAGCAAGATGGCGATCGTCGGCGAGCTCGGAATCCCCAGTGTAAAAAGTGGAACAAGCGCGGCCCCGACATAAGAGTTGTTCGCCGTCTCCGGACCCGCAACACCTTCAACGGCGCCCTTGCCGAATCGCGACGGGTTCTTCGAAAGCCTTTGCTCAAGAGAGTAAGACAAGAGCGCCGGAATCGTAGAGCTCGTCCCAGGAATGAGACCTGTCAGAAACCCAAGCACCGTGCCTCGTCCGATCGACTTGGCGGTCGGCATTAATTCTTCCTTCTTCGGCATCAGTCCTCCCACCTCGGCCGGCTTCTCTGCGTTCCGCAGGTTTTCCATCCCGATGAGCAGCTCCGAGATCCCGAACAAGCCCATGGCGATCGTCACAATATCGAAGCCGTTGACTAAGAACGGCTCCCCGAACGTAAACCGCATTGCACCGGATACCGGGTCCATCCCGACCAAGGCCAAGGTTAAACCGAGGAATGCCGAAATTAACCCGCGGATAATGGAGCTTCCCATCAGCCCGATCACCATGACCAAGCCGAATATCATGAGCGCGAAAAATTCCGGCGGGCCAAATCGGAGCGCAAACTCCGCAAGCGCAGGCGCGATTAACGCCAAACCTAGAATAGAGATTGTTCCGCCGATGAAGGAACCGACCGCCGCGACGCTCAGAGCGACGCCCGCCCTTCCCTGCTTCGCCAGCGGATAGCCGTCCATGCACGTAATGGCTGAGGCCGCCTCCCCGGGCGTATTGATCAGGACGGAAGTGATGGTCCCGCCATACATTCCTCCATAATAAATACCGCAAAGCATGATAATGGCCGATATTGGGTCTAAACCGAACGTCATCGGAATGAGCAGCGCGGTCGCGGTCGTAGGCCCGAGTCCAGGCAATACGCCGACGAACATGCCCACCGTTACACCGATCAAGCAGTACAACAGATTCCACCAAGTCAGTGCTTCTGCGAAGCCTGCCAAGAGACCCCCAAAATCCATTTACAACTCCCTCCTTACCATCCGAACGTATTGACCGGCAACGGGATGCTGAACACTTTATCGAACAATAAGAAGAGAAGGACGGACGTAACAAGCGCAATCGGCAATGCCATAAACCACTTATAACCTCGACTCAATAAAATGAACATCATCACCGTACCGGCGATTACAAACCCCGTCAGATTGACGATCAGCATAAACATTAAGACGGAAACAAAAACCGACAGCATGTTCCATAAATCCTTCCCTTTCGGGAAAATGTCCGCTGCCCGAAACACGAATTTGCGAGCGGATTGCCATAAATATAATAGGGAAATGACGATGAGGATGCCGCTTAGCCATCTGGGAAACATGCCGGGCCCCGGACCGAATTGCGTGTAGTATCCGAGGGACAGAGACTGCCAAAACATGAACGACGCATAAATCAGGAGGACGATCCCCGCCCATACGCCGGCATTCCCGAATCGGCCCTTGCCCTTCCGCTTATCCAAGGATCTCACTCGCTTCTTGATCCAGCTTGTCGAGTGCGGCCTTCAGCTCGGCTACCTCACCCGCTGTCAAATCCAATTGCGGCGCTTTCATGACACCCGCGTCAATTCCCCGAAGTTTTAGTGCCTCTTTGAAATATGACATATTCGCACCACTCCTCAGCACTTCGCAATATTTGGTTGCGAGTCGTTGCATCCTTCTCGCTTTCGGCAGATCATTCGCCAGGAACGCGTTATATACAGCCACGAACGGCTCTGGATAGACGCAGGAAACGCCGGAAACGACGCCTTCGCAGCCCATCGCGAGCGCCGGAAGGAACAGCCGGTCCGCACCGGGAACGACGGAGAAGTTACCGCCGTTGATCGTCAAATACTCGTTTACCCGCAAGTAATCCGGATAGCTGTATTTGATCCCGATGACGTTCTTGCATTGTGCCGCGATTCGCTGCACGGTATCCGTCTTCAGATCATTCCCTGAGCATTGCGGAATGTTGTACAAGTACACAGGGAAATCATCCGGCACGCTGGTTGCCACTTTGACGTAGAAGCATTCCAGCTCCTTGTCGTTCGCGCTGAAAAAAACAGGCGTTACGACTCCAATGCCGTCAGCTCCGATCCTGTGCGCGTGCCTCGCCAATTCTATCGTTTCTTCTTGCGTCACCGCGCCTACATGAATGTAAACGGTTACACGTCCGCCCGCTTTCTTGACAACGGTTTCTGCAACCGCTTTCCTTTCATCTATAGAAAGTCTCAGCATTTCACCGGTCGTACCGAGCGGGTACAAGCAATGTACTCCCTTAGAAATTAGAAATTCTGTCAGCTGCTCTACTTTATCCAACTGAACGTTGCCATTCTCGTCGAACGGCGTCACCATCGCTGTCGTTACACCGAATAGATGCTTCATGTTGTCTCCCCCGGATCTTTCTTAGTCAATTAATTCTTCGATTGTCGGCATGCCTGCCTGAGCCCCGAACTTTGTAACGGATAATGCGGATGCTTTCACCGCAAATTGAACCGCTTCCCTTAACGGCCTGCCGGTCGCAATCCCGACGGCAAGCGCCGCATTGAAGCAATCTCCCGCTCCGGTCGTATCGACCGCTTGCACCTTCGGCGGTTTCACCGTTTGCAGCCGTCCGTCCTCCAGATAAGAGCAGCCCTTATCCCCGCGTGTCACGATCACTTTGTGGCGGTATTGCGCCTCCCAATCTTTCAAGAGGTGCTCCAACCGTTCCTCATGATCCCCGAAGGCTTCCCCGCTTAATTCTTCGAATTCCGTCTCGTTCGGCGTCAAGAAATCGGCCGATTGAAGCAATTCGGCAGACAGCGGTTTGGCGGGAGCGGGATTCAGAATGGTTGCCGCTCCGTTCTCCCTTGCGAGCTTGAGCCCGTATTCAACGGTCTCCAGCGGGATTTCCAGCTGAGTGATAAATACAGCGGATGCTTTGATCTCTGGTTCGAAACGAGCCACCCATTCCGGAGTACAGCCCCCGTTCGCTCCGGGAACAACGACGATTCGATTGTTATCCGCCGTGTGAAGAATCGCCGCCGTTCCTGTAGGCTGACCCTCCATGATGCGGATGCCGTCGGTCCTGATCCGTTCCGCGGACAAGCTGTTCATGAGGGCTTGCCCGAAGGTGTCTTGACCGACCGCGCCGATCATCAATACATCCGTACCGAGTCTGGCGCATCCAACCGCTTGGTTGGCTCCCTTGCCGCCCGGCAGATGATGGATGTCTTTCCCGCTGACCGTCTGCCCCTCTTTCGGAACCGCATCCAACGTAATGACCAAATCCATATTTAAGCTGCCAAGAACCGCGATTTTCGGACGCATCATGATTCTTCCTCCCCGTTCTTCTCCGGAAACCCTCCGCAGGTCTCGCGAACGATAATTTGCGTTTCGAACATTCTGGATACCGGCGGTGCAATCTTGTGCCCTAGAAGGTCGACCAGCATATGCACGCACGCCGCCGCCATCTCTTGGATCGGCAGGTGGACGGTCGTCAACGGCGGTACAGAATACCGGGCATTGTCATAATCGTCATGACCCACGATTTCCATGTCCGCAGGCACCTGCACACCTTGTTCCCTTAACGCCAGCAAGGCGCCGACGGCCATCTGGTCGCTTGAGATGAAGAGCGCCGTGGGTCTCTCTTCCGATATGATGATCTGCAGTGCCGCCTTGTATCCGCCGCTTTCCGAAAATTCCCCGTAAGCAATATGATTCTCAGAAACCGCCATTCCTAACGAGGCGGCCTCTTGCAGGAATCCTTCCTTCCGCAGGCGGATCGCGCTGGAGGATACTTGGGGAAGGATTAACCCGACCCTGGTGTGGCCTCTGCTTGCCAGCAGCCTGGCGATCCGCTGGCCGGTGCCGTAATTGTCAACGGTTACAAAACTATGCTTATCGGAGCTCCGCTGATAGAGAACGATCGGAATGTTGAGCTCCGCTTCGTTCAAATAGTTCTCATCTTCTTCTGTCGCGTTCGTGATGATCGCTCCGTTAAAGCGTGTCCCCGTCATCAAGCTTTTCACATCCTGAATGCGGGAACCGACGAACGGCTGGATCAGCAGCTCATGCTCGACCTCCAAGGTCTGCATGGCATCCTGAACTCCTTTCAAGAAAGGCCCAAGCAGTGAGCTTCGGGTATCCAACGTCCAGAATAGCGCGATCACCGGCGCCACCGTCTCTCCGCCGCTCCGAAGCCGCTTTGCGGATATATTCGGCCGATAATCCAATGCACGGGCCGCTTCCATAACCCGCCTTTGGGTTTCAGCGGAAATCCGCTGCTGTTCCCCTTTGCCGTTCAGCACAATCGAAGCCGTTGTTACGGAAACGTTCGCAAGCTCGGCAATCTGCTTCATACTCGCCATAAAACCTCTCCTCCTGCATTAAAGCAGAAGTACTGTAACGTTTAGCTAAATCGTTATGCTAAAACGTTACACTTAACTAATAACATCATAAAATAAGGATGTAAGCGTTGTCAACTGCATGATTTTGACAAAAAAAAGCACCGTGTTGTACGGTGCCTATACTCTGCAGCGTTATTCCGGCAGGCGCTTGTCGTTGTTGTTCGTCGTTGCCGGCGCTTCTGCGGGCTTGGTGCTCGTTGTGACGGGTTCGCTGGAATCCTTTTTCACTGCTTCAATCTCGTCTTTCAGCAGCTCCCTCGTTCCCTCTTTAAATTCGCGCAGCGTGCGGCCGAAGGCGCGTCCGAGCTCGGGCAGCTTCTTCGGGCCGAACAGCACCAGCGCAATAAGCAGGATGAGGATAAGGCCGGGCATTCCAATATTTCCCATAGTGGGTTCCTCCTTGTTCTCTATTGTTTCAACAGTCCGCCGTACCCGAGTGCGACGATGTCGGCGCGGGTGATGCGCTCGCCGGCGGCGACACGGGGCAGCAAGACGTCAAAGGATGTATATTTCTCATGCATGACGGCACCGGGCAGGCCGAAGATCGGCGTTCCCTCCGGCAGGTAGCCGAAGAGCAGCATGGAGCCGGGCAGCATCGGCGTGCCATAGGTCACGATATCCGCTCCGGAGCGAGCGATCGCGCCAGGCGTCCGGTCGTCAGGATCGACGGACATGCCGCCCGTCACAAGGATCAGGTCGGCGTTCCGCTCGCGGAAGTAGCGGATGTGCTCGGCGATCGCCTCGGTGTCGTCGGGTGCGAAGCGCTGCTCGATGACTTCCGAGCCGAGCGCAGACAGCTTGTCTTTCAGGACAGGGCCGAACTTGTCCTCGATGCGGCCGTGGAACACCTCGCTGCCTGTTGTGACGATGCCGGCCTTGAGGCGGCGGAACGGAAGCACGGTTATGATCGGCGCTCCGTTCGTGCGGCTTCGGTGCTGCTGTGCGGCTTGTTCGAAGCGGCGGACGATTGTCTCCTCGACGATCAGCGGCACAACACGGGCGGCGGCAAGGGTCGTGCCCGGCTGCACGACGGTGTTCGTGGTCAGCGTGCTAAACACGACGTGCACAATGCTGTTCACTTCGTTGACGAAGGCTTGGTCGATCTTCACGAGGCCTTGGATGGCGGACTTGATGTTGACCTTGCCTTCATGCGGCTCGGTGAAATCCAAGTGTTCCGTGAAGCCCTCGGTCGCGGCTTGCGCCATTCGGACGGCGGCTTCTTCCTCATGAACCCACCCTTCCGGGATGTCGAGAATGTACACATGCTCTTTGCCGATATCCAAGAGCAGCGGAATATCCTCTTCGCGGATCGTGTGCCCTTTGCGGAAGGCGATGCCTTTAAACTCCCCCGGCACGATGCGGGTCAGGTCATGGCCAAGGCGCAGCCCGATCGCGTCCTGCACCTTTACTTCCTTCAGCAGGTGGTCAGGCTTGACGCTCATTCATCCGCCTCCTCTTCCCCGCTGTGCAAGCTATAGAGCGCAGCCTCAAGATCTTCCATAATGGCGAGCATCGCGACGCTGACGCCCTTCGGCGTATTCGGCAGATTGACGATGAGGGTGCGTCCTCTGATTCCTGCTGTTCCGCGGAACAAGGCCGGACGGAAATTACGCGTTGCCTTGTTATATCGGATCAGTTCGGCGAAGCCCGGAATTTCGCGGTCGACGACCTTCCGAGTGGCTTCAGGGGTAATATCTCTGGGCTGCAGCCCCGACCCGCCCGTCGTGAGAATGAGATCCGCCTGATAATATTCCGAAATTTCGATCATCGCCGCCATGACCTCATCCAGCTCGTCCGGTACGACGCGGTCCTCGATGATTTCGCCGTGCATTTCTTCCTCTACCAGCTCACGGATGACAAGAGCGCTCGTCAGCTCGCGTTCGCCTTTGTATCCCCGGTCGCTGGCGGTCAGAATTCCCACTTTCCACCGCACCACTTTCACTTCCCTTTCGTCAGTTTCGGTTTCTCCCTCGCTTGGGTTATCCGCGTGTAAAGTCTCCGCTCTTGCCGCCCGTCTTGCGTTCAAGCTGCGTCGGCCCGATCACCATCGCTTTGTCCAGCGCCTTGCACATATCGTAGACCGTCAACGCCGCAACGGAAACGGCGGTGAGCGCCTCCATTTCAACGCCGGTGCTGCCGGTTGTTCTCACCGTGGCTTGGATGGTCAACGTGTCGCTGCCGTTGTCGCCGAATAAGATGTCCACGCCGGTAATGCGAATCGGGTGGCACATCGGAATGACATCCGGCGTTTTCTTCGCGGCCATAATACCAGCGACCTGCGCCACGGCCAGGACCTCGCCTTTCTTGACGGCGCCGGCCTTAATGGCCTGCAGCGTTTCCGCGCACATCGTAACGGCGGTGGATGCGGTCGCGGTGCGCGCCGTCTCAGCCTTGTCGGAAATATCCACCATCCGCGCGCGGCCTTGCTCATTCATATGCGTAAACTCCGCCATTAAGATTGCTCCTCACAATCGATTGTTTCCGTTTCCGTGATGAGGAAACGGACTTTCGCGTCGTGCGGCTCCGTCGGCACGACGTCCACCAGCTGCGCCGCGAAGGCTGGCGCGGCGAGGATAAGCGCGCCGCTTTCCAGCGCGGCGCGATGTTGGTGGAGGAGGCGATCGTAGTAGCCTCCTCCATAGCCGAGACGCCGGCCGGCGGCGTCGAAGGCGAGCCCGGGGACGAGCATGAGCGTCCCCGGGGGCAGCGCAGCCAGCGGCGGCGTATGCGGCATCGGCTCGCGGATGCCGTAAGCGCCGGGCTGCAGCTCGTGCTCCCCTGCAATGAGATGCAGGGTCATCGTTTGCGCCGCGGCGTCGACGCGCGGCGCCGCCACGGGGATGCGCTGTGCCCAGCACCAGCGCAGGATCGGCACGATGTCAATCTCCGTGCCATAAGGGATGAAGGCCGCCACTAACGTGATGCCGGCCTTCCGCGGCTCGAGCAGCTCCGCCACTGCCCGCTCACATACTGCCTGAGAACGCTTCGCGCGTTCCTCCTCGCTCATGGCTCGCCTTACCGCCGCCATCCGCTTCCGCAGCTCTTGCTTACTCTCCAACGCGCTTCGTGCCTCCGTTTAACTTCTGTTATGCACCATTTTACCACAGTTCTGCAAATAATGCCGATAAGACTGGGAAGCGCTTATACACTAGCAAGCTGTTCCGGATTCGTATACACTGAAGGAAATCAGCTCCGCACGAATACCGACAGGACAATTATCACCATCCCGTTTCCCTTAGCGTCAAATTTCACTTGTTCAGCTTCCCTTGTCGCTTGTTTTCTTATTGGGCAATGCCGCAGGGAGCGCCAAATTTCATCTGCTCAGTTTTCTTCCCTTCATCCCCCTTCTATGGTTGCTGAACGCTTCTGACGAAACGAAATTCGGCGCTAGGGAAGTTGGAAATTAGTACGTGCAGCTCCATGCGGTTGATCGGCCACCATCGGCAAGCCGCGCTCTGGCCCGCATCGGGTGCAACCGGATTGCCTTCGGGTCGAAGGAAGATACCGTTTCTGAGCAAATGAAATGTGGCGCTAGGGAATTGAGACATAACCTTCCCCTCTTCGTTGCATTCGAACAATGTCATTGCGGCTCTGAGCAAACGAAATTTGGCGCTAAGGCGCCCGGATCGGGAAGATACAAGGTTCAAGGCTGCAGGAGGAAACCATGGTGCGAGAGAAGTAATACGAGGGAAGTATAATGTAAGGAAAATGTGTTATCGGAGGGAATATTCTACTATGTTGTTGCAGGCATCCGGGATTGGCAAGAGCTATGGGGCGACGGTCATCCTGTCGAATATACATTTGCAAGTGAATGAAAGGCAGCGGATCGGCCTCGTGGGGGCGAACGGCGCGGGGAAATCGACGCTGCTGCGAATTTTGGCGGGTGAATCGGCTTATGATGAGGGGCAGCTCTTCCTCGCGAAAGGTACGACGATCGGCTACCTTGCACAGAACAGCGGCCTCCAATCGGACCAAACCATAGAAGTTGAGATGCGGAAAGTGTTCGCCGACCTGCTCGCAGTCGAGGAAGAGCTGCGGGAGCTCGAGGCGCGTATGGCCGATCCCGCTCTCATTAAAGATGAAGCCGCACATGAGCAGGTATTGGCGCGTTACGCCGCCCAATCTGAAATGTTCCGGGAACGCGGCGGGTATGCCATCGAAGCGACGATTCGCGGCATTCTCCATGGAATGGGCTTCGGCGACATTCCGCCTGACACGAATATCGCCACGTTAAGCGGCGGGCAAAAAACGAGGCTCGCCCTCGCGCGGCTGCTGCTCATTAAGCCGGATTTGCTTCTGTTAGATGAGCCGACCAACTATTTAGATATTGAAACGTTAACATGGTTAGAGTCTTACTTGCGGGGATATGAAGGCGCTGTCCTTGTCGTCTCCCATGACCGCTACTTCCTCGACGCACTGGTAGACACCATCTACGAGATAGAACGAAATTCCGCGAAGAAGTATGTCGGCAACTATTCGCAATTTATGGAGCAAAAAGCGGCGGACTACGAGCGGTACATGAAAATGTACGAAAAACAGCAAGAAGAAATTGCAAGAATTGAGGACTTTATTCGCCGCAACATCGTGCGGGCCACCACGACCAAGCGGGCCCAAAGCCGCCGCAAGATGCTCGAGCGGATGGAAAGAATCGATCGTCCGGCCGGGGAGCTGAAGAAGGCCTCCTTTACGTTCGAAATTGAACGCATGACAGGCAAAGACGTGCTGGAGGTCCGGAATTTAGCGTTGTCTTACAGCCCTGACGGCCCTCCTATGCTGCGCAATATTAGCTTTGAGCTGAAACGCGGTGATTCGGTCGCGTTAATCGGCCCGAACGGGATCGGGAAATCAACGTTGCTGAAGGCGTTAGTCGGAGAAATGGAGCCGGTGGGCGGAGCGTTCTATTGGGGGACGAATGTGAAGATCGGGTATTACGATCAAGAACAAACCGGCTTGAATCTTGACAATACCGTGCTTGATGAACTGTGGAATGAATACCCCCATCTGGAGGAGCAGCGCATTCGTACGGTTCTCGGCAATTTTTTGTTCAGCGGTGAGGATGTACTTAAGAAAATTTCTACTTTAAGCGGAGGCGAAAAAGCTCGCGTATCCCTTGCGAAGCTGATGCTGCTGAATGCCAATGTGCTCATTTTGGACGAGCCGACGAACCATCTCGACCTTGTCAGCAAGGAAGTTTTGGAGTCTGCGTTACTGGAATACGAGGGCACGTTACTGTTCATTTCCCATGACCGGTATTTCTTAAACCGGATGGCGGAGCAAGTGTTGGAGCTGAGCCGTGACGGCGTTCGACATTTCCTGGGAAATTACGACGACTACCTGGAAAAGAAGCTCGAACTGTTAGAAAAACCGAATCAAACCGACAGCAATCGCACACAGCAAGCCTCATCAGGTTCAATCACAGCATCCAGCGGGAGCAGCTCGAATCCCACCAGCAGCTACGAAGCGGAAAAGCAATCCAAACGCGAGGAACGACAGCGTCAACGCCGCTTGGAGCAATTAGAAGCGGATATCGCCGCTGCGGAACAGGAAATCGCCAAGCTGGAGGAGCGCCTGGCCGATCCGGAGGTATACAATAACTATTTAGCTGTACAGGAAACTCAAGCAGAAATCGATAAAAAGAAAGCACAGTTATCTACGTGGTACGAAGAATGGGAGACCCTTATTCAATAACTTATTAACGTTATCCACAGTTTTGGGGTAACTTGCTGTGGATAATGTTGATAAGTATTCTTTTACCCCATTAAATATAGAAATGCGATGTGGATATACCTGTGACATTTAGCATCCCTCATGGGAATATGTTCCTATCGAAACCGTACGCTAGCCACACTCGATAGAACAATCGGCTCCAGCTTGCCCCGCACCCGTTGATGCACCTCCACGACCGCAACAACCGAAGGACCGTAAATGGTGACTTCCACATTGCGGATGGTTTCTGTCTCATGACCGGCATTCACGATAACGGTGCGGCGGAGCTCGGCGGGATAGGCCGGCGCTGTCATAAATTCGAGCAGATGCACGACAGGCGCCGATTCCAGCCGGCTCCCGGTTTGGGGATTACCGAGCGAATCCAGCTTAAGGTTTTGCCTTAACGTAACATAAAAATCATCCTCACCCTGCCTCTCATCCCAGACAAGCCTCCCGTACGCCGCTTCCAGCGGATCGTACCGAAGCGCTGCTGCGTGGGTCGATCGGTCCAGCGCGAGCTTTATCACCGTTTTATTCGAGGATTGAAGCATCCACTGCACCGAAGTGACAAACAACAGGACCGTAAATCCAACGGCGAGCAACGCAAAGAGCGCAATATGCGCTCCTCCCCGTTCATTCGAAGCCAGATTCGATATGTTATTCATAGGCCTCGCTCTTTCCGTGCAGCTCTACCCGATACAATCCAGGATCGCCCGAGGCGCTTCCGCCAAACAACCGCGCAATCCGCAGCACATCTGGCGCCGGGTACGTAATCACGAGCGTCACCGTTGAATTCGTGTCATCGCGAAACATTTTAGCCACCGTGCTGCCTTCGAACGAGGGATAGGTAACACCGCCCCGGGTAACCGGTTCAAGCCCCAGCTCTTCCAACCGCTGCCGAGTCGCATCCATGATCGTCGAGCTTACATATCCGATCGCTTCAGCCTCCTTCAATGCGTGATTCGCGGTCACATTCAGATGGTTCGCCTTCATGATGTACACGAAGACCGGCACGCCCGCAAAGCTCACGAACAGCAGCAGCGGAACAACAAACAGGGTCACGAGCAATGTATCCGCGCCTCCCCGCTCGTTGCTCCATACACGCATTCCTTTATCTCGGGACATAATCAAAGCTCCGAAGCTTCGTAACAACAGATTCGTGTCCGTCCTGCACCGCATCAGCCAACCCCGCCCCGCCTTGAAAAATGTACAGTGCCATTCCGAATACAAGAACCACTAATGCTAATGAGACCAACAGTTTTGACATAACCGTTACGGCATCTGGATCCTGATGATCCCGTTACTGTCCACCCCTGACCCGGATAAGGAAGAGCCTACGTCCCGTCCTTGAATGACCGCTTGATCGCCGACACTTTTCCCAATATACAAAGCCGCTCCTAACAACAATACACATAGCGCTAAAGCAACTACGATTTTACTCATCACCAATCTCCTCCATTATCTTTATCCTCTCAAAATGCATTCCGAATTTCTGCCGCTGTCGATTCTCCCGCTTCCCCCGCGGCGGGCAAAACGAGTGCCCCGAACGTATATAATGCTGCGCCAAGAACGAGTACGGTCAAAGCCAAGGTCGTCACAAGCTTTCCCATCGGCAAACACCTCCTTTATCCGAAGCTAACGCTTAATTGTTCAAGCACAGTAAGCAACCAAGGGTATACGAACAGCACCAAGCAGACGATAAAAGGAATCATTACATAGAAGCTGATCCAGACCGGGGCGTTCTCGATTCGTTTGGCAAGCTCGGACTCCAATGTCGCGTCAATGCTTCGCGAATGCTCCGCAAGCAGCCGCCCCACATCCGCCGGCTTCGCCCTGCTTAATGAAACCAGCGCGTTCACCAACGGATACCCTTCGGAGAAGCCGATCCCGTCCTTGAAGGCGAGAATCGCCTCCCGCTGATCGTTTCCCCATTGCGCCGCAAGCTTCTGAATATGCGGCTTCAACAGCACCAGCGGCCTTCCGGCACGCAATATCAGCTCCCGGAGATCGGTATGTTCCGTTATACAGACGGACATGCGGTGCGCAAACTTCGAAATCTCCCGAAGCATCAACGCCCTACGCTGCGACGCGCTGATCGCGATATACCAAGCCGGTGCGTGCCATGCCAGCATACTGAGCGACGTCCCGAGCAGCACGGCTCGGAGCCAAGCCGCGCCGCCTTCCCTCAACGCCCCCGGCACAACCGCTGCGAGGAAGATATACAGCACCGCCGCAACCGCAAACCACCGTACCGCGCAATACTGCCGGTACGTCCATCCAACCCCGGCGAGCCGCGCCTGCTCAATAAAACGTTTCTCCCGCGGTTCCATCTCGGGGAACTCCAGTTCATCAACCGTCCCCCGCCGCCAGAACCGTTCCACTAGCGCCATCACGGAATCTCTCCGGACCCTGCCCAAAGGCGCAAGCAACGAGCCCCAGACGAGCCCGGCCCCAGCAGTAAACATTGCAAACCATATCCAAGCCATCCGGATCCCTCCTAGAACGAACGACGTCCCGTTTTGACCACTAAGATGAGAGAAGCAAACAGCACCGCCGCAGAAAACAGAATGATCGCTTGGCCGGTTGGATTCACGAAATAATGCCGGTAATTCGTTCCGTCCGCGTACACATTAAAGAACACGATGAGAAACGCAAAACCGATCATGACACAGGTTCCGATTCGGTACACGGACACCATGGCGAGGCGCCGCTCCTCATTCTTCCTGGCCGTCTGCATGTCCACCACCAGCTTGTGCAATGCTTCGATGACGTCGTTGCCGTATTTATGCTTAATGAGCAAAATATCCGCCAAATCCTCCGCCCACTCGTTATCGGTGCGCCTTGCGAACTCATACAGCGCTTCCTCGAGCGGCTCCCCCATGTAAGAGTTCAGCTCGAGCCGGCTCCACTCCCCGCGGACATGCTCCGGCATCGTGGCAGACGAGCGGCTGATGAGCTCGGCCACCGTGTAATTTGCGTTGTAGTGGCCGATGACATTCTGGACGAGTTTCATCATGTCCATCGCCATTCGATGCCTCATGCGCTGCAGGCGGAAATATACATAGAAATACGGGATCGACCCGAGCAGCACCGCGATTACCGTGTTAAGAACCCAAGTATTCAGGTGCAGCGAACGATCGGCATCCAACGCAAACCACAGCTTCATCGCAACAATGGAAGCATCCGCACCCGCCCAGGCAAATACCGCAATAAACAGCATGCTTCCGAGCACGGCCTCCACCGGTGCGCGGATGCCCGCGATGTCCATGTTCGTCTTCAATCTGCGGATCGCGGGGAGGTCTCGATACGGGAGCCGATTCATTCGCTGCAGCGGCCCCAGCATGACGCTTGTTTTTCGTCTGACCGACCATACGGCCGAGAACACAGACATCGCGGGGATGATCACCAAGGAGGAGCCGGTCACCCATAAAGCGGCAAACAGCGCTTCCCACAGCCGCCAATCCATCACGAAGGCCACACCCCCAGCTCGCGAAACGCCCCCGAATCCGCACCGTGGGACAACATATGGTTCCTGAGCGGCACACTAAGCGCCGCTCCCGTAAACACCCACCGCCGCGCTTCATAGTCCCAGACGGCAAGAGGCTGAGCCTGCGGCTTTCCCTCTTCATCCACATACAGCTCTGTAATTTCCGTGACGATGCGCCGGAACACCCCGTCGATTCGCACGCGCCGCAAAAACACAATGATGTTGAACGCCCGAGCGACCCGCCGCTCCGCATCCGCGACCTCATGATTCCTGCCGTCCTGCTTCATCATATCGACGACGTCGGAGAGGAAGGATTCCCGGTACTTTGTATGCATCGTGCCCATCACATCATGGCCGCGAAGCGCCCCTTGCACCATCTGGGACACCTCGGCCCCCTTCGCTTCTCCGACAATAATCCACTCCGGGCTCATCACAAGCAAAGGCTTAAATGCCTCCTCCATCGGCAGTCCGGATTCCAATGTTTCTCTAGCCGCCAGAATGTTCCTCCGTCCGCCCAATCGTTCCCGCAGCGCTACCTCAAATTCCTTCTCCAGGGTACGGATCCGCTCTTCCTCGGGAATTTCCGCCGCAAGCGCGAACAGGAACGTCGTCTTCCCTGTGTTCGTCCCGCCTCCGATTAAGAAGCTGGCATGGTACGCGACGAACAATCGAAGCAGCTGTGCCATACGCTTATCGATCGTACCGAGCTCGACGAGCTTCTCCAGGGTAATGTCCCGTACAATAAAGTTTCGGATATGGATACTCGGGACATCCGTGTAAGGCTCCCGGGTCATTACCAGGCGGGATCGGTTCCACAGATAGGATTGGACGAAGGGCTGACGCTCGCTGATCGGTTTCTTTCCGCATAGCGCCAGCCGGTCCTGCAGCAGCCGAACCTCCTCGAGGCTTGCAAATTTGCGGTGATGCAGCTCCTGCCTCCCGCCCCGAATGACGTAGATGCTCGTCCCGATCACCTGGACCTCCTCTACATCAGGCTGCTGCTTTAAATCCTCAATCAGCCCCGCACCGCATACATGGGCAAACACACAATCCGTGGGCGACCAATGGTCAATCATCGTGCGCGGATCAATCTCAATCCGGTATTCGGAAAGGAGTGTGCGAATGACCGCTTTCATCCGAGCCTGAGCGCCGGGCTCTCCTAATCCCGCGTCGAGGATATCCCGGTATAACGACTCGTCCGTCTTGGACCGTTCCGTTACGTGATCGTAAATCAAGCGCGATGCCTCCTTCAGCGGCATCGTACGCGCCGGACGGTCAGGGGCCGGTTCCCGCAGGAGCTTCCCCTGCTCAAAGCGCTCCCTCGGCCTCATTGACGAAATCACCACTGCTTCGCTCGCCTCCTTTCCACAGTGCGGGCAGCGCGGGCAGCCAAGTCCGACGCCGTTGTGCAGACTTCTCCGCCAGGGGCCGTCCGACAAGCTTCTCCGCCAACTGCCGCACACCCACATCCATCTCTTCCGACAGCTCGGACAACAGCCGGTTTTCATCTGTAGCGCGGCGGACGGCTTCAAGTGATACGGTTGGCAGCACCCCGGCAAGCTTCATTCCGATCGAAGCCGCTGCCTTCTCCGCTTTCTCTCCTGCAGGATCGAACCGGTTCAGCACCATGCCGATTTGTTCCGGCTCTACGCCGCACTGCCGCCAGCAGCATTCGTACCATTCGCTCCAGTTCCACATGTACGAGGAACGGTGATTCCTTGCCACATACCAGCGTTCATCCGCCGAACGCACCGCGCACACGGTCGCCGCATTGTCCGGATAACTGGATACGTCCACGATCGTAACATCGAAGGTATCTCGGCAAACCGCAAGAAGGGAGGCGATCATCTCCGGACTCCAATCCGCCGCTGTATCCCGCCGGAACGTGCCGGGCAGGACTTGGAGGTTTGGGTTTTTGCGATATGGTGACATAGCGTCTATCAGCTCTGAAGAGCGCAGGGTCCCCATCTGCAGCTTGGAACGAAGCGGCACATACCGCTTACCCGCATCCGGCAAATTCAGCTGAATGCGGAGCTCAGGATTCTTGAAATTAAGATCCAGCAGGCCGATCTTGAGCGGTGTTTCCCGCGCCAGCGCTGCAGCGGTGCCCGCCGCAACCGTCGTCGCTCCGTCCTTGCAGGCGGCGGACCATACGGCGGCGACGCGTCCGGATGCCGGCTCATGCTCCTGCCTTCCGGCTAGTTCCCGCCAAGCGAACTGCGCCGCCTCTCCTATGCCAAGACCAACGGGCGATACGGTAAACCCCGCCTCCGCCGCAAGCCGATGCAGCACCTCCTGCCAGAGCGAATCGTACACCGCTTCGCTCGACAAGACGATCACCTTCGCCCCAGGCTGAAGCTGCCGAAGAGGCATTACCCATTCCCATGGATATGCGTCCGCGAACAGCTCTACATGGAGCACAATCCATTCATAGGACTGTTGCTCAACCGATTGCCAGAAGGCATCCTTGTCCCGCACCGCTTGAAACCGGGTCTGCAGCATTCGCGCCCAGGGCCCCTCTTCCTGCATCGCCAGCAACAAAGTCATCATTCCACCCCCTCTTCCGCTAAACGTTCTCGCATGGCTTCAAACTCCGCCGTCACACCTGCAGGACCCTGAGACGGAAGCGACAAATCCGGCAGCGCAAGCTTCACGGTGCCGATGAGAGACGCCAACGCATATGCCTCATAGAGCGCATCATCCATAATGAAGGTGTTGATGCCGGGCGGACCTCCCGCTCCGGATCGGGTCAACCCGTTCTGCCCGGACACCTCCGCACCCTCCTTCGTCCGAACGCTCGCCACCTCAAGACCTTCAATGACCTTTACGGCGCCGGCCCATCTTTCACCGAGCCGCTTCGGTTCCTCGAACTCCACCCACACATCGACGCGATCGCCCCGCCGCAGCATATTGCCGACATTCGTCACATCATCGGTCGGAAAGCTGACGTACCTCTCTCCCTCGCGCGGCGTCAGCTTCCGATCGGCCAGCTTCCATGCCGCGATCTGCTCGTTCGGTCCGATCGGCACAACCGTTGTCTTCCCGACAATCTCCGCTTCCGACCGCAGGGCGTCGTCATCCACCGCTTCGACGGGAATCAAAACCCGGCGCAGCATGGAATGATCCACCGTTTCCCCGCTTACAATTAATTTCGCAGGCATGACCGCCTCCGTCATCTCCGCTTCTACTCGCACGTATTCCGCATACCGCCCGTACCCGTATATCGATGCCCCCATCATGACGAGCCCGATCAACGTCACCCACCATCGTCTCATTCGCGTAGTCCCTCCCATGCACGAACCTTTTTAACCTAAATATTGGAAATAAAAAAACGCCCAGCTACCGCTATCAACTAGCAGTAACCGGGCGATGCTTTCGCTCCGTAAAGTATTGAATTAGTTAAAATTTAGCATGGACAATCGTTAGCGTCAATAGATTTTTGGAAAAAATGGATCAAACCGACCATTCCTCCAGGGACATGAGCGGCAGCGCTTTGAAGTCGAGCTCTGTGAACTCGCCGCGTTTCCACTTCAGGTAGCCAGCCGCCGCAATCATCGCCGCATTATCGGTGCAGAGCGACATCGGAGGCACTGCCAACGGTACGCCTGCTTGGCCGCACGCTTCAGTGAGCGCGCGCCGCAGCCCTTGGTTCGCCGCAACGCCGCCGCAAAGCAGCAGCTGCTTCGCGCCGTACTCGCGCACCGCGCGCATCGCTTTCGTGACGAGGACGTCGATGACGGAGTTCTGGAAGCCAAGGGAGAGCTTGGGTTTGTCGACGACGTCGCCTTTCATCCGGGCTTGGTTCACGACGGCTAACACCGCCGATTTGATGCCGCTGAAGCTGAAATCGTAGGAATCGTCCTCGAGCCAGGCGCGGGGGAGCTCGATCTCGGCGTCGGCCTGCTGCGCAAGCTTGTCCACATGCGGTCCGCCGGGATACGGCAGTCCCATCGCGCGGGCAACTTTGTCGTAGGCTTCGCCGACGGCGTCATCCCGGGTTTGCCCGATGATGCGGAATTGGCCCTCGGCTTCCACGTGAACGAGCTCGGTGTGCCCGCCGGAGACGACGAGCGCCATCAGCGGATACGTCAGCGGTTGGATGAGCGCGTTAGCGTATATATGCCCCGCAATATGATGCACGCCGATGAGCGGAATTTCAAGCGCGTAAGCGAGCGCCTTGGCGGCGGTGACGCCGACGAGCAGGCTGCCGACGAGGCCCGGACCTTGCGTGACGGCGATGGCCGACAGGTCGCGCAGCTCGACCTTCGCTTCGCGAACCGCCTCCTCCAGAATGCGGGTGATCGACTCGACATGCTTGCGCGATGCGATTTCAGGCACGACGCCGCCGAATTTGCGGTGTGTCTCGATCTGGCTCGAAACCACGTTCGACAGAATCGTCACCCCATTCTCGACTACCGACGCCGACGTCTCGTCACAGCTTGTTTCCACCGCCAATATCAATTCCCGCTTCATTGCGCTCGTCCCTCCGGATTCCGTTGTAATAATCGTTCCCTCATTATAGCGATGGAAGGAAGTCTCTCGCAAGCAAGCACGGTCTATTCGTTGATTTTAAATAATTTTTATGTTTGTGATTTTTTTCACATACTAATTTGCAAATTCGTTATATGCTTACATCAAGAGGAGAACAAAACAACAACCAACACCTCCTCAAAAAGTAAACTTGGAGGGATTCCAAATGTTTAACAATTTCCTGCGAACGAATCGATACGCAGCCGGAGCGCTCTTATTCCTTAGACTCTACCTCGGTTACTCGTGGTTCACCCACGGCCTGGAAAAATTAATGAAAGCCGAACCGTTCAACGCGGGAGGCTTCCTCACCGGCGCCGTCGCTAAGGCAACCGGTGAAAACCCGGCCGTACAAGGCTGGTGGGCGGACTTCCTGACCGCCGTCGCCATCCCGAACGTCGAATTGTTCTCGACCCTCGTCGTCTGGGGTGAAATTCTCGCCGGTCTCGGATTAATGCTCGGCTGCTTCACCACCGTCGCAACGCTCGGCGCCATGGCCATGAACTTCGCGTTCCTCTTCTCGGGCACGGTATCGACGAACGCACAAATGGTGCTGCTTGAAATCTTCATCGTCGTCGCCGGCGCGAACGCAGGCCGATACGGTTTGGACCGTTGGGTACTCCCGTACTTGAAAGCAGCCGCCGGCCGGTTCTTCCACCGCACGCCGAAGGATGACACCACAGGCACAGGTACTCCGACGAAGAAGGCGTTCGCTGGTTAACCGGCTGCAGCAAGAAGGCAGTCTCGAAAGAGACTGCCTTCTTTGTTTGCGCCGGAGCGGCCGCTTTTCTTACGGACTCCAGAGGCGCTATTTGCGGTAAAACCACGGGTTGGAAAAAACTAACGGACTGAGATGCACTTACACTAGTGCCCCGCCGCCGCCAACGCGATGCCT
>Ga0180215_1002230_pt1 | contig 19817 bp, 11 predicted proteins | sample eDN3rd37CBELigBY_FD_128871 | JGI IMG/M metagenome (GOLD analysis project Ga0180215, IMG submission 128871) | Enriched backyard soil microbial communities from Emeryville, California, USA - eDNA 3rd pass 37_C BE-Lig BY (version 2) (version 2) | ecosystem: Environmental > Terrestrial > Soil >... | reverse complement strand
GCCGCCAAGAAGGTCGCGGCGAAGAAGCCCGCAGCCGCCAAGAAGGTCGCGGCGAAGAAGCCCGCAGCCGCCAAGAAGGTCGCGGCGAAGAAGCCTGCTGCGAAGAAGCCCGCGGCGCGGAAGGCCAGCGCGCCCAAGGCCCTCGCCCCTGCCTGAGTCCGGCGTCTGAACGGGATCGCCCCTCGTTCGGGACGATCCTCGCTGTTTCGAATCGCCCCCGCATCGTCGGGGGCGATTTTTTTGTACGCTCCCCGGTCCCATGTCCCTCCTCCATTCCGACCTCGCCGCGGTGATCGCGGAGCTGCAGCCCCTGGCAGGCGGCACCGTGCAGAAGATCGCGGCGCCTGCGCCGCGCACGGTGATCTTCGAGCTGCGGCTCCCGGGGGCCACGCGGAGGCTCCTCCTCTGCGCGGAGAGCGGCGAGACCCGGATCCATCTCCTGCACGGCGAACGGCCCCCCTCGCCGAATCCGCCCCTGCCGATCCAGAACCTCCTGCGGGCCCATCTCCTGCCATCGAAGCTGATCCGGCTCGAGCTGGTGGAGGGGGATCGGATCGTGCGCCTCGCCTTCGACACGCCGGCGGGCCCTCGGACCCTGATCGCCGAGCTGACCGGCAGGCAGGGCAACCTGATCCTCCTCGGCGCCGAGGAGCGGATCCTGGGGGCTGCGGCGATGGGGCCCGCGGGGGCGCGGCAGCTCACGGCGGGCCGGCGCTACGAGCTCCCGCCTCCGCCGCCTCCTCCATCGCTGGCGGCTGCCCGCTTCCCAGGCCAGCCCGGGGCGGGAGGCGCGTTCTCGATCTCCCGGGCGATCGAGGAGCACTATGGCCCGCTCGCCTTCGAGCGTGCCCTGGAGGAGCGGCGCAGGCGCGCTGCCCGCTCCGTCGCCGCTGCCTTGCGCCGGAGCGAGGCGGCGATCGGCAAGGTGGAGGCGGATCTCGAGCGGGCCCGGAGCGCCGAGGGACTTCGCAGGATGGGAGATCTGCTGGCACCCCTCGCCTCCCGGATCCCGCGCGGCGCCGAGAAGGTCGTGGCGACGGACTACACGGAGGACGGTCCCGTCGAGGTGGAGGTCCCGCTGCTGCCGACCCTCAGTGGCAGCGAGAATCGAGACCTCTATTACAAGCGGTACAAGCGATTGAGCGGAGCGGTGGTGCGGATCGAAGCGAGGCGGGGCGAGCTCGTCGAGCGCCGGGATCGCCTCGCTTCCATCCAGGCCCGGCTCCAGGACGCGCAAGGGGTGGAGCTCGAGCGTCTCCTCGATGAGGCCGAGCGCCTGGGCCCATCGCAGCGGAAGGGGAGCGTCGTACAGGGAGGGCCCGCGCTCCCCTACCGAACCTTCCTCTCCGCCAGCGGGAGACCGATCTGGGTGGGGAAGGGTGCCAAGGCGAACGACGCGCTCACCTTCCGGGCGGCGAAGGGCAACGACCTCTGGATGCACGCGCGAGGACGGCCCGGCGCCCACGTGGTCGTTCCCCAGCCGAAGGGGAGCGAGCTGGACGAGCAGACGCTCCTGGATGCCTGCGCCCTCGCCGCCCACTTCAGCGGCGCAAGAGGGGAGGCGGTGGCAGAGATCGCGCATACCCAGGTGAAGAACGTGAAGAAGCCGAAGGGCGCGGCGCACGGGGCGGTGATCCTCGTCAACGAGCGATCGCGGGCCTACCGGCACGATCCGGATCGGATCGCGCGGCTGCTCGCTGGCGATTGAACCGCCGTTCTCGCTGGCGTGCGTCGATCTTGCCGCAGAGGCGAGGCCGCAGCCTGCCCACTCGCTCCGCGACCTGCCGGGCTGTTCGTTTTCCTGAACCTCCTTGACGCTCGCTCGTCACTTGATCAAGGCTCCACCCCTCAATCGTCCGGCTTGGGATCTCGCCAGTCGCAGGAGCGTTGAATGAAGGTGGATAAGCTCGTAGCCGTGTTCGGCCTGGTTCTGGGCCTGAGCGTCAGCCAAGGCGCAGCGGCTCAGTCCCGCAGCGCCACCGCGCGAGAGGCAGAGGAGGCGATCGCCGATCCGAACCGCACGCCCTTCAGCGGCTCGGTCGGTCTCTCTACGTCGGTCGGTTCCGGAACTTTCATCGCGGACAAATATTCCGACATGCCCCGGGTGGTGCAGAGCCTCTCGCTCTCCGGGACCTACCGGATCGACGCCCTGCCGTTTCTGGCCCTCTTCTCCGTGAGCCAGGGCTTCTCCTTCGAGTACACCGACCCCGCGGCTCGAACCGGGCGCAAGTGGGACTACCAGGATCTCTCCTTCGGCTTCAACGCGCCGAACATCTGGTACCACGAGGAGACCGGCCTCGCCCTGACCACCAGCCTCGGCGTGAGCCTCCCCACCTCGTTCGGCTCGCGGCAGACGAACAAGTACGCAGGCGTGGGCGGCGGCCTGAGCCTCGGCATGCCGGTGGGTCCGATCTACGCCTACGGCTCCCTCGGCCTCAGCAAGAACTTCTACAGGTACACCAACGTCGTCGTGACCCAGGAGGACGTGACCTTCGGCGACGAGTTCGGCGCCTACTGCCGCAACGGCCAGGCCTACTGCAGAGGGGGTCCCTACCTGACCTCCTGGGGGATGCGCGCCAGCATCGGCGCCTCCTACGCGATCCCCTTCCTCGAGCGCCTCTCCACCAACGCGATGCTCGGCTGGTCCACCGGCTGGACCTTCTCGCCCCCAGAGGAGGATGAGTTCACCTCGCCGCTGCTGGAGGACGGCACCAGGACCCGGCAGATGGACTTCATCTCCGCAGGCCTCGGCCTCAGCTACAACTACAGCCAGCTGATCTCCCTCTCGGGCGGCGTGAACACGAACCAGCCGTGGCTCACCTCCGACCAGAAGGGGATCCGCAATCCCCTCTACAACAAGTATCGGCGCAGCAACTCAACCAGCCTCTATCTCTCTCTCTCCGCAGGATTCTGATCGTTTCCCGAAGTATTCGTTTACACCCCAGGATCCCTGCGGGTGGAGGTTCCATGATTCGCAAGACCTTTGGATTCGTACTCCTCGCCATGGCCGCCATGATGTTCGGCGGCTGTGCCGAGAGCATCGGCGACATCAACCGGGTGCAGCCCAACTACTACTCGAAGAAGAACTTCGAGGGGAATTGGTACTACCGCCAGACGGTGATCGACGTCCCCTATGAGAACTCCTATCTCTTCAACGGGATCGGGAGCGACGTAGAGAAGATCCGGTGGGAGATCCAGGAGAAGACCCTGATCGCCTACCGCGTGAACGAGCTCATCTTCGACGCCAACGGGGAGCCCACCACGGGCAAGGAGGAGTTCACCCCGGTGTCCGCGTGGGCGATCACCTCTCACTTCGACATCGTCCGCGAGTACAACACGGGCACCGGTGAGCAGTACAACGTCATCAGCGAGAACATGTCGGATCGCCCCTGGTACGAGCGCGACTACATCCGCGTGGACTGGTCCCGGAACCTGATCCCCAACCAGAACGGCCTGGACACCTTCCTCGGGATGAACATGTACGGGAAGGCCACCCCCTACATGATGACCGGCGCCAACTACTGGGTGCAGGCACACGAGGAGGACAACCCGGATCGCTTCGAGATCTCCGACCGCTACATCGGCGTGGTGGGTCGCTACAACGTCGAGCCCGACAACTACACCTGCTACCTGGCGTTCAACAACATGTGGCGGACGGGCTCCGGCTTCAACTGCGGCCCGAGCACCATCAAGATCCGCTCGTCCTTCGTGAAGATCGACGAGAAGGCGCCGGTCAGCTACCAGCCCCTGAAGTACGACGACCGGCAGCCCCTCTTCGCCGAGATCGACCTCAACGGCGACGGCAAGGTCGACAACGGCGACCGGATCGACCGGAAGCTGCGGATCTGCGCCGACATCAGCCCGAACGGCTCGTCCTGCACCAAGTACGTGGAGATCGCCTGCAACCAGGACATCATCAACCGGCTGGGCGCCGATCCCTTCTACGGCCGCTTCGCTTACACCATCGATGACTGCCGCGACGCGAGCCCCACCTACTTCGAGAAGTTCGGTTACTTCCGCACCGAGCACCTCACCTACGATCGCGACCGCGGCCTCACCAACACCGGCCGGGTGAACTTCGCGAACCGGTGGAACATCTGGGAGAACGCCCTCGACACGAGCGGCAACCCGATCCCCTACGCCCAGCGGAAGGTGAAGCCGATCGAGTTCTACCTGAACGCCGACTTCCCCGAGGATCTCTACGGCGCCGCCGCCGAGATCGAGCGCCAGTGGAACGAGGCCTTCAAGGAGACCGTCGCGGCCCTCCAGGGCAAGAGCGTCGACGAGGTCGACGACGTCTACAAGATCCACCCGAACAGCTGCTCGCCGCAGAACCTCCGGACCTTCGTCGCCGGCAACAAGTCGGCGCAGCGGATCGCCAAGCGGGTGATCGGCGGGATCGACAACCTCAACTTCTCGAACCAGGAGCGCCTCTGCACCGCCCTGGAGTACAACCTCGGCAGCGACAAGTTCACCTGGCAGAAGAACGGCGACCTCCGCTACTCCTTCGTCTACTGGGTGGATCGTCCCCAGCGCGCAGGTCCCCTCGGCTTCGGCCCCTCCTACGCCGACCCCGACACCGGCGAGCTGATCAGCGGCACCGCCTATGTCTACGGCGCCAGCGTCGACAGCTACGCGGCCTACGCCACCGACCTGATCGAGCTGCTCGCAGGCCGCACGACGGAGGAGCAGATCATCGGCGGTGACTCGATCCGCGACAACGTCTTCGGGAACATCCGCCGCGCCGCCGAGAACCGCTACGACATCGGCGACATCCCCGACTCCTTCTTTGAGGAGATGAACCGCCGCGGGGCCAAGTACGACGCCATGCACGGCGAGCTCCCCAAGATCACCCGGGAGCAGTTCGACGCCAGGCTGGCGCTGATCAAGGGCACCGAGATCGAGCGCCAGCTCAGCCACAACGAGCCGATGCTCTCTCTCCTCGTCCCCGGCTACAAGCCCGGTGATACGGTGAGCGCGGAGCAGCTCGAGGCCATCTCGCCTGCGAACATCTTCTCCAGCGCAGCCTCGAGCCTGCAGGAGAAGCACCTCCTCCACCTCACCGAGAAGCACTGCACCCTGATGGCGGACTTCGTCGACGACTCCATCATCGGCCTCGCCATGGAGTTCGCTGGCGCCGAGGACCTGACCCGCGACGAGATCTACACGAAGGTCCGCGAGCAGATCTTCATCGGGGTGATGCTGCACGAGATCGGCCACACCCTCGGCCTCCGTCACAACTTCAACGGCAGCGCCGACGCGCTGAACTACCACCCCGAGTTCTGGAAGTACGCGCAGCTCGACGAGGATCCCCGGGTCGCGAAGAGCAGCCCCGACCTCGACGCTGACGAGGTCGCAACCCTCGACCAGTGCATCGCCCGGGCCGAGGCGTGGGGCATCCCCACCCCGAGCACCCTCGACTGCATGAAGGCGTCGGAGCTGAAGCAGAGCTCGATCATGGACTACGGCGCCCGCTTCAACTCGGACTTCCGTGGCCTCGGTGCCTACGACAAGGCGGCGATCGCCTTCGGTTACGGCCAGCTCGTGGAGGTCTTCGAGGAGGACGTCCAGCTCCCGAACCTGCCCCTGGACAGCGTGCTCTTCACCGACTCCTACACCAAGATCCCCGATCACCTCGGCGGTGTGGACCGCATCCACTCGCGTAAGCTCGTGTCCTACGACGAGGTCAACAAGGATCGGGCGGCGATGATGATCGACGCCGCCTACAACCTCCCGCGGATCTCGATGATCAACGGCGACGCCGGCTGCAAGGAGAACTGCGATCGGATCGAGGTCAGCCGCGAAGTCCCCTACATGTTCTGCACGGACAACTTCGCACGGTGGCGTCTCTACTGCGATCGCTGGGATCAGGGCGCGAGCCAGACCGAGATCGTCCAGAGCGCGGTGGACGAGTTCCGCAACTACTACATCTTCAACGCGTTCAAGCGGGACCGCTTCAACTGGTCGTACGGCCCCTACGTGAACCGGATGATCGGGCGGACCTTCCCGCACATCAACAACGCCTTCGTCTACTACTTCCTCTACTGGCGCTATCCGTCCTACCGGAACTTCGACCTGGTGAAGGATCTGGCGGTGGCTTCGGCGATCGGCCTCAACCTCTACGGCGAGATCCTCCAGTCGCCGGAGGCAGGGTGGGCCTGCAAGCATCCGACCGAGGATCTCTACCTGCCCGCAGAGCGGTGGAGCTCCACCTGCGATGCCACGGTCCCCGATAGCGTCCGCGTCCCCCAGGGCCTCGGTCGTCACTACTGGACCGATTACTCGGACGACTACCACTACGAGCCGCTGGTGGTCCCGGGCTTCCTCGAGAAGGTCTACACGATCATCGGCCTGACCCAGTCGGACGCCCGCTACTTCCGCGTCTCCGAATCGGACTCCTCGACCACGACCGTCAACTTCTACCGGATCTTCAAGGACGAGATCCTCAGCCTCCTCGGCGGCCTCGTCACCGAGGACATCCCTTCCTACAGCGGTCGGGTGGTCGAGGAGGACGGCGAGAAGGTCTACCGGCCGCGGCTCGTGGTCGATCCCTACACCTTCGGCAGCGACTTCCAGGAGGAGGGGACCCCGATCCTCAGCGAGTCCAGCTACGATCTGCGCTGGTACGCCCTGTACTTCGGCATGGCCTTCCTGACCACCTCGGTGGACCAGACCCTCGACTTCCGGAACTACTTCAAGGTCTCGCTGAAGGGCTCCTACGACGACATCGAGTACGGTGGGATCGACAAGAACGATCCGGACCAGTACATCGAGTTCACCGAGCCCAACTCGCGCTTCACCTACTACGCCATCGCCACCGATGACGGCCACAGCTACGGCTACAAGATGGTGCAGAAGGCGAAGGAGGTCTACGACAGGCCGGTGAACGGCTGGAAGGCGGTCAAGGACACCCTCGACGCCCTGGATCCCAACAGCGAGACCTATGCGGCGGATCGCGCTCTCTGGGAAGCCCGCCTCGAAGAGGTGAACCAGGAGCTCCTCTGGAGGGTCGAGTTCCTCGACTCCATGCGTCTCTTCCAGCGGGTCTTCGAGTTCGGCAACGGCCGATAACGGCCGAAGAGGTAGCAGTATGAGTGTTCGGGCCTTGGCCCTTGCACTCGCCGTTCTGGTGCCGCCGGCCTTCGGGTCGGCGGCACCTGCGTCGTTGGGCCCTACGGGATCCGGTGACGCGCTGGCGAGCGCGAAGCGGAGTACCGCAGGAAACGAGACGGCGAGCGAGGCCGCGGCCAAGGGGGGCGAGGCGAAGGCTGCAGCTCCGAAGGCCAAGGCACGGGCGAAGGGCGCTCCGGCGACCACCCTCTCCTCCCTGCGACGGGACTGTTACGGCGGCAAGGGGAAGACGTTGGAGCCCCTCGTCCGGGACGTCCGCGACAACCAGCTGATGGAGGCGGTCCGGGAGCAGAAGCCGGAGCCGACGGTGCGCGCCGCGCGGATCCTCCTGCAGGGCGGCGAAGAGAACCATGCCCTCCTGGAGGTCTACCAGCAGGCGCTCTCGGCCCTGGAGGACGCGGAGAGCAAGAAGGCGGCGAAGGCCTGTGTCGATCTGATCCACGTGATCTTTCCACAGGACGGACCCTGAGGCCTCCTTCCGTTTTATTTGAGTAAAGTATTGTAATTACAGAGCTTGTTTCGGAGGCGTCTCCGAGATCTTGTGTCCCGGCACACGTCTTCGCTACCATCCCCGCAGCCCATGCCCTCCAGGACCGCTCGACAGCTCAGCAAGCCTCGCTCCCAGGCCTCCTCCCGCAGCAAGACTGCGACAAGAGGTGGATCCCATCGCACGGCGAGTAGCGAGAAGATGATGGAGAAGGCGATGGCCCTGGCCGATCGCCTCTCGCAGCTCCTGGACGAGCGGGTGCGGCTCACGATCACCGAGAACACCTCGACGATGATCTCGTTTCGGCGCAGCCGGCAGCTCGTCACCTACCGGGTGCATCGGATGTTTCTGGACGCGCCTCCGGAGGTGGTCCACGCCCTCGCCGACTACGCCTCGCAGGGACGCAGGGGCGCGGGGCAGGTGATCGACGCCTACGTCCAGCGCAACGAGAGCCGCTTCGCCAAGGCGCGGGCGGCGAAGCAGACGCGGGACCTGGATCCCTTCGGGCGGGTCCACGACCTGCAGGCGATCTACGACTCCCTGAACGCCCGCTACTTCCAGGGGAAGATCGACGCCGCGATCGGCTGGGGCAGGGAGGCACCCAACCGCCGGCGGCGCTCGATCAAGATGGGGACCTACTTTCACGAGGCCCGGGTGATCCGCATCCACCCCGCCCTGGATCGAGAGGAGGTCCCGACCTTCTTCGTCCGCTTCGTGATCTTCCACGAGATGCTCCACCAGGCGGTGCCGCCCAAGATGGTGGGCGGCAGGCGGATCTCCCACTCGGCGGAGTTCCGCGCCCTCGAGCAGGCCTACCCCGACTACGAGCGCGCGATCGCCTGGGAGCGGGAGAATCTCCTGCTCCTCCTGGGCGCCAGGCCCAGGGGCCGCCGGGTCTTCGATCCGGACGATCTGCTGGCCTGACCTTTCGTGAGTTCTTCACGAACTCTCGCGAGCCGGAGGCGAGCAATCGGAGGAGAGTCCCCTCGGGTGAGGCGCGAGCTGGCCTTTGTCCTTCCGCTGGTGCTGACCCTCTCCTTGGCAGGCGCCTGTGCCCACGTGGATCCGGCGCGGGAGCGGATGACCTCGATCCGCTTCGAGGGGAACGAGACCCTCCGTGGCGCGCAGATCGAGGAGCGGCTGGCGCTGACGGAGGAGCGGATCTGGCCCTGGGCTGCGCCCCAATACTTCGACGCAGGGACCCTGCGCGGCGATCAGCGACGGCTGGTTCGCTTCTACCAGGCGGAGGGCTTCTACGAGACCCGGGTCCGGTCGGAGGTCCGCAGGGACGGCCGCGAGGTCACGGCGATCTTCCACGTGGAGGAGGGACCTCCCACCGTGATCCACCCCCTCCAGATCCGAGGGATGGAGGGCCTGGCCGAGGACGTGCGTCGCCGGATCCTGGCGGAGCCGCTGCCCCTGGTGGAGGGCGAGCGGATCCGCGAGGAGGCCTACGACCAGAGCCTGCTCGAGCTGGAGAGGCGGCTGCGGGAGGCGGGTCACGCAGACGCCAGGGTGGAAGGTCGGGTGGCGGTCGATCCCGCCAGGCGGCGGGCCAGGGTCGAGCTCCTGGTGGCGCCGGGGCCGAGGCTGCGCTTCGGCGAGGTGGAGATCAGCGGGAACGAGCAGGTGCCCCGGGAGAGGATCCTGGAGGTGCTCCGGGACGAGATCGAAGAGGGGTCGCTCTACAGCGATTCCGCGATGGACGCAGCCCAAGGCGCCATCTTCGATCTGGGGGTCTTCGGCGGGGTGCGGGTGAGCCGCGGGCCGAGCGATCCGAACGAGGAGACCGTGGGGCTGGAGGTGTCGGTCCGGGAGTCGCCCTTCCAGACCCTGCGCCTGGGCGGGGGCGTGGCGATGGACAAGGAGCGGCTGGAGGGGCGTGCCATCGCCTCGTACCTCCATCGAAACTTCCTGGGCGGGCTGCGCAGGCTCCAGCAGGAGAACCGGCTGGGCTATGCCTACGTCGGCGAGGACGTGTTGCAGCTCCAGCCCGCGGAGGCGGGGGTGGTCGGGTTGGCAGCGGTGGACTTCACCCAACCCGAGCTCCTGCGCCGGGTGGATGGCACCGTACACCTCGCCTACGAACATGGGCTCGACCCTGCCTATCGCTTCGACTCGGTGCGGGGGCGGATCGGTTTTCCCATCCGCCTCTCCCGTCATCTGTTTTTTACCCCTAGTTATAGTCTCCAATTCTTTGCGCTTCATCCCTTCACCCAGGGGACATCGAGCCCCTATCGCTGCGTCGACGAGCGCGGCGACTGCCTGCTCTCCTTCGTCGAGGAGCGGGTGGCGTGGGATCGAAGAGACAACTCGGTGGAGACCACCTCCGGCTGGTACACGGCGATCTCGCTGCAGCAAGGGGGAGGCGTCCTGGGGGGCAACGCCGCCTACCAGCGGATCCTCGCGGAGATCCGATATTTTCAGCCGCTGCCCGGGAAGGCGGTCCTCGCGCTGCGCCTGGAGGGAGGGCTCCTCGAGCCGGCGGCGGGTGAGGTCTCGCCGATCATGGCGCGCTTCTACGCCGGCGGCGCGAACGGCATGCGCGCCTTCGGCACCAGGCGCCTCGCGCCCCAGAAGCTGCGGAGCGGCCGCACCCTCACGGCGGATGGGCAGGTGAGCGAGCGCGGCAGGATCGGCCCCTTGCGCAGCTCCGACACGGTGGCGGTGGGGGGCGACGCCCTGATCGACGCCTCCGCCGAGCTTCGCTTCCCGCTGGCGGGGAACCTCGGCCTCACCCTCTTCCTGGACGCGGCGCAGGTGGCCCACTCGATCCACGATCTCGATCCGAGCGATCCCAACGTCGCCGTGGGCGCGGGGATCCGGTACCGCACCCCCTTCGGCCCCGTGCGCCTGGACGCGGGCTATCGGGTGATCTCGGTCTTGCCGATGCTGGTGGCGGGGGACGAGACCCTCACCACCACCCGGGTCCCCGAGTCGCCCTTCGCCCTCCACTTCTCGATCGGCGAGGCGTTCTGATGCGTCGCCTCCGGATCGCCTGCGTCGTCTTCCTCCCCCTTGCGCCGCTGCTCTTCGCGGTGATGGCGCTGCAGACCGACGCTGGCGCCACCTTCGCGGGCAGCTTCGTCTCTCGGCTGGTCGACCGGGAGATCCAGGGCGCCCTCCGCATCGACTCGATCCGGCTCGGCGTGGAGGGGCTGCGGATCCGTGGGATCCGCCTCTCCGACCCGGAGGGCGCGCGGGTCCTGGACGTGGAGGAGGTGGAGGTCCGCGTGCAGTCCCGCGCGCTCCTGGTGGCGCTCTCGGGAGGCGGGCCCCTGATCCTAGACGAGATCCGGCTCCTCGGCGCCAGGATCCTCCTGGAGGAGCGCGAAGAGGACGGGGACCTCTCGCTCTTGCGGGCGATCGCCCCGAGGCGCGAAGGGGAGGCATCCATCGAGCGCGAGGACGCTTCAGCGGGGCAGCTCGCGGTGGAGGTCCGGCGCCTCCTCGGCGAGAGGCTGGCGGTGGTGGTTCTGCGGGAGGGGGTGTCCCCGACGCTGGCGGTTCGTGAGCTGAACTTCGATCTGCGAGGCTCGTTCGATCCCGCCGGCGCAGCGCTCTCGGGCGTGGTGAACGCGCCGAAGGGCCTGCAGCCCCACGCCGGCCGGATCCCGCTGCGCCTCGCCCTCGACCTGGCCCTCACCGGCGGCTTCGAGGAGCTGAGCCTCGCCTCGCTCTCCCTGCAGGCGGGGGCCTCCACCATCGAACTCGAGGGGCAGGGAGACCTCGCCAGCGGGAGCGGGTCCCTCGATCTGAAGCGGCTCGTGGGCGCGCCCGAGGAGGTCGCTGCGCTCGTCCCGTCGATCCGCCTCGCCTCCCGGGTGGAGGGGAGCGGAACGATCCGGCTGGAGGGCGGCGAGCTGCAGGGCTCGCTGCGCCTGGAGCAGGGAGGCGGCACCGTCGAAGCAGCGGGCTCCTTCCTCCCGTCGACTCAAGGTTGGAGCGCGAGGCTCCGGGCCCGATCGGTCTCGCTCCGTGCCGTCGACGCCGGCCTCCCGGATCTCTCGATCAGCGCCGAGCTGGAGGCGGACGGCGTCGGAGCCGACCGGATCGACGGCGCCCTGCGCGGCGCCCGGGTCGCCCTCGGTGCAGCCACCATCGGCCCTCTCTCGGCAAAGGGCAGCCTCCGCGGGGGCGAGGTGGAGGTCCAGCAGCTGGAAGCGCTTCTCCCTGGCGCCACGCTCCGTGGAGGAGGGCGGATCCAGGTGGACCGCAGGCGCGCGTCCCTCCGCTTCGACCTCGACGCTGGGGACCTGGCTGCGCTGCAGGCTGCAGGCGTCCGCCTCGCAGGAGCGTTGGGGCAGAAGGCGCTGGAGCTGCCTCCTCTGCAGGGCTCGCTTCTGGCCAGCGGCAGCTTCGACGGTCCCATCGATCGCCCCGCCGTCGACGCGAAGCTGCGGTCCGATTCCCTGGGCTGGGGGGAGAACTCGATCCGAGGCGCCAGCTTGGAGGCCAGGATCGCCACCGACGCGGACCGGATCGTGGGCCACTTCGAGGGGACCATCGATCGGATCGCCACCCCAGGCGTCACCCTGGAAGGGCTCCGGGCCGATCTCTCCCTTGCGCGAGGGGAGGCCGCCGGGGCGGTGGAGGTGGGGAGCCCCATCGGCGCGATCCGGGGGCTCCTCGCAGCAGAGGTCTCCAACGATCTCTCGGAGCTGCGCTTCCGGCGCCTGGCCCTGGGCTGGCCCGGCAACACCTGGTCGCTTCGCGAACCCGCCGTCGTCGCCCTCGCCCCCACCTTGCGGATCGAGCCCATGATCTTCGACGGAGAGGACGGTGCCGTCGTCGCCGGGAGCGCCAGCCTCGACGAGGCCGGCGCCGTGGAGGCGCGGGTGAAGGGGGAGTCGCTCCGGCTCGCGCGCCTTCTCCCTGGCTTGGACGAGGCGGACGCGGGGCAGCTCGGTTCCGTGGGTGCAGTGAACCCCGGCGGTCCCGTGGGCTCCGTAGCTTCCGTGAGTTCCGTCGGATCCATGGGCCCAGTTGGTTCCGTGAGCCCCATCGATTCGGAGAGCTCCGAAGGTCCCACTGGTGCCAAAGATTCCGCGGGCGCCGTGGACTTCGAGCTGGTGCTGCGGAACCGCGAGGTCGCCGTGGATGCGAGGCTCGCCGCGCTGGAGGCCAGCGCCCTCGGCAGGCTGGCGGGGCTGGAGCGACCCTTGGGTGGCCGCATCGACGGCACCGTCCACGCGTCCGGCACCTGGCCCACCTTGGAGGCGCTCCTCGTCGTGGATGGATCGAAGCTGAGCGGGGCCGGGATCGAAGGTGTCGACCTGCGCCTCTCCGCAGGCTGGCCCGGTGGGCTGGCCCTCGACGCCTCCAGGGGAGAGGAGGGGCTGGCGCTGCGCCTCGAGAGCTTACCGCCCCTCGCCGGGCTCCTCACGGATCCCGCTGGCGAGCTGAACCGCGCGGTGGAGGCACCCCTCGTCGCAGAGGCGAGCCTGCGCGGCGTCGACCTCGAGTCCTTGCCGATCGACCTCCTCGCCGGGACGAGGGGGCAGATCGACCTTCGCCTCGTCTCCACCGGATCGATCCGGGCGCCGAGCGGGAGCCTGCGCCTCGACGTTCGCGATCTCCGGCAGGGGGAGCTGGGTCCGTTGGAGGGCACCGTCGAGCTCGAGGTCGGAGCGGAGACGATCGTCGCCAGCCTGATCTCCTCGATCCAGGGGGAGCGCTTCCTCGCTGGAGCGCTCCGCGTCGAGGGCGCGGGCGAGGGCAAGGGCCTGCGCGCAACGCTCGGGATCGAAGACGCGCGGGGGGGACGTGCCGATCTCGAGGCCACCCTCCCGATCCAGTGGAGCGCGCTGACGGAGCTCGCCTCGCCGCCAGGCGCCTCCACAGCGCGGGTCGGCGGCGGTCCGGTCGAGCTGGACTGGACCCTCGTCGCCAGGGATCTGCACCTCGAAGTCCTGCAGCCCTTCCTCCCCGAGGTCCACCGCCTCGAGGGCTTGCTGGACGGGGATCTGGCAGGTGGCGGCAGCTTCGCCGCGCCGACGGTGGAAGGCTCCCTCGCCTTGCGAGAGGGGAAGCTCGGCTACATCGGCCTGGGGGAGCTCCGGGACCTGGCGCTCGAGCTCGAGCTCGCCGAAGACCGAATGATCCTCCACCGCCTCGAGGCCCGATCCTCGGGACTGCTGCGGGCTTCGGGAGAGGCGATCCGGCAGGGGAGGGGGAGCCCCTACGAGGTGCGGCTCGACCTCGAGTCCCGAGGCTTCGGCGTCGTCTCCGGCGACCTGGTCCGCGCCTTCCTGGACGCGGACGCAAGCTTCGAAGGCAGCTTTGACGAGGGCGCGCTCGAGGGGCGGCTGGAGCTGATCTCCACCACCGTCGAGCTGCCCGACACCCCCGCCAAGAAGATCCAGGACCTGGGGCAGCACCCCGACTTTCGGATCGGGATCGACGCAGACGAGCCGGCAGACGACGAGGATCTCCATGTCGTCTCTGCGGCCGCGACCTCGACGCCGAGCACCGATCCGCTCCGCGCCTCGGTGGCGGTGGTGACCCGCGCGCCGATCACCCTGCGGGGCGCCGACGTCACAGTACGGGCGAAGACCGATCTCCTGCTCCTCTACCAAGGTGGCAGCATGTCTCTGCGCGGGAACATCGACACGGTCGACGGCGGGGCGTCGGTGATGGGGCGGCGCTTCGTCCTGGAGCGGGGCAGGCTGAGCTACACCGGCGCCGAGGCCCTCGCCAACCCGCGCCTCGACGTGGTGGCGCTCCATGACTCGCCCCACGCCAAGGTGACCATCACCGTCGGCGGCAGCGCACAGAACCTCCTCACCGAGCTGCGCTCCGACCCGCCCATGAGCGAGGCGGAGATCGCCACCCTGCTGGCGACCGGAAAGCCCCAGGCGGAGCGGGGCACCGGCGGGGTGCGCGAGGCCTCGGGGGCGGCGTCGGCGCTCGGCACCGTGGTCTCGAACCAGCTCAAGCGGAACCTCGCCCCCAAGCTCCCGGTGGATCTGATCTCCTACCAGGCTGGTGAGGACGGACTCGGCACCGGCAGCCTCGAGGCGGGGAGCTACGTGACCGATCGCATCTTCGTCGAGTACTCCCGCAACTTCGGGATCGCCGAGGACGACCGCAGAAATACGAACCAGATCCGGGTGGAGTACCAGCTCAGCAGAAGGTGGACCCTGGAGGTCACCTACGGAGACAAGGGTGCAGGGGCGAGCAGCGTCTTCTGGACCCGGACCTTTCCGTGAGTGCATCTCTCGGCGAACGGCAGCGAGCCGACGGGCAGCGTACGCGAGGAGCGCCTGCCAACGCGAGCGCGTAGCAGGAAGGTTCGCATCCGCGCCGAAGCGATCCCCTGCATCGCTTCCGCGGGCAGGATCACCAGCGGGAAAAGGCGGCGGGGATCCCTTCGCCGCCGGTGCCTTCGCCGAAGCCCGGACCGCTCCGATCGGGACGAACGATGTGGTAGCGCGCCAGCTTGTTGTAGAGCGAGCGCCTGCTGATCCCGAGGACCTTCGCGGTCTTGTTCTTGTTCCAACCCAGCGCGTCCAGGGTGCAGGCGATCACCGTTCGTTCGATCTCCTTCATCCGGGTCCCGATGAAGATCTGGATCATCCCCTGCGAATCGGAAACTTGCAGGAGCTGGTCCACGCCGGGTGGCGAGATGTACGCCGGCGGATCTCCCGCAGACTCCTGTGCAGACCTCAGCACCCGGTTCACCACCGCCCGCAGGTGTTGGGGATCGATCGGCTTGATCAGATAGTCGACCGCACCTGCGCCCAAGGCCTCCGCAGCGGTGGTGAGAAATGCCTGGCCCGTGACCAGGAGGACCGGGGTCCCCAGGTCGCGCTCCTGGACCACCCGGATCAGATCGAGGCCGCTCTGCCCCGGCATCACCTGGTCGGTGATCACCAGATCGAAGAAGCGCTCGCAGAGGAGCGCCTCCGCTTCCTCGGCGCAGGACGCCGTCTCGACCGCATGTCCATCTGTGTGCAGAAGCTCGACCACGGCGTCGAGCACCGTGCGATCGTCGTCGACCGCGAGGATCCGAAAGCCGGTCAAGGCGAGACCTCCTCGTCAGTTCCGGAGTCCCCCGGATGGGCATGTGCGCCGGAAGATTAATCATGAGTCCCCCGCCGCCAAGTGCAGCTGCGCGCTGCCGTCCGGTTGGGGTCCCGAGGGGCGCTCTGCTATGGTCTCGGACGCACTCCGAGGGAGAGAGGGTGGCGCGCATTCCATGGGGACCATCACCGACCTGGCCGGGATCCGGGTGGGACATGCCACCGATCGGGAGGGGGGCACCGGCTGCACGGTGATCCTCTTCGACAGGCCCGCCATGGGGGGGATCGACATCGGCGGCGGCTATGCCTCGACCCGGCAGGCGGATTCGCTCCGCCCCGGCGGCAGGGTCAACGAGGTGCACGGCTTCCTGCTCACGGGAGGCTCCGCCTTCGGGATGGAGGCAGCCACCGGCTGCATGCGGTTTCTGGAAGAGCGGGGAATCGGCTTCCAGACGCCGATCGCGAGGGTCCCCACCATCCCCACCGCGGTGCTCTTCGATCTGGGCCTGGGCTCCAAGGCAGCCAGGCCCGACGCCGCCATGGGCTACGCCGCCTGCGCCGCGGCGAGCGCTGCGCCGGTGGAGGAGGGGAACGTCGGCGCTGGCACCGGCTGCACGGTGAGCAAGAGGTTGGGCTACCCCCTCGGCTGGAAGGGAGGGCTCGGCTCCGCAGCGATCCGGGTCGGGCCATGGAAGGTGGGGGCGATCGCAGCGGTGAACGCGCTGGGCGACATCTACGATCCGGACACCGGCGCGCCGATCGCAGTGGCCAGGGGCCCGGAGGCTGGATGGCGAAGGCCGGTGGAGGAGGCCCCAATGGGGGGCGCGCCTGCGAAGGCGGGGAGGCCCGGCGGCGAGGAGCCCCTGGATGGAAACACCACCCTCGTCCTGGTCTGCACCGACGCCCCCTTCGATCGCAACCAGCTCTGCCACCTGGCCCGCATGTCCCACGACGGGATGGCGCGGTCGATCCGCCCCGCCCACACCCCCTTCGACGGCGACGTGGTCTTCGCCGCCTCCACCGCCGATCGCTCCCTCGTACGCGCCGACGATCTCACCCTGGCAGAGGTGGGGACCGCGGCGATCGAGGTGGTGGCGCAGGCGATCGTCCGCGGGGTCCGCGCCGCCCACACCCTCCACGGCGTCCCTGGCCTCGCCGGTCTGGCGGGGAGCGAATGAAGGCCTCGTCCTCGAGCCGAGCGCCCTGATCACCGAGCTCTCCCGCCGAGACCGATGCCGCGCATCAAGAGACCCGCATGCAGGAGAGATGACACCGGAGCAGGACCGGCCGGGCTGGCAATCCACGCCGCCGATCCCCACCCATCACTCGTAGAGGTGTGATCCATGTCCGAGACCCAGCGACCCGCCAACCGCCTGGCCCGGGAGGCCTCGCCCTACCTGCGCCAGCACATGCACAACCCGGTCGACTGGTATCCCTGGGGCCCGGAGGCCCTGACCAAGGCCAAGGCGGAGCAGAAGCCCATCTTCCTCTCGGTGGGTTACGCCGCCTGCCATTGGTGCCACGTGATGGAGAAGGACGCCTTCGAGGTGGAGTCGGTGGCGGCGCTCCTGAACCAGGGCTTCGTCTCGATCAAGGTCGATCGCGAGGAGCGTCCGGATGTCGACGCCCTCTACCAGGGCGTGGTGCAGCTCATGGGCAAGGGGGGAGGCTGGCCCCTCACTGTCTTCCTCACCCCCGACCTCGATCCCTTCTTCGGCGGGACCTACTTCCCTCCCAAGCCCTCCTACGGGCTTCCGGGGTTCAGCGGCCTGCTCGAGGCGATCCACAAGGCCTGGACCGAACGCCGGGACGAGGTGCTGCAGAGCGCCACCTCCTTTCGGGAGGGGCTCGGCCGCTACGTGCAGATGGGCGTCGGGGTGGGAGAGGAGCGGCTCCGGGCAGCGGACCTCTTCCCCGTCTGCGATCAGCTCGTCGACGCCCTCGACAAGGAGAACGGTGGCTTCTTCGACGCCCCCAAGTTCCCCCATCCGATGGAGCTCGCCTTCCTGCTCCGCATGGCCTCCTCGCCGCCGGAGGGGATGTCCGACGAGCGCCGGCTCGCGGCGGAGCACGCCGTCCGCTTCTCTCTCGACGAGATGGCGCGGGGCGGCATCTACGATCAGCTCGGCGGCGGCTTCCACCGCTACAGCGTCGACGCTGCCTGGCGGGTCCCCCACTTCGAGAAGATGCTCTACGACAACGCCCAGCTCGTACGCCTCTACGCCGAGGCGGCGCGGGCCTTCGACGACGAGTCCTACGCCAGGATCAGCCGGGAGATCGCCGGGTGGATGAAGGACGAGCTCACCAACGATGAGGGTGGCCTCTACTCCTCCCAGGACGCAGACACCGAGGGGGTCGAAGGCAAGTCCTTCGTCTGGACCCCGGGGGAGCTGCGCGAGGTCCTGGGTGAGGAGCTCGCCGCTGTGGCTGCAGCGCACTTCGACGTGACGGAGGGAGGGAACTTCGAGGGCGGCGCGTCGGTGCTCCGGCGCAAGACGAGGGACGCGCCGCTCTTCAAGGCGGAGTCGGCGGAGGAGCCGGATCCCCGGATCGAAGAGGCGCGCACCCGACTCCTCGCCGCCCGCCGCAGGCGCGTGGCCCCCGCCACCGACGACAAGGTGATCGCCGCGTGGAACGGCCTCGCCATCGGAGGGCTGGCGGCAGCGGGGCGACTCTTGGACGAGCCCACGATGGTGGAGCAGGCCCGACGTGCAGCGGACTTCGTGCTGGGGAGGCTCTACCGGGACGGGGGGCTGCAGCGGATCTGGCGCGAGGGCGTCGTGAAGCAGGAGGCCTTCCTCGACGATTGGGCGGCGCTCTCCGAGGGGCTGATCGAGCTCTTCGAGACCACCGGCGAGCGGCGCTACCTCGAGACGGCCCGCGCCCTCGCCACGAAGATCGTCGACGAGTTCTGGGATCCGGAGCGAGGGGGCTTCTTCCTCTCTTCGTCCCTCGAGCTCGGCCACCGGGTCCCGTCCGTCTACGACAACGCGGTCCCGGCAGGGGCCTCGTCAGCGACCGTCGCCCTGCTGCGGCTCCACGCCCTGATCGGCGAGGACCGCTTCGGCGAGGTCTCGTCGAACTATCTGAAGCGCCAGCGCGACGAGCTGATGCGCAACCCCTTCGCCTTCGGTCACCTCCTCTGCGCGGCCTACCTCCAGGTGAAGGGGATCACCGAGGTGGCGGTGCTCGGCGAGGACGGCGTCGAGCGTCGAGATCTCCTGGCCGCCGCGAGGCAGGGCCTCCATCCCGAGATCCTCGCCTACGCAGCCCCCGCCGGGGAGGGGGACCTGCTCGGGGGGAAGGGCGAGGTGGACGGCAGGCCTGCCGCCTATATTTGCAGGCGCTTCGCCTGCGAGGCCCCGCTGGGATCGCCGCAGGAGGTCAGCGGCAGCCTCGGGATCTGAGGTCCGCGACGGATGCGTGCTCCCGGCGTTCCCTTGGCGGCCTGCGGGACGAGAGCCTGGAGAGGCCAGAAGGCTGGCGGGGAAGGTGGCGGTTGCGAATGAGTCCAGCCCAGGTCCGGGCACCTCTGCTGCTGGGGATCCTCCTCGGGCTCGGCGCCTCCTATGGCTGCGCCACGGACTGCGACGTCGCCTGCGGCAAGCTCGAGTTCTGCGAACAGCTCCCCGGTGTGAGCCGAAGCCTCTGCATCGATCGCTGCAGGGAGCGGGAGCCGGAGAACGGCAAGCAGACCGAGATCTGCTCGGATTGCCTCGACAACGCGTCCTGCAGGACCATCTCTCGTGGCACCTGCGGCATGGAGTGCCAGCCCGTGGTCGGCCCCAGGGTCGACGGTGAGGGGGGCGCGGGAGGCAGCGTCGATGCTGGAGGCGAGGGCGGCGCCGGCGGCTCGTCGGTGACCGCGTCGCGCGCGCCGTAGCGGAGCCCATGGGGGCGCGATCGACGGCATCCAGTGGCTGCTGTTCCGGTTGTCCCACGCTCCCGATTGTGCGAGCTTCCCGTCGACCTTTCCTTCCTCAACCAGGAGATCCGACATGGGATCCAATCGGTCCTCGCGAGCCTTTCTGTGGGTGGCAGCCGCTGCCGTCGCCTTCATCTCGCTGCATCCCGCCGCCGCCTTCGCCCACCCGGGCCACGGCGCTTCCCATGACTTCGCCAGCGGCTTCGGTCATCCCCTCTTCGGATGGGACCACCTGCTCGCCATGGTGGCG
>Ga0180215_1002228_pt1 | contig 19822 bp, 18 predicted proteins | sample eDN3rd37CBELigBY_FD_128871 | JGI IMG/M metagenome (GOLD analysis project Ga0180215, IMG submission 128871) | Enriched backyard soil microbial communities from Emeryville, California, USA - eDNA 3rd pass 37_C BE-Lig BY (version 2) (version 2) | ecosystem: Environmental > Terrestrial > Soil >... | reverse complement strand
GAGATCACCCACCTGGCGTCGCTGTACCACGACGACGTGATGGACGAGGCGAACATGCGCCGCGGTGTGCCCAGCGCGCAGACGGTGTGGGGCAACTCGGTCGCCATCCTCACCGGTGACCTGCTCTTCGCGAGGGCCAGCCGCCTCGTCGCAGACTTGGGCGAGAAAGCCATCCAGCTGCAGGTCGACACCTTCGAGAGGCTCTGCCTGGGCCAGTTGCACGAGACGATCGGCCCCCGTGACGGACAGGACCCGATCGCCCACTACCTGCAGGTGCTGGCAGACAAGACCGGGTCACTGATCGCCGCGGCGGCCCGCATCGGTCTCGTCTTCTCCAACGCGCCCGCTGAGTACGAGCATCCGGTCGAGGTGTTCGGTGAGAAGATCGGCGTCGCGTTCCAGCTGATCGACGACGTGATCGACCTCTCGTCTGAACCGGATGCGACGGGCAAGACCCCGGGAACTGACCTGCGCGCTGGCGTCGCCACCCTCCCCGTGCTGTACCTGAGGGAGCTGGCCGACAGCGACCCGGATGCGGCACGACTGCTCGAGCGGGTGGCGCCGGAGGCAGCGGGTGACGCCGACGCGGCGAACCCCGACTTCACGGCCGCCGTCGCCGAGCTTCGCGAACACCCCGTGACCCGACGTACGCTTGATGAGGCGCACCGTTGGGCCGACGAGGCCGTTGCGGCTCTCTCCGCCATTCCGGCAGGCCCCGTCAAGAAGGCGCTCAATCGCTTCGCCGAATCCATCATCGAACGTAGTAGTTAGGAAGTCGCCCGTGACCAAGCTCAGGCTGGCCATAATCGGTGCAGGACCCGCAGGAATCTACGCAGCAGACATCCTGCTCAAGGCGGAAGAACAGTTCGACATCTCGATCGACCTCTTCGACCACCTGCCCGCACCATACGGGCTCGTGCGCTACGGCGTTGCGCCAGACCACCCCCGCATCAAGGGCATCATCACCGCCCTGCGCGACGTGCTCGACCGTGGCGACATCCGCCTGTTCGGCAACGTGCACTACGGCACAGACCTCACGCTCGCCGACCTGAAGGCGCACTACAACGCCGTCATCTTCGCCACGGGTGCGGTGCGGGATGCGCACCTCACCATCCCGGGCATCGACCTGGAGGGCAGCCATGGGGCTGCAGAGTTCGTGAGCTGGTACGACGGGCACCCCGACTTCCCGCGCACCTGGCCCCTCAACGCGAAGGAGGTCGCGGTCATCGGCAACGGCAACGTCGCGCTCGACGTTGCCCGCATGCTCGCCAAGCATGCCGACGACCTGCTGCCGACCGAGATTCCGGCGAACGTCTACGAGGTGCTGAAGAGCTCGCCCGTCACCGACGTGCACGTGTTCGGAAGGCGCGGGCCAGCACAGGTGAAGTTCACGCCGCTCGAGCTGCGCGAGCTCGGTGAGCTGCGCGACGTCGACATGATCCTGCACGACGAAGACTTCGAACTCGACGAGGCGTCGAAGCTGGCGATCGAGACGAACAAGCAGGTGATGGTGCTGAACCGCATCCTGAACTCGTGGCGCGAGCGTGAGGTGGGGCAGGCGTCCCGCCGCCTGCACCTGCACTTCTATGCCAAGCCGGTCGAGGTGGTGGGCACGGATGGCGCCGTGAGCGGTCTCCGCTACGAGCGCACAGAACCGGACGGCGAGGGCGGTGTGCGCGGAACGGGTGAGATTCGCGAGCTGCCGGTGCAGGCCGTGTACCGCGCGGTCGGTTACCTGGGCTCACCGCTGGAGGGCATCCCGTTCGACGAGAAGCGCGGCGTCATCCCGAACCGTGGCGGCCAGGTCATCGACGACGACGACCAGGAGGTGCCGGGCGTGTTCGCCACCGGCTGGATCAAGCGCGGGCCGATCGGGCTCATCGGCAGCACCAAGTCTGACGCGCTCGAGACGATCAAGAACCTCATGCAGTCGCAGGCGGACTGGTGGTCGCCGAAGCATCCGGAGCCTGAGGCCGTGCTTGAACTGCTTGAGTCGCGCGGGGTGCAGTACACGAACCTTGATGGCTGGCACAACCTCGACGCCCACGAGCGTGCGCTCGGTGAGGCGGAGGGCCGCGAGCGCATCAAGGTGGTGCCGCGCGAAGACATGCTGCGCATAGCCGCGGGCGAGTAGGGCAATACTTCTCCGCTGAGATCCGGGCTTTGGCTCGTCAGCGGCGCGGGAAGAGCCACTTTCCGGATCTCACGAGGCGACACGACGCCGTGCGAGCACGTGCCGGATGCGCTCAGCCAGCTCCCCGGGGTTCCGCAGGTCGTCTGCGTTCACCTGCATCACGTACCAGCCGTCTGCCTCGAGCTTGGCAATGCGACTCATGTCGCGCCGGGACTGCTCGGGCGCGAAATGGTATTCGCTCTGATACTCGATGATGACTTTCTCGAGCGGAAAAGCGAAGTCGCCGCGATAGCGGGTGCCATCGCGCGTTGTGATCCCATAGTTCGACACGAGTCCTTGGAGCCCCGCCCCGACCAGGATGAGTCGCAGGTGCGTCTCCCTGCGAGATTCCGAGTGGTCATCGAGCAACCCGAGCGCGCGCCTCATCAGGGGACGCCCGCGTCTGCCCGGGTACGTGTCGACTGCACGAGCCAGCTTCTCGACGGTCGTCGTGGGCAATCGCCAGTGGATGAGCTGGTCGCCGGCAGCAACGAGGTCGCGCAGTTGCAGTTCGGTTGCGAGTTCACACCACACCAGCTCCGGCTCGCTCACTCGCAGCCCATTCCAGATGCGAGTGTGACGTCCGTTGCGCCGGTACCGGTGGCCGATCACACCTGATACTTCGGGTGGATGATGGGGGAACGGCACCCCGACGTGCAGCTTGCCCCGCAGCTCGAGCACCTGGGGAAGTGGCACCTTCATGATCACGGCAGCGGTGACGGAGCAGAAGAACGCGTGGGGTGGCATCCGAATCGCGAAGGCGCGGGCGCGTTCGAGGACGGTGACGGCATCCGTCGCCGAGTTAACTGCCGGATACGGGTGATGGATATCGGCGCCGCGCAGACGGCCGCGTTCAATGCCGAGTTCGCGGGCACGCGCGGTGGAGAACGGGCCGGTCGCCAATGAAGGGGGTAGCTGGATGCGGGGGGTCACCCCCTCGAGAATGCCGAAAACCCAGAGTTACGGTGCCAGCTATCCACACCCTGCGCCCGTTTCACGTGTCCTGCCACCTTTGCGATCCGGAGATTGGCTCGTCACGCGCTCAGGAACAGCCAATTTCCGGATCGCGACGGGAGGGTGGAGTGTCTGACAGGGCGCGGGGCAGGGCTACTGCGGGCAGGATTGCTGCACAGTGGGAAGGTGGCGCGCTGCCCGCTACTGCACGGTTGACGTGAGCCGCGCGAGGTTGTCGAGCACGACCGAGCGCACCGGGCGCGCCTGCCACTCTTCGAGGGTGAGTTCTCGGCTGTTCGCCCGGTACTCCGCCTCGAGCGTGCGGAGCTCGTCGACGAAGGTGCGCCCGTGCACCATCACCGAGATTTCGAGGTTGAGGCTGAACGAGCGCATGTCCATGTTGCTTGAGCCGATCACGGCCACGTCGTCGTCGATGGTGAAGTGCTTGGCGTGCAGCACTGTGGGGCTCTGGTACAGCCAGATGCGTACGCCGGCCTGCAGCAGGGCCTCGTAGTAGCTGCACTGCGCGTGGTAGACGACCTTCTGGTCGGCGACCTCTGAGACGAACAGTTGCACGTCGATGCCGCTCTGCGCGGCGGTGGTGATTGCGTAGAGCATCGACTCGTCAGGCACGAAGTACGGGCTCGTGATGATGATCTTCTCCTGCGCCGCGTACAGCAGGTCGTTGAACAGGCGAAGGTTGTTCTCGCCCTTGAATGCGGGCCCGCTCGGTACCACCTGGCAGTCGACCGTGCTGCCGCTTTTCTCTGCGACCAGTTCCGGCACTTCGCGCAGCAGCAGTTCGTCGGTTTCGGCGTACCAGTCGCTGAGGAAGAGCGCGTTGATTCCGGCGACGATCGGCCCGTCGAACCGCACCATGAGGTCTTTCCACTGCAGGCCTTGGCGCTTGTTCGACCGTTTGTTGTAGCTTGCGTCGATCATGTTCTGCGACCCGGTGTACGCGACCCGCCCGTCGACGACGAGCAGCTTGCGGTGGTTGCGCAGGTCGATGCGCTGGTAGCGGCCCTTGAACGGCTGCACCGGCAGCATCAGGTGCCATTGCACACCGGATGCTTTGAGCCTCCGGATGGTGCGCCGGTACCCCGGGTAGCGCAGTGACGCAACGTGGTCGAGCAGCACGCGCACGGTCACTCCGCGTTTGGCCGCGTTTTCGAGCGCGTCGAAGTACGGCGCCGACGTGTCGTCGAGGTTCATGATGTAGAACTCGCTGTGCACGTATTTGGTGGCCGCGTTCACGGCATCCGTCATCGCCTGGATGGATGTCTTGTAGTCGGTGAGCAGTTTGGCCCGGTTTCCTGAGACGAGCGGCATGGCACCGAGCGCCCGGTTGAGGGCGACGGAGGTGTGCAGCCATGACGGCCACTCGTCGTTGCGTTGGGCTTCGTCGACCCCTTCTGTCGCTTCGAAGATGAGCTTGTTGATCTGCTCCTGTTTGGCGCGTCGCCGTTTGGGCAGGCGGTTACTGCCGAGCAGCAGGAACAGGATGAAGCCGATGTACGGGATGAGGAAGATGGCCAGCAGCCACGCCGTCGCGGTCTGCGGCCTGCGGTTGAGGGGGACGACCAGGATGGCGATGACGCGGATGGTGATGTCGATGACGAGCAGCAGCACCGTGACGGTGACCGCGAACCATCCCTCGCCCAACTGCGGCTACCTGAGGTTCACGAATTGCAGGTCGACGTCGAGGTCTGCGCCCTTGAGCAGGGCCATGGTGGCCTGCAGGTCGTCGCGGCTCTTGGAGCTCACGCGCAGTTCGTCGCCCTGAATCTGGGCCTTGACGCTTTTCGGGCCCTCGTCGCGGATGAGCTTGCTGATCTTCTTGGCGGAGTCTTGCGGGATGCCCTGCTTGAGCCCGGCCTCGATGCGGAACTCTTTGCCGGATGCGTACGGCTCGCCCGCGTCGAGGCTGCGTAGGCTGATGCCCCGCTTGATGAGCTTCTGCTCGAGCACGTCGAGTACGGCCTTCACGCGCTCCTCGGTGTTGGCCTTGAGCAGGAACTTCTCTCCGCTCCAGTCGACGGATGCGCCCACGTTCTTGAAGTCGTACCGCTGCGCGATCTCCTTCTGGGCCTGGTGGAGGGCGTTGTCGGCCTCCATCTTGTCGACCTTGCTCACGATGTCAAACGTTGAATCCGCCATGCCCCCTATGGTACGCATCGGGCCACGGGAGTGGTGACTTGGTGACTGTCGGTCAGCGCCTGTCGGGGTTGGGTCTTGCTGTGCTCGAGCGCACGATGAGTTCGTGCGGCAGCGCGGTGTTCAGGGAGCCGGTGGAGCGGCGTTTGGGGTGCAGTTGGTCCATGAGGATCTCGACGGCGAGCCTGCCCTGTTGGCCGGGGAACTGGTCGATGGTGGTGAGCCCGAAGAAGTCGCTGAGGTCGTGACCGTCGATGCCGATCACCGACACGTCGCCCGGCACGTTCAGGCCCATGTCGCGGGCGGCGAGGATGGCGCCGATCGCCATCTCGTCTGAGGCAGCGAAGACGGCGGTTGGCCGGGTGCGGGGGTTGCCGAAGAGCTGTTTTGCGGCGGCGTGGCCGCCCTGGATGGTGAAGTCTGCGGGTCGGAACAGTTCCGGGTCTGCCGAGATTCCGGTCGCCTCAAGTGCGGCTTCGTAGCCGACCCTCCTCTTGGTGTGCAGGTGGAAATCGGCTTCGGTCTCGTTGTCCCCGCCGATGTAGGCGATCTTCCTGTGCCCGAGTGACAGCAGGTGCTCTGTGGCGAGGCGGGCCACCTCGACGTCGTCGATGCTAAGGGTGCGCACGCCCCGCAGCGGGCCGCCGACCCCGACGATGGGCTTGTTGATGTTGAGCAGACCGGTGAGTTCTTTGGCGGTGAGTTCGAGCGAGATGGCGATGACCGCATCCACTCGTTTGCGCAGCAGGAAGTGTTCGAAGACGCTGCGTCTCTGCTCGCCGCCGCCCGCCAGGTTGTAGAGGGTGAGGTCGTAACCGTGACTGAGGAGCGCGTTCTCCGCACCCTCCAGCACGGTGCTGAAGAACCACCGGTTGAGGAACGGGATGACCACGCCGATGTTCTTGGTGCGGCCCGTGGCGAGGCTCGATGCGTTGGAGCTGACGACGTAGCCGAGCTCCTCTGCGGCGGCGATCACGCGTGCGCGGGTGGCGGCAGACACGTGCCCGTTGCCGCTCAGGGCGCGCGAAACTGTCGCTGTACTGACACCCACACGGTCGGCCACAGACTGGATGCCCGCCATTGCACCTCCAGGTCTCTCTCCCAGCCGATAGTAGTGGTGTTGCGGTGTGGGGCGGATGTCACGGCTGGCTCTGAGACCCTGTATTCTGTCGTGTGCGCCTCTGGTCAGATGAGTACATGTGGTCGGGGGCGCCATGGCAAGTTACCCAAGCGGCCAAAGGGATCTGACTGTAAATCAGACGGCTCAGCCTTCGGGGGTTCGAATCCCTCACTTGCCACGTGTGTGTGGCCCTCGGCTAGCGCCGGGGGCCTCTTTCGTTTTTCGGGCGACTGTTACGGTGGTCACATGGAGCAACGCTCAGTTTTAGTCGGAACCGACGTGCTCATGCGCCGGACTGGTCGCTTTACCAGGGCGCGGACCTTGGCTGTTGTAGCGGTGGCATCCGTCTGCGTAGCTTTAGCCGGCTGCGCATCGGGCTCAGAAGCAGCGAGCCAGGAGGCCATTGCCGAGGCCGCGAGCGCTTCTGGTATCGCTCCTGAACTCGTGTACACGACCGAGGTGGACGGCTACGACCTCGCACCGCAGTCGGTCGGCCCCGGCGCTGCGGACGGGATGACGGCCACCTGGTTCAACAGCAGCACGGGCGCGACGCTGACCATCCGTAGCGATTTCGGTGAACTCACGGAAGCGTCGTGCGCAGCGACTCCCCTCTGGGTTGGGCCAAGCGGATCAGTGACGTGTGCCAGGGAGGACGGCGTCTGGCACCGGTCGGCCGAAGGCAGCCACGAGTACGTCGCGGTGCGAGAGGGTGCGCTGATCTGGGTGACCGGAATGGATGACGCGTCGCAGTCAGACCTGCTGACAGCCGCGAAGAACGTGCACGTGCCATCCGCTGCCGAACTCGAACTGCTCTTCTCTGAGGTTCCCAGGACGGCGGGCGAACCGGTGGAGCGCGGAGACCTGCCAGTAAATGGTGACAGTGCGCCGATCGACCCGAGCGGGTCGGGTGGTTGATCCCCGGCTCATCTGCGGGGTCTAGGCTCGGCTGTGCCTCGGGCGGTAGAGGCGTAGGAACGGTGACGAGATGCGGAGCTTGGTGTGACGACTGCTGACATCCGCTGGCCGCGGAGCACGGGGCGAGTGGAGCTGCGCCTGCCCACCCCCGAGTATCTTGACCGAGTGCTGGAGTGGCGGATGCGCCCCGAGGTCACCAACTGGCTGCTTCGCACCACCGTTGATCCGGATGCGTTCCGCCGCGCCTGGCTTGACGGGGTGGACGACCGGGACGACCACTCTGCGATCGCTTTCGTCGGCGACGAGATCGTCGGCACCGCGTCCCTCTGGATCACCGACGCCATGGGGCAGAGCCACGTGGACCCGGGCCCGTGGCGGCGAGCGGAAGCAGGAATCGGCTACCTCATCGACCCCGCGCACGCTGGCCACGGGTACGCCACCGAGATAGCCACGGCGCTCCTCGAGCTGGCGTTCAACGACCTCGGCCTGCACCGCGTCACCGCAGGCTGCTTCGCCGACAACGTCGCGTCTTGGCGGGTCATGGAAAAGGTCGGCATGCGGCGCGAGCAGCACGGCGTCGGCGACTCTTGGCACGCAGAGCTCGGTTGGATCGACGGCTACACCTACGCGATCCTCGACGACGAGTGGCGTGCCGCTCACCGCTGAGCCATGCGTCAGCCCCGCCGACCGCCGAGACCGTTCGGGTGCGACCCGCGCCCCGGGCTCTGCACGTGCCGCCGATGGGTGGCCTCGCAGGCGGCGCGCAGGCTGCGGTAGTAGCCGATGAGCTGCCGGTCTTCGCTCTTCGGCGCCCACGTCACGGCCCGGTAGCCGAGCTCCCCGCCGCGGCGCAGCATCCGGATGATCCCGTAACACTTCTCGGCGCTGTCGACCAGGTACCAGACGCCCGCCTCAGTCTCGCGCGCAGCGAGGAGCGGATGCCACGACGAGCGCGGTTCGAGTGCGCGCCGGGCGGCGGTGTCGAACGCATCCTGACGCGAGTGCTGCATGGGGGCTCCTCTCTTAATGGAGCAGCCCGGCCGCTGCGGTAAGCCAGTGTAGAGCGCGACACCGACAGTGAACAGTGGCCCTTCGGATGCGAAATGGGCCGCTGATAGCATGAGCACCGTGGTTTCCGTCGCCAACGAGGCCTTCCTCAAGGTGGCACGCGAGGTGGCGCTCGCGGCCGCCAAACTGGCCCGCACCAGACGCCAAGCGGGCGTCGAGGTGGCGGCATCCAAGTCGTCCACCGAAGACATCGTCACGCACGCCGACCGCGAAGCTGAGGCACTCATCCGGTCAATGCTTTCGGATGCTCGCCCCAACGACGGCTTCTTCGGAGAAGAGGGCGGGGCGGATGCAGGCACCAGCGGCCTCACCTGGGTGGTGGACCCCATCGACGGCACCGTCAACTACCTGTACGGCATCCCGGAGTATGCGGTGAGCATCGCGGTTGTGGAGGGGGAGCCCGACCCGCTCAGCTGGAAGGCGCTCGCCGCAGTCGTCGTGGGCTCGGCCACCGGGGAGGACTTCAGCGCAACTCTGGGCGGCGGCGCGACTCTCGACGGCAGGCCGATACGGGCGAAGACGGATGTTCCGCTCGACCAGGCGCTCGTCGGCACCGGGTTTTCATACAGTTCGCAGTCGCGCACAGAGCAGGGCAGGGTGCTCGCCGGTCTCATCGGGCGGGTTCGTGACATCCGTCGCCGCGGTTCGGCCGCCCTCGACCTCTGCGGCGTCGCCTGCGGGAGGCTCGACGCCTACTACGAGCGGGGCCTGCAGCCCTGGGATCACGCGGCCGGAGCCCTCATCGCTCGGGAAGCGGGCGCATCCGTCACCGGGTTGAACGGCCAGCCACCCTCCGCCGAGTTCACTCTCGCTGCAAGTGAGGAACTCGCTGTTAATCTTGAGCAAACACTGAGAGAACTCGGCATTTAAGGATTCTCGCTGGGGTTATCTGGCGTCCTGCGGTACTCTCGATGAGTTGTGCGGGCGCCGACCCGCACCCCGAGACCGAAAAAGTTGTCGGGCCAGCCGCGCGAGCTGGTCGAAAAGTTTTCTAGGAGTACCGCCATGTTCACCTTGACGAGCGGCGCGACCCTCGGTGTGGGTGCAGCGTAGTGGGGGAACTGACACGGCGGTCTCACCGCGCTCCAGTGAAGGCGAGTCGCCGTGGGCTGAGGCGCTCCACTGCGAGCACCCGGCCGGCGACGCCGAAACAGGCTCGTCGGGTGAGCGGCAAGGTCATCGTCAAGAAGCTCTTGAGCTTCGGCGCCATGGCCGGAGTCGGTGCGCTCCTGGTCTCAACCTCGTTGCCGGCGAACGCGTTCCAGGACACCGAGGTCGCGGAGGTCGCAGCGCCGTACGTGGCTGAGAAGCAGTCGGTCACCCTGCAGAGCGCGGCACACGCGAAGGTGAGCCGCGACAGCTACACGGTGGTCAAGCCGAAGCCGAAGCCCGTCTACGTGAAGCCCGTCTTCGGTTCGTACAAGTTCAACCCGAACGGCACCGTCCAGTGGCCATTCCCGAGCGCGCCGATCGCGAGCGGCTACGGCCCTCGAGGCGGCAGCTTCCACTACGGCATCGACCTCTTCCCGGGTGCGGGAACCCCGATCGGTGCGATCGCAGACGGCGTCGTGACGTACGCTGGTTCCGGCTCCGCGTGGGGCAACTTTGTGACGGTAGAGCACCACATCAACGGCCAGACGATCCAGAGCCTGTACGCCCACATGCAGTGGGGCTCGATCGGTGTGGCTGCAGGCCAGAAGGTCGAGGTCGGCCAGTTCCTCGGAGCGGTCGGTGCGACCGGTCGTGCGTACGGTGCCCATCTCCACCTTGAGATCAAAGTGAACGGCACCTACGTCGACCCGTACGCCTGGATGATGGCTAACGCCAATTAATTACCTCGCGGTAACCGCGGGGGTGGCAATCCGTAAGGTAAATCCACTATTGTTTATGAATCCGTTACATTGGGGCGCTGCTCCGGGTGCGGAGAAACCCGAAACCATTGAGAACCACCGAGCTTGTGGGCGCGCGCCCAGGGCCCGCGTAATTGTGAAGTAGAAGGTACCAGCGCGTCGTGTCAGAAGAATTCTGGGAGTCGGTGACTGCCGCAAACTCGGCAACCACTCCGACAGTCCAGAGTGACTCGACCCCTTCTCTCACCCGCCGGGAAGCTCGCGAGCGTCAACTGCAGGCAGAAGCCGCGGAACAGCCCACACGACGCGAACGAAACAGCCGGACGTCGCGCAAAACGAGTCGCCCGGCGAGCCGCAAGGCCACGCGCAGTGCAAGCCGCAGTGCAAGCCGCAAGGCCAGCTACGGCCGTCCGCCCGCACGGCCGGCCACTGCTCGTCCCGCCGCTGCCCGCACAACCGGTGCCAGTGTTCGCGCTGCCGTCGCCAAGCTGATGTCCCTCGGCGCCATGGTCGGCGTTGCCGGCATGCTCGTGGCCACGTCAGTGCCGGCGAACGCGTTCATCCCCGCCCCCTCTGAAGCGACGGTCGCGCAGTTGCAGGCGGCTCCCGCGCAGGTCGACACCGACAGCATCCAGTTCGTGGCGGTCAAGGCTGCGTCATCGGATGCCGTTGCGCACGTATCAGAGCGCGACGCCTACACGGTGGTATCGCTGGCCGACCAGCTGCGCAAGCAGTACGGCAATCGCACCTACAGCTTCACCAATAACCCGAACGGAACCATCCAGTGGCCGTTCGCCACCAGTGTTCCCATCTCGAGCGGCTTCGGTGACCGAGTCGCGTGCTCCTACTGTTCCTCTAACCACCTCGGTGTCGACTTCGTGCCCGGCAACGGTGCCCCCATTCAGGCGATCGCCGACGGCGTGGTGCGCGAGGTGAACGCGGGTGGGGGCGCGTACGGTGTCAACATCATCATCGACCACGAGATCAACGGCAAGAAGGTCACGAGCCTCTACGCGCACATGATGTGGGGCTCCCCGGCCGTCGCGGCAGGTCAGGCCGTGACCGTCGGCCAGTACCTCGGCGACGTCGGCAGCACCGGAGCCTCCACCGGCCCGCACCTGCACCTCGAGATTCACGTCGAGGGCACCCCGGTCGACCCGTTCGCTTGGCTCAAGGCCAACGCAAACTGACGCCTAGCGCGTCTCGCTGACAACTGACGCCTATCGCGTCTCGCGCAGCCACACGGCGCTGTCCGCCTCCAGCATGTTGTCCTGCCCGTGGACGGATGCCAGCAGCACCTCGGCTGCGGAAGGCAACGTCACGGCATCCGTGCCCGTGTTGGCGATGACGGTGACCCCCCTGTTGCGGAATGCGACCACGCTGTCGGGGTATCCGTCGAGCCACTCGAGCGAGCCGAGCCCGAGCCCAAGTTCCCGGCGCAGCCGGAGCGCGGCACGGTAGAGCTCCAGCGTCGACCCCTCGCTGCCCACCTGCAGGTCGCGCGCGAGCTGAGCCCACTCTGCGGGCTGAGGCAGCCAGCTCTTGCCCGTCGGGCTGAAGCCGAACGCGGGGGCGTGCGCCTCCCAGGGGATGGGTACGCGGCATCCGTCGCGCCCATACCGCTCACCGTTGGTGCGGAACCAGGTGGGGTCTTGGCGGGCGGCATCCGGAAGCTCGATGGCCTCGGGAAGCCCCAGCTCTTCGCCCTGGTAGATGTAGGCGCTGCCTGGAAGGGCGAGCATCATGACCGTTGCGGCCCGCGCGCGCCGGAGGCCGACAGCGGGGTCTGGCTTGCCCGGCGACTCCGGTCCGATGCCGTGACCCTGCGGGCTGTCGGCGGTGAGCGCCAGGCGGCTGGCGTGCCGCACCACGTCATGGTTGCTGAGCACCCACGTGCTGGGCGCGCCGACCTCGGTGAACGCGTCGAGGGAGTCGTCGATCACGCGGCGCAGGTCTGGCGCGTTCCACTCGGTGCCGAGGTAGGCGAAGTTGAACGCCTGGTGCATCTCGTCGGGGCGAACCCACTTCGCCACCTTCGTGAGCGGGTCGACCCACGCCTCGGCGGCGAGGATGCGATCGCCCGGGTACTCGTTCAACAGCGCCCGCCACTCACGGTAGATGTCGTGCACGCCCTCCTGGCCCCAGTAGGGCGGGTCGTCTTCTGGCTCGTCGCTGATGCCGGGCTCCAGAGCGGTCGACGCGCCACCCATGCTGGCCGCCTCTGCGGGCGGTGTGTAGTCGGGCAGGCCATCCTGCTTGATCATGCCGTGCGCGACATCCACCCTGAAGCCGTCGACCCCGCGGTCGAGCCAGAAGCGCAGAATGTCGAGAAACTGGTCGCGAACCCAGCGACTGTTCCAGTTGAAGTCGGGCTGGCTCGAGTCGAAAATGTGCAGGTACCACTGGCCGGGCGAGCCGTCGGCCTCCGTGACGCGCGTCCACGCCGTGCCGCCGAAGACGGACTGCCAGTTGTTGGGCGGCTCGTTGCCGCCCGGCCCCCGCCCCTCACGGAACATGTAGCGGTCGCGCTCCGCCGAACCGGGCCCAGCGGCGAGCGCCTGCTGAAACCAGGGGTGCTGGTCTGACGAGTGGTTGGGGACCAGGTCGACGATCACCCGGATGCCGAGGCTGTGCGCCGTTGCGAGCATCCGGTCGAAGTCGTCGAGGGTTCCGAAGAGGGGGTCGATGTCGCGGTAGTCGGCGACGTCGTAGCCTGCGTCTTTCTGCGGTGACGTGTAGAAGGGGGAGAGCCAGATGGCGTCGACGCCCAGGTGGGCAAGCGCGTCGAGGTGCGCCGTGACGCCGGGGAGGTCTCCGATGCCGTCACCGGATGAGTCGGCGAACGACCGCGGGTAGATCTGATAGATCGCCGCGCTGCGCCACCACTCCGTGCCGAGGTTGCCCGGGGTGGCTGGGGTGGGCTCCGTCGTCGTCTGCTTGGCGGGGGGCGTCATGGCTCACACACTACGCCGAGAGCCTGACCTTTGTGTAAGCGCTTGCATGCAGGGCTTGCGGAACTTTTTTCTGCACCGTGTCGATTTCGCTCTGCGCCGTTCGACGCAATAGTAGAGGGACGCAAACGGCGCCCTGACACACACAAGGAGAACACGATGAAGTACATGCTGATCATGCGTTCCACCGATGAGGCGATCGAGGCGTCGAAGAACGTCGACTTCGAAGAGATCATCAACGCCATGGGCGCATACAACGAGTCGATGATCAAGGCCGGCGTGATGCTGGGCGGCGACGGGCTGACGGATGCGAAGGAAGGCTTCGTGGTCGACTTCTCGGGTGAGAAGCCGATCGTCACCGATGGCCCATACGGTGAGACGCACGAACTGTTCAACGGGTTCTGGATCATCGAGGCCTCCAGCAAGGAGGAGGCCGCGGAGTGGGCCAGCCGGTGCCCGCTCGGCCCGGGCAACAAGCTTGAGGTGCGTCGCATCACCGACGAGAGCGACTTCGCCGACTACGCCGACAACGAGTACGTCAAGAAGGAGCCGGAGTGGCGCAAGCAGGAGGCCGCCAGGGCCGCTGAAGCGCAGGAGCGCTGAGGGTCGTGACTGACATCCGCCGAACGGTTGATGCCGTCTGGCGTATTGAGGGGGCGCGCATCGTAGCCACCCTCGCCAAGCTGACCGGCGACCTCGGGCGTGCAGAAGATCTGGCCCAGGAGGCGGTGGCTGATGCTCTGAAGCAGTGGCCGGAGTCGGGCGCCCCGCAGAACGCGGGCGCCTGGCTCACGGCTGTCGCCAAGCGTAAGGCGATCGACGGATGGCGCCGCCGGGAGCGGCTGGACGAGCGGCACCGCGCGCTCGCGCACGACCTGCAGGAGGCGGCCGAAGACGAGTGGCAGCCGATCGACGACGACCTGCTTCGCCTCATCTTCACCGCGTGCCACCCGGTGCTGTCGAGGGAGTCGCAGGTGGCGCTGACGCTTCGGGTGGTCGGCGGCCTAACGACGGAGGAGATCGGGCGGATGCTCCTGGTTCCGGTTGCGACCGTTCAGCAGCGCATCGTGCGGGCGAAGAAGACGTTGTCGGCGGCGCACGTTCCGTTTGAGGCGCCGGATCCCTCCGAGTGGGGTGAGCGCCTGGCCGCCGTGCTCGGGGTGGTGTACCTGACATTCACGGAGGGGTATTCCGCAACATCCGGTGACCGCTGGATGCGCACAGACCTCGCCCATGAGGCGTTGCGGCTGGGTCGCGTGCTCGCGGGTCTGCTGCCGCGCGAGCCGGAGGTGCACGGCCTGGTGGCCCTGATGGAGTTTCAGGCGTCGCGGTTCGCTGCCCGCACTGACCGTGAGGGGAGGCCCATCCTGTTGGCCGACCAGGACCGCTCGCGCTGGGACCGCGCCCAGATCGAACGTGGGCGGGCTGCGCTTCGGGCGGCGGATGCTGTGGGCCGCGGGCGTGGTGCGTACAGCCTGCAGGCGGCCATCGCTGAGTGCCACGCCACCGCGGCGAGTGTGGCGGAGACTGACTGGCAGCAGATCGTGCTGCTGTACGAGGCCTTGGGTCGTCTGGCGCCCAGCCCGGTGGTGGAGCTCAACCGCGCCGTCGCGGTGTCGATGGCGACCGGGCCTGCGAGTGCGCTGCGCATCGTCGACCGGCTCGAGGCGGAGGGGGCTTTGCGGGGTTCGCACCTGCTGCCCAGCGTGCGGGGGGAACTGCTCGCCCAGTTGGGGCGGATCGAGGAGGCGCGATCCGAGTTGCTGACCGCTGCTGGGCTCACGGCCAACGAGCCTGAGGCCGCGGTGTTGCGGGCGAAGGCCGCCTCTCTCTGAGGCTCGGTCTGATCGAAGCTCTTGCGTGGGTTAGCCTCCTGTTATGAGTGAGTTGTTGTCTGGCGCCGGGGCGCAGCGCACGCGCATCCTGGCCTCGTATTCGATGGATGCCGACCGGTCGCCGGAGTGGCTGCGCAAGGAGTTGAGGCGGCTGGCTGACACGGCCGCCGACGCGCTCGCCGCTACCGGGGTGGACGTGCTTTTCGTTGATGCGGGACGCAGCGACGACGACCCCGCGCAGCTGGTGGGCGGGGTTGACGGTGTGCTCGTGCTGGGCGGGGCAGACATCGACCCGGCTCTGTACGGTGACGAGCCGCTCACAGACAAGCTATACGGCGTCGACCGCAGGGCGGACGAATTCGAGCTCGGCCTCATCAACGCGTCGATCGGTGCCGGCAAGCCGTTCCTGGGGATCTGCCGCGGCATGCAGCTGCTCAACGTGGCGCACGGCGGCACGCTCATCCAGCACCTGGGTGACGACACCATGCACAGCGACGACGACGTGAACGCGACCATGATCGAGCATGAGGTGACGCTGCGGCCCAACACGTTGGTGGGCGAGCTGTACGAGTCGCCGACCCTGGGCATCCGCTCCGGTCACCACCAGGCGGTCGCCGAGGTGGGGGAGGGCCTGACGGTGTCGGCGGATGCTCCAGATGGCACGGTCGAGGCGATCGAGGGTGCTGGCGGCTGGGTGCTTGGCGTGCAATGGCACCCGGAAGACCCGAACGCCGAGCCGGAGCAGCTCACCACGCTGATGTCGGCGTTCGCGGCGGAGTGTGCGAAGGCCCGCGCCGACGCGGCCGCGTAGGCCTGCGGGTTGAGTAGCTCGCGCGGAGGCCGCTTCTGCGGGTTGAGTAGCTCGCGCTGAGGCCGCTTCTGTGGGTTGAGTAGCTCGCGCAGCGAGCGTATCGAAACCGCCCGTGCCGTTTTGAGAGCACTTTCGCGCCCCGTACCCGAAATGGAGGAGCTATTTCGTTGAAAAGTCGCAAAGCTCCTCCCTTTGCGCGGTCGAACTGGGCGGGATTGACGCCAAGCGGGTGGTTTCGTAGGGGGTGTGTCTGCGGCCCGTCGAACGGATGATATTCTGTACCGGTTGCCTGAATCGAGGCGATGCTTCTGCGCGCGGAAGCAACGCCCCCTTAGCTCATTGGTAGAGCACTTCCTTGGTAAGGAAGAGGTAGTGGGTCCGATTCCCACAGGGGGCTCGACCGCCGGTCACAAGCCGGCGGATCGTGGCTGGGTAGCTCAGTTGGTGAGAGCGCACGACTCATAATCGTGAGGTCGCGGGTTCGAATCCCGCCTCAGCTACACATTAAAAGGCCTGATAAACCGCTGGTTTGCCGCCTTCTCACCCCCTCCGAAAGTGACCTCACGATTCGAGGGGTTCATCTTTTCGCGAATGGCCAGCGCGGCCTCAGTCGAGGACGAGCGCGTGTAAAGCTCCGTCGTCGTGATCGACGCGTGCCCGGCAACTCTCTGTATGTTCTGGGGCGAGTTGCCTGCTCGAGCGAGTCGGGTGAGGAACGTATGCCGTAGATCGTGGAACCGCAGCGGCTGCTCATTGGCGAACGTTGCAATGTCGTCGCGTATCTGCTCCCACTTCACCGCTCGAGCGAGGTTGCCGCTGTCGAACGGGCCGCCGCGCGTGCCGGTGAAGACGTGTTCGAAGCCACTCGGTTGCGCTTGCTCAAGCCAGGGGATCAACTCGTTGAGGATGGGCACGCTACGGACGCGGCCGCTCTTGGTCGCACGAACCTCGAGCTTGCCGTGGCCGTTCGGGGACAAGGTTCGCCGCACGGTTATTAGGCCTTGCCCCGTATCCACGTCTTCCCAACGGAGGCCGACAAGTTCACCAAGCCGCAGGCCTGTGAATGCAAGCCCCGCGAGTGCACGCTGTCCGAACGGGTGGAAGGCCGTGAGGGAGAGCATCCGGGCAACCTGCACATCACTCAATGCGCGGCTTGCGGGGTCGGCGTCGTTGGCTTTGCCGCGCGACCGGGGTAGTGACCGGCAAGGGTTCGACCCAATGAGTCCGCCCATCACGGCGAGTCCCAGCAAGCGAGAGAGCAAGGCGAGCGCGTCTTGCTTGGTTGAGGCGCTACCGTTCCACTCTGCGCGTGCGCGGGAGATGGCGAGTGCCGTTACCTCTGTGAGGGGCACCCCGCCGAGGGAGGGCGCAAGCCTCAGGCGCCACGCGCGGTCATAGGCCGCAATCGCGTTGGAGGTTAGTCCTTCGTAGACGAGGGAGGCATAGGCAGCGTGAAACGCGCCAACCGTCACCGCTTCATCTACTCGCATAATGCGAGACTAGCGGCGGAGTGCGCTTAGGCGCAAGCTTTGCGACTACATAGCTATTTTCTGTCGGCCATTCGCTCTGCCATTCCGGCAAGGAACGCGGGCGGGTCAACGGTTATGCCGGGGAACTCGCAAACGTCGGGATGCTCGCCGAACGCTTCGCGGAACAGTGCAATACGTCGGTACATTTGTGACTTGCTGATGCCTAGAGCCTTCTGGGTGCCATCGAAGCCGCCGCTAATTTGCCACATGAGCCAGAACCCGAACAGGTCCAGCATTCGAGCGCCCGCGTGGCCTCTGAGCATTTCGCGCAGTTCCGGGAATGCGCCGAATAGACGCTTGTTTACTGCCTTGTTGGCCTTGTAGTAAGTCTCATACGCGGACTCCAGAGCAGCCTTGGCACGCCCTTCACCCTCTGGTGTCGGCATGCGCTCAGATCGAAAATCTGCCATTTTGCACCCATTTCGTAGTTCCGCATTTCGCGACTACAGCCTACGGGGCACCCTCTGTCATTGCCACTGCTCTAGCTGTTTCCCGAAATCTTCTATACAAGATCAAGTAGGCCCTGCTTTGGGACCCCTTCCGGAGAATCCCAGGTGCTCGCGCACCGCAACGACCAGCCCTTCGCGCGCCTTCGCAAGAGCAGCACGTGCCGAACGGGGAACGTCGTCATCATCATCGGTCTGCAGTGCGTCGTTGAGGCTGGCGACTAGATCTTCTGCAGACGCACGAACCGTCTCCGGCGCAACAAGGCTAAGACTCGCGGTGAGGGATTCGATACGCTCCCACGACGCGGCCGAGCGCTGCTCACTCTCTTTAAAGAACGGTGCGTCATAGCGCCTGAAGTGGGTATCGCGTTTGATGTAAGCCTCAACGTCCTCGCCTTCGCGCAGCAGCATATTGACCTCAGCTACAGGCTTCTTCTCAAGCTCCCTGCGCAACGACCACGCATGACCGGCAGTGAACGCGTCGCGCTTTCTCCGCTCGTTGAATGTTTCGCGGACCGCGCCGAGCAGCTCCGCTGAATACTGACGAATATCCGCGTCCCATCGAAGCGCTTCTGTTCGTGACTGCTTGCGAGCCTCAAGGAGCCAGTTTGACCAGAAACCGAGCACTGCACCCAAGATCAGAAATGCACCAGCGATAACGGGAACACCCCACCATGGAGCAATGTCCGCGTCGCGGGCCACGTCCACAAGGGTACCGAGCGATGCGCCGTTCAGAATCATGAGCTAAACGTATTACGAAGTGGCATCGAGTCGGGGGAGGTCCCTTTCTGCCGCCCTCCGCGCTTCGCGCTACGGTTGCCGTCGACGGTGGGTGGTTGGATCCTGCGTGAACGACAGCGATTCACGGAGAAGTGCAGGAGACCACACGGCACCGCGCGTCGCCCCTTCGGGGCACCCCGCGCGGCGACCGCGTGACCTCCACACCCTTACAACCGATAACCGCGTCTGTTCAGGCGCAGTATGCGCACAGCTCACGACCCGACGCACTACGCGCACCATTAGGCGGGGTTGGGTTGCCGCAGTTGTCGCATGCACGAAGACCCATCATGGTGCAGATTGCACAATCTGGCTTTGCCATTGTCATCACCTCCCTCCCTCACGGAACCGCCGCCGAGCAGGGGGCCAGTTCGAGGCGCAACCGCACAGCGCACCCCTCCGCAGCACCCTCCGGGGAAGTCGGTGGACTCTCAGCCGATCCAGTTGCCGGCTCAGACTCTTGGGACAGAAACCACTCGAGGCGCAGCCGCCGCTGCACCGTTCGAGTCAGGCCGGTGAATGACCAGCCGGTTCGATTCTTCGTGCGTCGCGACGCACTCACCACCTGCGAGCGTGCGCCGTAACGGTCATGCACCCGCCCCATGCACGACGCCGGGTCACAGTAAGGGGCACAGCGGATAACCCGCGCTGCACGCTCGAGCTCGAGCAGGTGCGACCAAACGCGAGGGTGCACGGTTTCGCCCTGGTGAACCACATCCTTCATGACGTAGTTCAGAGCCTTGGAGAGATACCAAATCGTCTTTGCGCCGTCGCCGTCGGCGCGGAAGGCATCGCAGCGCGCTTGGGCACCCCACTCCACCAATGCCCCGTCAATCTTCGAGAAAGCGACAGCAGAGCGTGCAGCGTTGCGCAGCGCATCGGCCGCAGGAGCTTCAGCCCGTTCGATCCGCACCAGGACGTGCACGTGCAGCACCCCTCGGTCTTGCCATTCCCGCACGATGAAGTACTCCGTGGAGTCCCAGCGATCCCGCAGCCGCCGCCGCGTGCGATCCCACAACAGGCCAGCATCCCGGTTCCACGCCACCTGACCGGCGTAGTCGTAGCTCGAGGGGTGCAGCGGCACTCCGCGCAGCCCGCCGTCATTCGCGGAGTGCTGCACCCCGCACCCGCACACGGGAACGCGTTGACCAGCAGTGCGCGGAACGCGGTGCACTGCACCGAACGAGGGAGCCGTCAGCGTCAGCAGGTAGAACCGATAGTTCTCTACCGGGCCGT
>Ga0180215_1002225_pt1 | contig 19840 bp, 21 predicted proteins | sample eDN3rd37CBELigBY_FD_128871 | JGI IMG/M metagenome (GOLD analysis project Ga0180215, IMG submission 128871) | Enriched backyard soil microbial communities from Emeryville, California, USA - eDNA 3rd pass 37_C BE-Lig BY (version 2) (version 2) | ecosystem: Environmental > Terrestrial > Soil >... | reverse complement strand
TAAGGGGAAATAAGCTCCAAATGAACATAAAAAACGACTCTAAATTCAGATTTGAATTTTAGAGTCGTTTTTTTGATTGAAGAGATTACTTTACCAAAAATCCGAAGGATTTTCAGTGCCCTCAGCCTACTCACACGTCATTTTTTATTTTCATTGACTAAGGTCTTTGATTTATTCAGTAATGATCATTGGACCTTCTTTCGTCACAATAATCGTATGCTCGTACTGCGCAACGAAACTATTTTCCGTAACATAAGTCCACCCATCGTCGAGCTGATAGACTTCCTCTTCACGTGTGGAGATAAACGGTTCGAAGGCGATTACCATTCCTTCTCTTAACAATTCATTATCCCAAGGCTCATAATAATTATATATATGGTCAGGCTTTTCATGAATGGTGCGTCCAATCCCATGTCCTGTGAGATTTAAGATGACCGTTAAGTCATTGTTTTTGGCCGTTTGCATGACCACTTTTCCAATTCCATTCTTCTTCGCGCCTGGCTTAATTTTTTTTAGGCCTGCATCAAAAGCTTCTTTTGCAACTTCGCAAATTTTGCTCTTAATTTCATCGCCCTCACCGACAACAAAAGAGATACCTGTATCAGCAAAATAACCATTTTTTGAACCTGATACATCGATATTAACAAGGTCTCCCTCTTTTATGACACGCTCTCCTGGGATGCCATGTGCTACTTCCTCATTCACACTAATGCATGTGTATCCAGGAAAATCATATTCTCCTTTTGGAGCAGAAATGGCCCCAGCCTTTTCAAAGAGCGCCCCTGCAATTTCATCAAGTTCTTTTGTGGTAATTCCCGGTTTCGTATTTTGGACCAGTTCATTGCGAATACTTCCACAAATTTTTCCAATTTCTTTTAATGCTCTAATATCTTCTTCTGTTTTTACAATCATGATTAAACCACCCATACTGTTAGACTTTAAATAAAAACATACATGTATATGATTGTACATTTACTTTAAAATAAATCCAAGTTAGACATTTATTATGTACTGCTGTTGTGATCAAATGATAAAAGGGCAAATCTAAGCGAACCAAGATCTGCCCCAAGTTTTATTCCCCTAAATCAACATTATGATACACTTGACGAACATCTTCTAAATCTTCTATTGCATCAATCATTTTTTCAAATTGTGCTTGTGCGTCTTCTGGTAGCTCTACTTCATTTTGTGCAAGCATGGTTAGTTCTGCAACAGTAAATTCGGTCACGCCCACGTTTTTAAAGGCCTCTTGAACAGCGTGAAATTGGTCTGGCTCCGCATAAATAATGACTGATTCCTCTTCCTCAAGGATGTCTCTTACCTCTATGTCTGCTTCCATTAACAATTCTAGTACTTCATCTGCTGTTTTCCCTTCAACCCCAAAAACAGCAGTTGCATCAAACATATAAGAAACAGAGCCGCTCACACCCATATTTCCACCATTTTTACCGAACGCTGCACGTACCTCAGAAGCAGTACGATTTACGTTATTTGTTAATGCATCAACAATGACCATAGACCCATTTGGCCCAAAGCCTTCATAACGAAGTTCGTCATAAGATTCATCATCGCCGCCTTTAGCCTTATCAATCGCACGGTCAATGATTGCTTTAGGGACATTATATGTTTTTGCGCGCTCAAGGACGACTTTTAGAGCTTGGTTTGCTTCCGGATCTGGTTCCCCTTGCTTTGCTGCCACATAGATTTCACGCCCGAACTTTGCGTAAATACGACTTGTGTTTGCATCTTTTGACGCTTTTTTGTCTTTAATATTATTCCATTTACGTCCCATCTTTAACACTCACCTTCAACATTAAATCTATAGAATAAAATAGTAATACGTAGATGCAACTTCTTCAACTTTTTTCTACCAACATAAAAATGGATTAGAGAGAGATTAAATTAAATCATTGCATTTTGACAATAACCATTATACCTCAATAAATACAAATTTTATATACTAGAAAGATGAATCAAAATTTAGACAAAATCTTTATTAACATGGCTTTTTATTTCCTTTAGGTCCTTTACTATTCAGGAGGTAGTCGCTCGATCCACTCGTTGACAAATCAAGATATTCTTTTACAAAGTTTAGACAAAGAAAGGACCAAATTCTCATGGTCCTTTCTTTGTTCTTCATTTTAAGTACACATATCAGCAAAATAGCATAACTTGAACTTTATTAGTAACACCCTAAAACTGGGTTACCTGTCCAACTCCATTCATTACAAATAAAAGAACGAGACATATCGAAAAGAGAAACCCTATTCTCATTTTATCTAAATAAGCATAAAAAACAGCTAGCATCCATTTGCTAACTGTTTTTTCATGCTATACTCAGCCCGTTACATTAAAACTATGGTTATTCACGACTTCCAACTCTTTTGTCGTTTGCTCCATTGCACTTTTGCAAATTGGGCATGTTGGAACTGCACTGCTCTTAAAATTATCCCGAACCCAACAATTACACTGGTCTGAAGTACAAACCCATATCTTCGTTTCCGCAGTGACAATCTCTTCAGGAGGTTTTCTTCCAAATGCCATTTCCCTCACGCTCCATTTCCAATTTTAGTCCAAAGCATGAATAAAAAAACATTTATGATAAAAAGCTTAACACACTAACTTTTTATAATAAATGAATTCCTTTTCCTTTTCAACTCTTCTCCCATCATATCATAATTAGATTTTTTTTACAAAAGAACTCCAATTTAACTTTTTTTCCATTAGGTCAACCCTCTAATAATATGCTCATAAAACCTAAAAATACTCCTTTTTTTTAAAACATTCATCTCTTCTATGTTTTAGTTGTACATGCCCATTAGACTGAATACATATAGTACGAGCATTCAATCTTGATTGGTGATGGGGGTATTTGTGTGAGTGTGTTTCTTAGCTATATATTTCTAGGTTTATCCCTAGCAGCACCAATCGGCCCAGTAAATGCAGCACAGATGGATAAGGGCATTAAAAGTGGATTTTTTCATTCATGGCTTTTAGGTTTAGGAGCATTATCCGCAGATATCGTCTATATGATAGCTGTTTATATGGGAGTCGTGAGGTTTCTCGAAACACCATTTATGCAAACCTTTCTATGGCTTTTTGGTTTTTTTGTCCTTATGTACACTGGGATAGAAACTATGATTGGCGCCGGGAAAATGGTAATAAAAAAAGGAAGGCAATCTGAATCAGCTTTTAAATCCTTTATGTCCGGATTCTTCATGTCCATCTCGAACCCGCTCACAATCCTTTTTTGGTTGGGAATCTATGGGTCAGTCCTTGCTCGAACAGCTACTTCGTACGGAACAAGTGAATTGGTGTTATATAGCTTTGCTATCATCTTAGGATTGATTATTTGGGACATCACGATGGCATTTATTTCAAGTAGTTTTAAAAAGTTGTTAACGACTCATCTTCTTACTGTAATCTCCTACTTATCAGGTGCATCACTTATTGGATTTGCGATATATTTTGGAATTCAGGCAGTAAAGGTTCTAATCCAACCTTGAAAATATTTATACAAAACACAGGAAAAACCGCTAAGTTTTATTTTAGCGGTTTTCAGCATGCCATTACTGAAACCTCGGTCTTGGCACTTTGGCACTTTTTTTCTTCTTTTTCTTACCCCCAATTGCATTTCGGAGCATTAGAATAAGCCCAATAATTGCGAGGAAAAGGAGAGAAATGAAAAAACCAGGACGTGCCATATGATCAAAAAGTGTTCCACTCACTGCTGCTACGATTAAAACAATTGCTCCGAACCTTTTCACTTGTTCAAACTTCGTTAGCTTAATAATATGCTTATATGAAAACATGAGAAACAACCAATTGTAGATGAGCATTAACCCAGCAGCTGTAGTTAAGTATTCATAAATACGGTCAGGCATCGCAAAGGAGAGGATAATCGATGATATTAAACCAAGGACCGTTAGCCCTAAAGCAAAGTGAGGAACCTTTAATTTTCCTGCCTTTGACAACACCTTTGGAGCATCCCCATCTTTAGACAAGGTAACAATCATGCTAGTAACAGCAAACAGAGATGCACACATCGTCGAGAAGCCTGCAATAATCATCGCTCCATTGAATAAATGCGGTACTAGCGGAAGGTTATAATGGTCCAAAGTGGTAACAAATGGACTTTCTTTTGTCGTAAAATCTTTATATGGCACTAATAGAACGGCAAGTGCGATGGCTAGAAGATAGATAGTCGTAAGCAATAAGAGCATTATCTTCCCAGCTTTAGGGGCATCTTCTTTGTTTTTCAGCCGTGGAGCCATGATTCCCATAATTTCAATCCCACCGAAAGCATAAAAAGCATAAATTAAAGCCGTCCATAATCCCATAAATCGACCTGCAAAGAAATGATCCATAGTATTCGAAACATTTACCTTATGACCAAGACCATTAAATACACCGAAGACCGCTAGAGTTGCAAGAACTAAAAACATAAAGATAGCTGCTACTTTTACAATTGCAAATATATTTTCCATCTTTTCAAAACCCTTTGTTCCTGTAAGAACGACGCCGAGTCCGAGTACAGCAAAACCAGCCGCGAAAACCCAAAGTGGAATATCAGGAAACCAAAACGTTGAAAACAAAGACAAGGCCGTTAATTGACTCCCCATTATTAGAAGTTCAGAACCCCAATAAACCCATCCACTAGAAAATCCTGCCCACTTGCCATAGGCCTTCTTCGCATAAGAACGAAAAGAACCCTTTTGAGGATCTTTAGCTGCCATTTTTGCTAGCGCATCAAAAACAAGGTAGGTACCAAGTGCAGCTAGAGAAAATACAATTAATGCCGATGGACCCGTTTTTGTAATAGCAAGGGCAGATCCCAGAAAGAAACCAGTTCCGATAATACAACCAATCCCAATCATCGATAGCTGCCACCAAGCTAATTTCGCTTCCTTTGAGGACTTACCGCTCATTTACTATCCCTCCTGTATTCATCTTGTCTATTGTTTGAACTGAAGGGACTATTTATGTAAAAAGAAAAAGCACCTTCATAAAGATTGCTGGGAACATCCGAGTCCGATTTGAACGTAAGATTAGCTGTTTTTTTGGGTCTTAACACGTTGGAAGACTATTTTATGATTTTAAAGTGAACATCGAAAACCTAAAGTTCTTTTTTCTGCGTTTGAGGGAAAGGTTGAGAGAATCTGGGAGTCTTTACTTTTAATGCATAATAAATTGTAAACTTTATGTTCAATCTTTCTTAAACTGAAATCTCGATTAGTTGATTGTTTCACGCATTTTCGATATATAATAAGAGGAGAAAAATTAAAGGATGATGTTATATGGAAATTACTGGACATACCGTAGAATTGTTAGAAGATCCGTTTGGGGTTTTAACTGGAGATCGCTATGAGTTCTTTTTGCAAATTTCAGTTGATGAAGAAGATGAGTTATATACAGAAAATGGTATATTTTTAAAAGTCATTTTTTCAATGGTAAATGAAGAGCCCAAAATTCTTCAGTATTATTTTATTGAACGCACCACAGAAAACATTCTCGATTTTGCCTTAGAAGAGGATGAGGAAGCACTTGTTAAAGACTACTGCAAGGGAAATCTCTCGGTAGAAGAAGAGGTATAAAAAAAGAGCAATTTGCTCTTTTTTTATACCTCTATTTCTTTTCCTTCTTCAACAATATGGTATAGAAGGTGAGCTAAATGATGGATTGGACCATACTCTTCTTCATCCTCACTCACTTCTTCATTGTATTCTAAATCGTTTAAATACAAAGCTATAAATTCGTAAAAAGCATTAAGCTCAAACCCATAACAAGCCATAGGTTCTTCATTGTCTTCCTCATACTGAAGCATTAGATAACTTGGTTTATCTTCTTTATCAACACCATCAAAAAAAACAAAAAAACCAATATTCGTATCAAGGTCAAACAAATGTCTTGTTCCACCAGCAGTGACCTGACTATAATCTTCCTCAGATAATTTTTGCACCGTCATTTTTCCTACCTGATCCTCTGCATGAAAATCAACTGTAAAGGACTTCATAACACCACTCCATTCCCTAATCAAGATTGACGATTTTATTTTGTTCAAATAGGAAGTTCCTTAGTCCTATTCAAAGCAAAAGCACACTTTAAGCATTAAAGTGTGCTTTTATCGTCATAAAAGATATGTTCAAATTCAAGGTCAGAATTAGTAGTAATCAGACCATAGGAGTATTGTTTTTGACGTCGTTTATCTGTTGCAGAGCCAGGGTTAAACAAGACTAGACAGTCTTCTTTTTTCAGCAATGGGATATGAGAATGCCCAAATACGATGCAATCCACTTCTCCTTTTAAAAACGCTGATTTGGCACGTTTTTCAGTCGTCTTACCAGTTCCATGTCCATGAACAACACCAATTCTAAAGTCCTCTACCTCGATAATCTCCCTGGCATTTAACCTTTTCGCTAACTCAGGACTATCAACATTCCCTGTGACACCGACTAATTTGCCATACTGACATAATTCATGATAGACCTCAATGGTCTGCCAATCGCCAGCATGGATAATTAAATCAGCTGAACACAAGTCACCGACTAGCTTTGACGGCAGTCCCTTTGCTTTTTTTGGAATATGGGTATCAGAAAGAACAACTATTTTCATGATGGTTTATCCTTTAAACATATTGAGTTGTGATAATTACTTTATTCCTATTTAGCTTTCACTTTTATACGTAGTTATATTATAGTAATCCTTTGTATCCCCATATCCATTAAACTCAATATCTAAATCATGAAAGAATCGGTGAAGCTTTAGGAGAATATCCTTATCTTTCTGTCCTGAAGTTACTTCTTTGGCATATGAGGATATCTTGTCTAAGTCCTGCTGCAATGCTTGATTCTCTGTCTGGATGGTATCCATAACATTCAGAATTTCAGTCGCAATGTCTTTTTGCTCATTCCATTTCACAGAGTCAATTCCACCCCATCCAAGTGAGTCATTATAGGTATCGTGGAATTCTTTAATGAACAAACCTACATTTTTATACTTGCTTGTTTCAGCCTCTTCAGTAAATTCTGCTACTGTGTTACTTGCAACTACTTTCCCGCTAGCGTCTTTTACAGAGGTGTCTGGTTCTTTCTTTTCCTTCTCGGTCACCGAATAACCCACATATCCCCCTACAAGAACAACAATTAATGCTAGCGCTACCAACCATGTCGACCATGACTTCATATATAACAGCCCTTTCTAAAAATATTCACTGACCCTGTTAAAGGGCGTTACAATGACTTTCTCTTTTACACCAAGTTGGTGCATCATACTATTTTGACAAAAACGTTGAAAATTCCTTTTTAAAAATGAAAATGTTTTTAAATAGAGTAGAAAATTACTCTGATATTTCAATACGTTCTGGGATTAAAAAACATGATGGATTCCTTACTTTATATAGAATATTTCACCCTTAATTAAAGGCATGGCAGTATGAACTAACTTTTCCCACCCAGTATAAAGCTGCGTTCTATTTTCTTCCGTCATTTCTGGCTCAAATTTTGTATCTATTTTTCCGATTTCCTCGGAACTTTCCTGCGAGAGAGGCAGCACAGAGCGCAGTAGGTTCATTAAATGTAGGTTTCCACCCTGCAGCCTTCTTTTAATGCGTTTTCCATTCTCTAAATTCATTTTCTTACAGATACTGTCATCATACAAAAAAACCGAATTTTGCATATGCAAAATTCGGTTTTTGGTGCAAGTTTATGCTTGTTTTTTCACCTTCGTGACAGTACGCTTTCGTTTTGCTGGTTCTTTCTTCTTCACCGTTTCGGCCTTCTCCGGCTTTGTTCGATCGATAGATGCCTGAAGGGCCGCCATTAAATCGGTAACATTGGTAACCGGTTCTTTTTCCTTTGCTGTAACTGTTTCTTGTCCGGTCCGCTTACTTTCAATTAGCTCTAGCAATGCGGTTCGATAATCATCGGTATATTTTTCAGGATTGAATTCAGTAGTTAATTGATCAATGAGCATAATCGCAGTATCTAGTTCTTTTTCTGTGACCTTATCCTCCGCTGGAACACTCGGAACATCAGCGGAACTCCTAACTTCGTCAGGAAAATGGATGGTCTCCATTACCAGTGTGTTTTCATAAACCCTTACGATGGCTAATTGTTCTTTCGCCCTGATGATAATTTTCGCTAACCCAACCTTTTGCGATTCCTTTAACGCTTTTCTTAATAAGGAATACGCCTTCCCCCCTCCTTCATTAGGGGACATATAATAACTTCGATTGTAATAAATAGGATCAATTTCTTCCATTTTCACAAAATCAATAATCTCCACTGCTTTATCTTCATTTTCTTTTCTTAAGCTTTCAAGTTCTTCATCCTCTAGAACAACATACTTACCTTTTGTATACTCATATGCTTTCACAATATCATCAGGTTGTAATTCCTCTTCACAAACGGAGCAAACTTTTTCATATTTAACAGGAGAGTGACATTTCTTATGAAGTGTTCGTAATTTGATGTCTTTATCCTCGGTTGCCGTATGCAGCTTTATTGGGATATTTACCAACCCAAACGAGATGCTTCCTTTCCACATTGTATGCATCGACATATCTCCATTTCTAAGTAGGTTGTCCTTAATTTATGTAGGAAATCGTGGTTCATCCTTATAAACATTTGCCAGTGGAGTAGTTTTTGTCCTTTCTGGAAAACTAACCATATAAAAAAGGACCGGAAAGGAGATTGACATGAAACCGATGCTACCGACACTTACCTTTGAGCGTCCAACAGGAGAGGAATGGCGTTTTGAGGTAAAGTACGATGGATTTCGTGCCTTCCTAGAATGGGATAAAAACATAAAATTAACCAGCAGAAATGGAAATAGCCTTTTGGAGAACTTTCCGGAAATTGAGGCGTTTTTACAAGACAATCAAGAGCTTTTTCAGCCCTTTCTGCCGTTAACACTCGATTGTGAGTTAGTGAATCTAGAGAGTCCCTATCACGCGAACTTTGGGGCTATCCAAATTAGGGGGAGGATGCGTTCTGCGGAAAGAATAAAAGAAAAGGCGAAGGAAAATCCTTGTAAGCTGATGGTTTTCGATGTACTAAAGCTACGCGGGAAAGATTTGACAAAGAAACCTTATAAACAGCGACGCGAAATTTTAGAGGCCTTCTTTAAGGATTTAAAATTGCCTCCTTTTCCTGAGAAGTCGAATCCAAAGGCTCTCCAGCTAGTCCCTGCCGAAAGTAATTTTTCTAGATTATGGGACCATATCCTTTTAAACGATGGAGAAGGTGTCGTCGCCAAACACCAAAAAAGCTTATGGGAAGAGGGAAAACGGACAGATAAATGGTTTAAGTTCAAGAACTGGAAATATGTATCATGTTTTATAACTGCTTACGAAAAATCAAATGGGTATTTTTATGTGTCCGTTTATAAAGGTAAAGAATTCTTTCCTCTCGGAGCTGTTCTTTTTGGTTTTAAGCCTGATGAAAAAGCAGCACTCTTTCAAACCATTAAGGATAATCATGTCCGCGAGGATGACCGTTTTCTCTATGTTAACCCTGCAATCTGTTTGGAAATTAAATACCTTGAACTGTATGAAGAGCAAATGCGCGAACCTCATTTTCATCAATTTCGATTCGATTTAAAACCTGAGGATTGTACCTTTGAAAAGTTTGTTGAGCAACAGAAAAATCTCCCAACTGGCATAGAAATTACTCACCCTGACAAACCCATTTGGGAAGAACCGGCAATCAGTAAAATGGATTTTATTCAATATTTACGAGAAGTTTCTCCGTTCATGCTCCCGTTCTTGAAAGACAGGTTATTAACGGTCATTCGTTATCCACACGGAATGTTTGGAGAAGCTTTTTATCAAAAAAACGCTCCTGACTATTCACCGGATTTCGTGCAAACTTCAGTATCAGAAGGAATCAATTATATTGTTTGTAATGATTTAAAAACCTTGCTATGGTTAGGGAACCAAATTGCTGTGGAGTACCATATCCCTTTTCAAACCATTGAGAGTACTGGTCCGGATGAAATCGTCTTCGATCTTGATCCACCATCAAGGGATTATTTCCATTTAGCTGTTGAAGCAGCACTACTCATAAAAGAGGTCTTGGATCAGCTTGAATTGATTAGTTTTATTAAGACCTCAGGAAACAAGGGCTTGCAGATTTACATTCCACTACCGAAAAATAAGTATACCTATGACGATACGAGATTGTTTACAGCGTTTATTGCCGAATACCTAATTAGCAAAAATCCGGATTCTTTTACAATTGAACGAATGAAGAAGAAACGTGGGAACCGACTTTATGTTGACTATGTGCAACATGCAGAAGGAAAAACAATTATCGCCCCTTTTTCCCCAAGAGGGAAGCAGCACGCTACTGTAGCGGCTCCATTGTACTGGGAAGAAGTGAATGAAGATTTAGCGATTACAGACTTTAGAATTAACAACATGATGAAAAGAATAAATGAAAAAGGTTCTCCTTTTGCAGATTACCCTAAAGTAAAAGAAGAACAAAACTTCGACCCAGTATTGGCGGTTCTTCGTCGCAAAGGGGGAGGAAAATAGTGATTGTAGAAGAGATTCATTGGAGAAGAAAAATGGTCCTTTTAAGGGATTCAACCTTTTGAATGCGACCTTCAATGTATCTTTGACGCTAGTGTCATTCATTCACGCAAAAAAACCCTGAAATGGTCATTCTTCAGGGTTTCCTGCTTTACTTTGCACTTAACACGGTTTGAGCATGTTCACGCAGATGATGATAGGCCTCTTGTTCACTGTAATCATGTTTGTCAGTCACCTTTTGGCTTATGGCGTCAACTGTTGCCTTATACATATAAGTTGCATTGCCGATTAAATCAATCGTATAACGGTCTCCCTCTTTGTGCACGACACATTGAACCATGCCTCCGTTGTTATAAACAGAAATTTTCTCTTCAAACTGATTTTCACCAATCAAACAGGTCACAAGGCTTGAAGAAGACATCGCTGTTCCGCATGCATTCGTAAATCCTACTCCGCGTTCAAAGGTGCGAACATATATTTTTCCCTTCTCAAGGAGCTTTATAAAACTCACATTTACTCCATCAGGGAACCATTCGTTTGGTCCATTTACTTTTTCACTTAATTCCTTTTGCATGTTTGATTCTACTTGGTCATTATTAACAATTGCCACAAGATGTGGGTTCGGAACAGCTAACGCTGTGAAAACAAGGTCATTTGACAAGCTAGGGATCTTTTGCTGAATTAATTCTCCCTGATCCAGTTTTAGCGGGAGGTCCTTTAAGCGAAATGAAACAGGGGAAATTTCAACATTGTAAGTTGGAACTCCAGGGAAGATGTCCGTTTCTTTTTTCACTTGCAAATTTGCCTTCATCGTCTCAACAATCGCCTCGGTGACCCCAAGCTTCTCACATATATAACGGGCTGCACAACGTAAACCATTCCCACACATCGATGCTTCCGAACCATCTGAATTAAACACGCGCATTCTTGCATCCGCTTTTGTACTAGATAATATAAACAGAATGCCATCAGCACCTAGCTCCGTTTCACGGTTACAAAGAGATTTCGCAAGATCAGCACGACTCTCCTCTGTAAATCCATAATCACGGTCCATTTCATCTATTAAAAGAAAATCATTTCCTGACCCATGACACTTTATTAATTCAATCATCGTCCTCGCCTCCCAACTATGTACTATATTAAAAGATGCCATAATTTCACTGATTGTTCAACAAAAAGAAAATCTCCATAATAAAAACCACCCGGTACTAAACGGGTGGTACTAAGGCAAACAGTTACGGGAGCTTTTTTATTTCCCCTTCAAGATGCTCTTTTGTCATTCCGCCAACGGTAATGCTACGAATGACTCCATCAGAATCAATGAAAAAGCTGGTTGGATAAGCCATGATTTCATAATCACTTGAAACACGGTTTTTCTCATCCATTGGGATTGGAAAGCTCAACCCATATTCTGAAACAAAATCTACAACATTTTCCCGTGACTTTTCGGTTACAGTTGAGTTGACAGCTAAAATTTCAAACCCATCTTCCTGGTATTTTTCATACATTTCTTGCATATAGGGCATCTCTGCTTTACACGGTGGACACCACGTAGCCCAAAAGTTTACAAGAACCTTTTTTCCTCGAAGGTCACTTAATTTTATCGAATTCCCATTTAAATCAACCAAAGAGAAATCAGGTGCAACATTCCCTTCTGCCAAGCCAACTGGGAGTTCATCTAGGTTATCCAGTTTTTTATATTTTCCAGTCAATCCGACTTTATTAATTATTCCTTCATCCTTTAAAACCGTCATATCGACGACAAACAAGACAGCGAGAATAATGCCAATCACAATCAAAAACTTCTTCATGCTAACATCCCTTTCGAAAAAACCTCTTGATGCTATTGTAAAACGAAATGAACATAAACTGCATTAAAAAAGTGAAAACTTTCTAAACGTTTGTCATATTAATGATTTTCATATTGATAATGACTGATGACAGCAGCCAAAGTAAATAGCTTGTCTGCTCGATTAGAGGATATGTCAAACGAAAGAATAGGGGTGTTAATCGTAAAGTGTTTTGTCCACTTTGTCGGCATCCAGCCCTTTTGCAATCTTGACACAACTTTCTCTTCCCTCACTACACGTACATCTGTATACGTACTAGAATGGCTACTCCTCATAAATTTCACTCCAGCTTCATCAGAGGTACCTAATTGCTGGTGATGATCATACACCATCACTACATTCATATCTTCGTCCATCACTTCTACCTTTTGATTCACTGCAATAAAATAGGCTAAAAGCTTCCCTGTAGAATCATATAAACCAAATGTCTTTTTTAAACGACGATCCAGCATATCAGGTAAAAGGTATCGCCAACGTGTTTGGTTGAGTTCTTTGATTTCTCCCGCTAACAAACTATTAGGATGGAATAGCAACAGCCTAAGGGCCGGTGCTGGGGCAAAAGTAAGCAGATAATCGGAATAGGTAAAAAAATCATCTAGCTTTTGGTCCAAACAGACAAATAAAGCCTCCCTCGCGCGTTTCCTATAACGTAGATAGCCCTGAAGCTGCACAACAGAAAACAAGAAAAAGGGGATAAACAGCAAGCCTAAAGGCGGTCTTGAAGGTAAGAACAACCCTATCATTAATAGTAGGGTAAGCAGAGTAATTGCTAGGATACATGCATATAAATAGGATTGAGCGGTTCTGTAATAATATTGTTTTATGCTCATAATTTTTCCTCACACTTCATTAGCTTATTACTCTATTCTATTAAACTCGTACTAAGTTCATTCTAGTAAAATCAATAAAAAGAGCTATCCAGTGAGGATAGCTCATTACTCCCAGGCTAAAAGACGACCTTCTGCTTTCCTGGCGTCTTCATACCCTTGATTATATAACTTTTCAAGTTTTGCCGGATTTCTTTCCATACGACCAACCTCCAACGGCTCTGTCGGTCGAATAATCAAGACATTTCCTTTTTTCTCTTCTTCAGTTAAATAGGAAATCGTATCGTTGTAGACTTGATACCGTTTCGCCAGTGCCGTTTGCAAACCACTGTATTGTGGATACTTTCGTTTTATAAGGAATTGGAATTTTGATGGCTTTTTTGAATAGCCTTCATTCCTCGTTAAAACAACTACATTCTTTTTATTCCCATCTTGAATCGACTTTTTAATGGGGATGGGATCACTAATTCCGCCATCGAGAAGTAGCTTGTTTTTAAAATGAATTTCCGGAGAAAGAAACGGTAATGAACTGGACGCTCTGATTACCTTTAACATATCTTGTCCATAATCTTCTTTTGAAAAATACACCGCTTCTCCAGTCAAACAATCGGTTGTACCCACGACAAACTCTGCTTCATTCTTGTAAAACTCTTCATAATAATAAGGGACAATTTTATTCGGAATTTCATCAAAAATAAAATCCATTCCAAACGCTTGCCTCGTTTTAATAAAATTTTGCCAAGATATATAGCGAGGATCTGTAATGAAACCAATATTTACTTTTTTATTTCTCCCTTTTTGTTTGGATAAGTAGGAAGCAGCCATGGCTGCACCTGCAGAAACACCAATTACATAAGGAAAGTCAATCCCCTGTTCTAGAAAATACTCGAGAACACCAGCCGTATAAACTCCTCTCATCCCTCCACCTTCAAGGACAAGACCTGCATCAATCGCCACGTATATCTTCCTTTCTACATTAACAAATTCACAATAGTTATCTTAGCATATTAAAGGAATTTTATAGAAAAAGATGCTCTGGTAAAAACAATGTAAAAAGTATTTATCTGTTTCCAATGGGTTATTTTAGGGAATGCGATAATCCTTTCATCCTAGTTAATGTTCTCTAGTCCTTCTCATTGACTATACTCAATAAAAGTTGTTCTGTACGGTCATTTGACATCCCTCTCATTGACTATACTCATTAAAAGTACTTCTATTTGGGCATTTACCAAGCTCCTTATTGACTATACTTGCTAAAAAATCTTCTGTATGGGCACTGACCAGCCTCCTCATTGACTATACTCGCTAGTAGATCTTTCAATATAGGCACTGACTAGAACCCTCATTCACTATACCCGCTAAAAGTTCCTCTGTATGGGCATTGACCAGGCCCCTCACTGACTATACTCGATAAAACTTCACCTGTCGGGCCACTGACCAGACTTCTCTTTTGACCATACTCGGTGATAATATGTTGCACGGCATTGATGGGGCTCTTTTGAACACCGCTGAGATTTAATAGACTCCAACCTACCAAACATAGGAGTGTTCCAAGCTATCCAGAGTACAACAAAAAAGGCCAAACCTATAGCTTGTTAATTCTAAGCTAGTGATTTGACCTCCTGTTATTATAAAATCCTGAAAATGAATGGGATTCGGTATTCTTGGCCTTCATAAGCTTTAATCGCACCGACGATTGTAAACACAACGCCAAGGACTCCTACAATCGGCGCTAAGATAAATCCAATTAAAACGATCATCAGAATCCAACTAACGAACCCATATATAGCGTAGGATATTAGAAAGTTCAAATATTCTCTGCCGTGATAATCAATAAAACTTGAATCATTCTTTTTTATAAGCCAAATGACGAGCGGTCCAATAAAGACGGTAAAAAAACTAATTGCATAAATAGCAGCCGAAAGCAGTCTTTCTTCATTGCTAGGCATTTCTAATCCCCCTTTTCATCCCTTTTCTTAATTACGTAGTTCCAAGATAAAAGTTCCATCGTTTAAGTATATTCCACTCGGTTGAGATGAGAAGTTCTTGTTTTGGACAATCTGAATACATTTGTAGTACAAGCAACTTCTATGAGGTGATAGGTATGGAGATGATGTCAAAAATTGAAGCATTCATCCTTGGGGTGATTCAAGGGTTCACTGAGTTCCTACCAATTTCAAGTACGGGGCACTTGTATCTAGGCAGGCATCTTTTTGGACTTGATGAAGCGGGGTTGTTTCTAGATACAATGCTTCACACTGGTACGCTATTAGCCGTGCTGGTCATTTATAAAGATGAGCTCATCGATGTGATTAAACACCCCCTAGGTAAAACGGCTAAGCTGCTTGTCATTGGAACAATTCCTGCGGTCATTGTCGGGGTACTATTTGATGATTTCTTTGATTCGATTTCAAAAAGTGGCGTAACGATTGGCTGGGAATTCCTTGTAACAGGGATGATTCTTTGGATGGCAGATGGAATTAGAAATGGTCGTAAAAAAATGCACCAGATTTCGTATCGAGATGCTTTGTTTATTGGGGTTGCACAATCCGCAGCCATCATGCCTGCTCTATCTCGGTCAGGGCTAACGATTGCAGCTGCCCTGTTTAGAAAACTAGACAGAGAGACAGCCGCTTATTTTTCTTTTTTACTGTCAATCCCCGCAATCGCAGGTGGTGTAGTTTATAAGGTACCAGAGCTATTTTCAGGCGGAACGGAAGCTGTGTCTCTTGGCAGTTTATTAGTAGCCACAATTGCCTCAGCTCTTTGTGGTTATGTGGCTGTTGTATGGATGATTCAATTCCTACAAAAGAAATCTTTAAAGATATTCGCTCTATATGTTTGGGTACTAGGACTTATCGTATTAGCCCTACAATATACAGGATCATTTTAATAAACTCTTTCCTCATAATTTGTTTGTATTATAGATCAAAAACATTATGCTGAGCTTATTCTAATCTACAAATAAATACACTAATACGATCTGTCCATTCGCTCAAATTCACAAGTTTTTTCTCGTAAAAAACGCTATATAAAGAGCTAGGGAAACCAAATATCCATTATCATTTCAAGCAACAAAGCTTATTAAAAAAATTGATGGAATTTGGCAAAAAATAGTTTAAAAAATACACAAAAAAACTATTTTCTTTTTCGTGATTTTTTAGTATGATTCTCTATGGAAAATGTTTATTTTAAAAAGTTCATATTGGAAATGTAATAAGGGAAGGCAAATGGTGCGCCACCAGTATCCTGGTTCTAGTGGGTTCGATTCCCACCCCGAAATTTTTTAGCAATTTTCACAAAAAATTTCGAGGGTGGGCCATGTCTATTTATTCATGGAGAAAATCTGCCCTGCAATTAGGAGGGATACAAAATGCTCAAGAAACGCGATCTTCAGGATTCTCACGTTCTTTTCGAGCTAATGTCGCATCCAGATGTCTTCCCTTTTGTACGTCAAAAGGCATATTCTTACGATGAGTTTGTTTTTGTATCAAAACAAACCATTGAAGCAGAAGAACGAGGAGAGCTCATTTCGAGAACGATACTAGACGATTGGGGAGCCCCAATTGGCACAATTAATTTATTTGATATTCAAGATGGTGCAGGCTTCTTAGGTACATGGATTGGCAAACCTTATCACGGGAAAGGCTACAATGCACCTGCGAAAGATGCTTTTTTCCAAGAAGTATTTTATGAACGAGACATTGAAACCATTTTTATGCGTATCCGAAAAGAAAACATCCGCTCAATTAAAGCAGCGGAGAAGCTTCCATATGTAGTTAAAGCTAATGACACTAGAAAAGCAATCTATGATCAACTAAACGCCACTAGCGAAATTTATGATCTATACGAAATCCCAAAGGACCAATACTCCTTATATTTACGTAGAGAAATGGTTCAAATAGGGGAAGATTCGCAAAGATTAGAAGCCTAAAAAATAGATAGAGGGAGCTCACAAAATTTTGTGAGCTCCCTTTTTTAGTTACTCTTTTTGTTTTAAATAAAAATTGATTAAGTACTGGACGTACACGTCATCCCGAGAGAGTGAGGCACCGAAATTCCTTTTCAAATAATTCTCTGCCTCTTGGAATGAGCTGAAGGTATAGTCCATTTTGCCGTTTTTCTCCTCAACCCCCCACTTTTCTTCCTTAACGGGAGTAATAAAGAATTTTTCACCATGTCTAGTATCATAGAGTGCACCTTTAGGAGATTCCTTTAGATTGTATCTATTTCTAAATGCGTCTTGTTTTATCGGATCTAATGGGTAGACTTCCTGAACATATAATTCGAAGGCTTCCTTTCCCATCGAGCAACCTGAAGCTTTTGCATGACCTCCACCTCCAAATTGGCCAGCAACAGCGGATACGTCAACATGGTCATGAATGGTTCTGAAGCTGATTTTTTTTCCACCGACGTTTAATATCGCTATGTAATCTAAATGTGGATATTCTTTCCCGAGTTCATTGCCAAGCTCAGAATGATAGGACTCTGCGTGGACAATCCCTGCACAATAATCATCGATAAACGTTTGAAACGTCTCTCGTTTTTTTCTTTTTACATATCGCTCAATTTTGTCCTCTTCCATTGAAAGAAGCTTTTGTTCAAACTCATCAAACTCAAAGCCCTCTCTATGTTTTGTTAATCGGTCAAGCATTTTTCCCTCGAATTCATCTATTGAGAACATAAAAAACAAATCATTTAATTGCTTCGCTTTTACATTATCGTTTTGATCCCATTCCCATGTATCATATTGCCGAACGAGTTCTACGAATTGGTCAACAGATTTAGATGGTTGAATCCATTTCTTTTCAAGAAAATGCTCATAAAGCAATGAAGTAGCCGAAGTGAGCCTGCCATCTTCATATTCAACTTGGACCGAACCCCAGCGATAATCATTAAAGTGAAGGGCAGTTTTATGATGGTCAATAAAGTTTACCTTTCCCCCACTCTGATATAGCTTCTCGATACGCTTTGTATTTTCTTCATTAATGGAGAGATCGGTTATGAATAAATGGAACTCACTTAACTTCTTTTCATGTTCAAACAACCGTTCAACCTGTGTGTCTAATCCCATTACGGAGTTATACCTTACCTCTACTTTGTCATCAAATGCCAATTTTGCAACAATCCCACATCCAACACCATCAAGATCATTATGAGTATACAATTTATACAAACTCTTCACCTGCTATCTAATTGTTCTCCCCATAGGGTATCATTCTTTCCCCTAATTTAACCACAAAAAAGCCAGGCCTCCAAAAAGTAGGAGGACCTGGCGTAATACTTTATTTTCCAATAAACATTTGTGTCCAATAGTTCCCGTCTGCTACATGACCTACACCAATATGAGTAAAGGAACTGCTTAAAATATTTTTACGGTGACCTTCACTATTCATCCAAGCATTCACAACTTCTTCTGGCGAACGCTGTCCCATTGCAATGTTTTCTCCGGCTGCACGGTATGAAATGCCGAACTGCTTCATCATATCAAATGGTGAACCATAGTTAGGGCTTGTATGGCTGAAATATCCATTATTTTTCATATCAAGTGATTTTTCTTTTGCCACTTTACTCAATTCTGTATCCAATTTTAGAGCTGGCAGGCCTTGTTTTGCGCGTTCTTGGTTGGTTAAATTAACAACTTGTTGCTCATATGCACTTACTTGTGAAGAAGCTTGAGTACCTTCATTTGGTTGTGCTGGTTGTTCTTGAACTGGCGGAGCAGATGGCTTTTGTACCTGTTCTGGAGCCGGAGCAGTTGGTTGCTGAGTTGAAATAGGTTGTTTTTCTTCCTCAGGTTTACTCACTTGCTTTTCAGACTGTTGGTCTTTAGGTGGCGTGGTGTTTAAGCTCTCCCAATTAATGTTATAGTCTTTTAGATATTTTTGTAGATAGCTATTTATTTGGTCATAGTTGATGTTTCCAGTTTGATAAACATATACCTTTTTTTCAATAGTATTGGATGGACTTGCTGCATCTGCATCATTCACACCTGGCGCTCCTAAAAGTAGTGCTGCTGTTGCTGCTACTGACAATAACATTTTCTTTTTCATTGTAGTTCCTCCCTAGATTGTTTCTCTCTCTCACTTGCCCTTTTATCATAGCATTCGATTTTTGTAATATTTAAGGAAGGAATTTCCAAATACATCTTTTTGTTAGAATAATGAATGAACAGTCCTAGAAATTTCCCACTGAGAACGAATTTTTTTCAATGACCTGTCTATGTTTTATGAATTTACCGCTCAATTTGTAATCAAATTACAGTTAATCCAGTAATTTACATAAAATCAAGTTATTTCATAAATTTTGGGGTTGACAACCTTTTAAATAAACCTCAATTTTTACATAGATTACGGATAAATGACTAGTTTTAAAACCATGTGTTTAACTTTACTATTCATTAAAACGCTAGATTTAGAGTTCAAAACCGTTAATGGATCACGGTAAATATTCCAGAACTCCTAGTGATTCCTTCCTACAACTAGTTCCAGCAATTTGAATTGACAAACAAAAAAGCTATCTCCTAGGATATTATTTCCCTAGTAGTTAGCTTTTTCTCCCCATATTGTGTCTTATTTATTATCCCTATAGACTTTCCCGAGTACATCCTTGCCTCCAGTTACAGGGATGAT
>Ga0180215_1002223_pt1 | contig 19856 bp, 17 predicted proteins | sample eDN3rd37CBELigBY_FD_128871 | JGI IMG/M metagenome (GOLD analysis project Ga0180215, IMG submission 128871) | Enriched backyard soil microbial communities from Emeryville, California, USA - eDNA 3rd pass 37_C BE-Lig BY (version 2) (version 2) | ecosystem: Environmental > Terrestrial > Soil >... | reverse complement strand
ATGAAACTGCCTCTGCTTGTCTGAAGTAAGCTCGACTTCGGACTCAACCACGCTAAAAAAGCCTCTTCTTTTCTGAAGCCAGCCAACCTTCGGACTCACCCGCAATGAAATTCCTTCCGCTTGTCCGAAGTTTATCTGAATTGCTCAATAGCTTTTTTGCTAAGGTTGTTATTAACAAGATAATTGGTATGTTTGCGACCCCAAATAAGCCGTTTATCCAAGTTGGACGGTTCTTTTATTTATTGTAAAACACAATAATTTTAGGATAAGAGGGGAAAAGTAAGGTAAAAATAACAAAGTATTGAGTGGTATAGACAACTAGCCTTCATTCAAGATATAATGAATGAGATGAAACATAAAAGGAGTCCTTGACATGTTTATTACTAACCTAACAATATACGCAGAAGACGGTATCATCGAAAAAGGGTTTATTGAAATCGATGGGGAAAGGATTAAGAGAGTAGCGCCAATGGCTGACTTCCAAGCAAGTGATCAAGATGAAGTTGTCAACTTTGATGAATCTTACTCATTAATCCCAGGTATGATCGATTTACATATACACGGGGCAAGCGGGGCAGATGTTATGGACGCAACCCCTGATGCATTAGAAACAATGGTAAAAGCATTGCCTAAGGAAGGTACAACAAGTTTTCTTGCAACAACGATGACGAAGTCGAAGCAAGATATAGAGCATGCAATTGGGAATATCGCTGATTATATGCCAAAACAAAGTACAGGTCATGCAGAAATTTTGGGGGCACATCTAGAGGGGCCATTTTTATCTCCGAAAAGAGCGGGAGCACAGCACCCAGATAATATTATTAACCCCGATGTGGAACTGTTTAAACAATGGCAAACCTTATCAGGCAATAATATACGTCTTGTTACATTGGCACCAGAAGAACCAGGAGGTCTAGAGCTAACAGCCCATTTGAAAAATACAGGTGTAGTTGCTTCCATTGGCCATTCTGATGCCGTATACGATGAGGTTGAGGCTGCGATAGAAGCTGGAGTATCTCATGCTACCCATTTATTTAACGGGATGCGTGGAATCCATCACCGTGAGCCGGGTGTAGCTGGTGCTGTTCTTTTACATGATGAAGTAAAATGTGAAATGATTGTAGATGGGATTCATATAGCGCCAAAAATGGTTAAGTTTGCCTATAAAGTTAAAGGGAGTGAAGGCTCCATTCTTGTAACCGATGCGATGCGTGCGAAGTGCCTTGGCGCAGGCACATATGACCTAGGTGGACAAGAAGTAATCGTGAATGGAGAACGTGCAGTATTAAAAGATGGAACCTTAGCAGGAAGTATCTTAAAATTGAATGATGCAGTTCGAAATATGATGAGATTCGCAGATTGTTCATTACAAGACATTACACAAATGACAGCTGTTAATCCGGCAAAGCAAATAAATGTGTTTGATCGAAAAGGTAGTATTAAGGCTGGAAAAGATGCTGATGTTGTGATCGTGAATGATCAATTAGAAGTAATCATGACAATTTGTCGTGGAAAACTTGCGTATTCAAATAGGGAGGAATAACAGATGAAAGTTGTAGCAGTTAAAAATTTTGACGAAATGAGCCAATATGCTGCGGCCGTCATTTCACATCAAGTAAAAGAAAAACCAAACTCGCTATTAGGTCTTGCAACTGGTGGAACAGTTGTTGGAACCTATAAGGAGTTAATTAAGGACCACGGACAAAATAAGACGTCCTATGAACAAGTTCATACTGTAAATCTCGATGAATATTTAGGAATTGAAAAGAACCATCCTAATAGTTATCACCATTTCATGATGGAAAACTTTTTTTCACATATCAATATTAATCAAGACAATATCCATATTCCTAACGGATTGGCAGAGGATTACGAAGAAGAGTGCCAAGTATATGAAAAGGTGATTTCGGAATTAGGTGGGGTCGATCTTCAACTTCTTGGAATTGGAGTTAATGGCCATATTGGTTTTAATGAACCTGGAACATCTTTTAATGCAAAAACACATGTTGTTGAGCTTGAAGAATCGACACGCCAAGCGAATTTGCGCTTTTTTAATAGCATTGATGAAGTACCAACACATGCAATTACAATGGGAATTTCCACGATAATGAAAAGTAAGAAAATCCTTTTACTCATATCAGGAAAATCAAAAGCAGAGATTCTCGAAAAGGTAATCAACGAGGGAGTTACTGAAACGATTCCAGCAACTGTTCTTAAGAATCACCCTGACGTAACAATTATTGCGGATGAAGAGGCACTTTCATTGGTGGATGCTGAAGTGAAGAGGGGCTTTGCTCATGATAAAGAAGAATTCACCCGTACCTATTTACTTTCAGATTGAGCAATATATTCGTGAAAAAATCGATAAAAAAGAGCTTAAGCCTGGTGAAATGATCCCATCTGAAAGGGAATTTGCGGAGAAGTACCAAATCAGTCGAATGACAGTACGACAAGCTATCACTAATCTTGTGAATGAAGGTTACTTACAAAGGGAACGAGGAAAAGGGACCTTTGTAGCAGTTAAGAAATTTGAGAAGAATGTACGGGGCTTAACGAGCTTCTCTGAGGATATGCGTTCTAGAGGGCTTGAGCCAGGAACAAAGGTCTTAGATTTTATAGTAATTGAAGCAGATTCACTGATTGCCTCTAAACTACAGATAGAAGAAGGGGCTAAGGTCTACCAAATAGAACGTTTGCGACTAGCAGACCAGCAGCCGATTGCGTTTGAAGTTTTTTACATGTCAGAAGATCTAGTGCCCGGCTTAACAAAAGAAGTGGCGGAGCACTCTATCTATCGGTATGTGGAGAGTGAAATTGGATTACATCTTACTTCTGGAGTCCAGGAGCTTGAAGCAACTACTGCCTACAAGCGTGAGGCGGCTGCTTTAGGAATTAAGGTAGGAGCACCTGTTCTTTACATTCAGCAAATTTCATACCTAGAGGGTCAGCAGCCGCTCGAATTTGTAAAATCCTATTATAGAGCTGACCGATATAAATATAAGGTCGAAATGGTTCGAACATAATTTAGGAGGTAACATCTTGAAACGTTTATTAGATTGCACAGCCTCAGACTTCAAAAAAATGAACGGCCAGGATTTAAAGCAAGCCATAAAAGCCTCAGAGGGAAGAGTCATTTTATCAGAGGTGATTGGTTCCTTCCAACCCATGTATCCGGCAGTGACGAACGCAGAAATGGCCTCAGCATTTGGCGCCGATTTGTTAATCTTTAATTATTTTGATGTGTTTTCTCCTTTTGTAGAAGGTTTTCAAGCACAAGAGGGAGAATCAATTGTCGAGAAATTAAAGGAGTTAACAGGAAGACCCATCGGATTGAATTTAGAGCCAGTTGACCCAAATGCGATGCAACTTGAAACGTTAAGTAAGCTTCCGAAAGGGCGTTTAGCAACAGAAGAATCTTTACGTGAAGCAAAAAAGCTTGGCTTCGATTTTGTTTGTTTAACGGGCAATCCAAAAACAGGCGTTACAAATAATGAAATTGTTGTTGCTATAAAGAAGGCTCGTGAGGTACTTGGAAGTGAGGGCCTTATCATCGCTGGCAAAATGCATGGTGCAGGTGTTGCTAATGAATCGGGCAGTGGAATCATTTCAGAGCAAACGTTAGAAAGTTTTATAGAAGCAGGGGCAGACGTCATCTTAATGCCAGCGCCTGGGACGGTTCCGGGAATTACTCTTGAAGTAACCGAGAAAAATGTACGTTTTGTTCATTCAAAGGGAGCAATGGTAATGCTGACAATCGGTACGAGCCAAGAAGGTGCTGATGAAGCAACTATCCGTCAAATTGCATTAACTAGTAAAATGGCAGGTGCGGATATTTACCATATTGGAGATGCCGGATATCATGGAATTGCTGTCCCAGAAAACATAATGACCTATTCAATCGCTATCCGCGGAAAACGTCATACATATATAAGAATGGCTGCTTCCGTTAATCGATAAAGGAGATGAGGTTCCAAATACAAGGGTGTATTTGACCTCATCTCCTTTTTTTGCGTGTTGCTTTACGAATTCTCATGATTTGCAATAAAATAAAGCCAATTACAGCCCCAACTGTATTCAGAATAATATCATCTACATCAAAACTACCTAGCATACTAAAAAGCTGCAGAACCTCAAGGGATGTGATCCCAATGACAAAAGCGAAGATAAATAAAAAGAAATTTGAAAGCTTTGGAAAAAGAATCGGCAGCACGATTCCAAATGGTATAAAAACTCCTATATTTCCTGCAATATTAATGATCCAAATATGAAAAGGGAAATGATCATAATACGTAAAGTAATTTTTGATTGTTGTAAAGGGTGTGAAATTATACCTGAATTCCCCTCCTTCTGTCCGGGAAAATGCAAAAAACATCCAATATATTAGAAATAATGAATAAGTGATAAACACAATACCAGCCAAAAATCGTTTCATTGCTTGTCCCAATTGTATAAAACTCCAATCTTATCAAATGCGCCTTGGCTATTTGCGCCCGATTTTCGGCCCTCAGGAAGTGGCATGTTCTTATGATTAAAAAACTCCCATTGGAAAATCGTGGCATCCGCCGGAGGCTTTAACTTTATTTGTCGGGTTTAAACCGCTACTGGATAAAGTTAAACTATTACCCCATCTACATTAACGCAAAAAGAGTACGATGTCACATAGGTTTTTCGTTTCTATTATTTTTCGCTTATAATAGGATTAACTTATGAAAAGGATGTTGGAAAATGGATACGATTACAATGCTTCAAATAGGTTTAGGCATTATCTTCATTATTTTAATTTATGATACCTTTAAACCAGTAAAGGACCTCAAACAATTATCGGAAGCTGATTTTAAAGAAGTACTGAAAAAGCAAAAGGATATTGCAATCATTGATGTGAGAAACCCTTATGAATACCAAACAAATCATATAAAAGGTGCCATAAATTACCCATTGTCTAAAATTAAACGAAAGAAAGTTGAGATTCCAACCGATAAAGACATTATTTTATATTGCCAAACAGGAATACGTAGTAAACAAGCCGCCAAAGTCTTGAGAAGAAGACATAAGAACCTGCCTCTTGCACATATAAAAGGGGGCCTCTATAGCCTAAAAGCAAAAGAAACCCCAAGGGAGAAAAGGTAATAAAAACATTGGGTCAAAAGCGTACCGAAAAACCATCACGTTTGACTGTACGGTTTATTATACATATAATAGAAGAGTAGAAGACTGATAGAAGGGTGTTCAAAAAGGAGGATGAAAAGGACCAAGAAGTTCTAGGCGGCGCAGTTTTGACTAGCGGAGCGTATGTAGTTAATACGTAAGCAACGGAAAAACAAGCCAACGAAGAAATTCGATGTGTCATTTTCACCGGACTTATTGAACTTCTTATAGAAGGGGTGAAGCCGTTGGGAAGTTATACCGTATTGGAGAATTAGCAAAAGAAGCAAATGTATCAAAGCGTACGATTGATTATTACACACAACTAGGTATTTTAACTCCTGAACGCTCAGACTCTAACTATCGATTCTATGGTGATGAAGCTGTGGAAACCCTCCATCTTGTAGCACAGTATAAGGAGTTAAACATCCCTTTACTTGAAATCAAGGAAAAGGTAGAGCTATTTAAAACAAACCGTGTAGAGCAAGAGAAAGTCTTAAAATACACACAGGATTTATCAAAGCGAATGGAATACCTAGAAACTGAACTTAAAGAAATAAAGCCGATGCTTGAGGGATTATCCGCAGAGCAACAAAAATCGGTATTGAATAAGATGTCTTCACAAAGCATGGCACTTGCAAAGTTAATTATGGTTCTGTTTACTTGAGTTAAAGAATCATATAGTTATGAAACTTGCAGAATAAAAATTCATTCTAAGAGAATAAAAAATCATTGTCATAAATACTTTATATAAACAACATTTCATGTAATCTAATTGAAAGAATACTAAAAAACTGAAATGGAGTTTCAAAAAGGAGGGTAAAAAGGACCGAGAATTTCAAGGCGTTGCAGCTTTGAGTACCGGAACGTATGAGTAAATACGTGAGGAACGGAGAAGCAAGCCAACGTAGAAATTCGATGTGTCATTTTCGGCCGACTTTTTGAACAACATCTAAAAACTTACCTATTTAGGAGGTGTAATCCTTACTCGTTTCGGACGTGTAAGGAAACTATTTGGAGATATTTAATTTGGTCATGGTTGCAATTTTGATTGCGTTAACTGCCTTTTTCGTAGCGTCGGAGTTTGCGATTGTAAAAGTAAGAAGCACTCGCATCGACCAGCTCGTAGCAGAAGGGAGGAAAAGCGCAACTGCTGCTAAGACTGTCATCTCAAACCTGGATGAATACCTGTCTGCATGTCAATTAGGTATAACAGTAACAGCTCTAGGACTTGGTTTTCTTGGAGAATCAACTGTGGAGGCTTTACTTCATCCATTATTCGGTATTTTAAATATACCGGATTCGTTTTCAACTGTTTTATCAATCGCATTAGCCTTCTTGACCATTACGTTTTTACATGTAGTTGTCGGGGAGCTCGCACCTAAAACAATTGCGATTCAAAAAGCGGAAAGAATAACCTTGTTTTTTGCTAGACCATTAATCTTTTTCTATAAATTGATGTTTCCGTTCATTTGGGTATTAAACGGCTCTGCTCGTTTGTTAACTGGATTATTCGGCTTTAAAAGAATCTCAGAACACGATATTGCCCATACCGAAGAGGAATTGAGACTTATTTTGTCTGAAAGTTATAAAAATGGTGAAATTAACCAGTCTGAATATAAATATGTGAATAATATTTTTGAATTTGATGATCGTGTAGCCAAAGAAATTATGGTACCTCGTACCGAGATCATCGCGCTTGAAAATGACAAATCTGTCCAAGAAATTTTAACGATTATGACGAGTGAAAAGTATACACGTTATCCAGTCCTTGACGGGGATAAGGACCATATCATTGGATTGGTTAACCTAAAAGAACTACTAACCGATGTTGTGACAGGTACAGGAGCAGATGGGAAAACAATAGAGGATTATACGAGACCAATTATCCATGTGATTGAATCAATTCCAATTCAGGAATTATTAGCAAAAATGCAAAAAGAACGCGTACACATGGCAATATTAATAGATGAATATGGTGGAACTTCTGGATTGGTTACGGTTGAGGATATTATCGAAGAAATCGTTGGGGAAATCCGCGATGAATTTGATACAGATGAAAAACCGGCCATCCAAAAAATTAACGATACGACTACCATCTTAGATGGTAAGGTCTTAATCGGAGAAGTTAACGATTTGTTTGGTTTACAAATTGACGATACAGATGTGGATACGATAAGTGGTTGGATTTTAACAGAGCAAATCGATGTTCACCCTGGTGACAAAATTCCATTTGGGGATTATGAGTTTAGAATTATCGAAATGGATGGTCACCATATCAAGTCACTCGAAATTAAAAAAAACATCCAACAAGAACACATCTACACCATTGGCCAAAGCGCTAGTGCATTAGAATAGTTGTAAAGCCTTGACGACTTTTTCGTCAAGGCTTTTTATGTTGTTGGCTAAGGTTGGTATTGTGCAATTTTTTCTGGCTACAGCAATTCCACACACTTCATCATTCAAAAATTAGGTTCAAGCCTAGACAGACACATTTCTAGACACATGTAATAAATTATAGAAATGTTATGTAATTGTTATATAATATAAAAGCGTTAATGTTAAAATAAAGGGTATACGAATTTTTAGGAGGAAGCTTAATGAAGGTAAAACTAGGCTTGCTATACGGAGGGAAATCAGCTGAGCATAAGGTTTCCTTACAAACCGCATTAGCTGTTATCAAAGCATTAGATCACTCAAAATATGATATTCATCCCATTTATATATCAGAACAAGGCGAATGGATTCGTGGGAATCAATTGACAGGTCCAGTTGATGACGTGAAGAAGTTAGTATTAAAAGAGACCGGAACAGCCATTTCACCTGTTTCGTTAAATTCAGAACTTTTTCCTGCGCAGCAATCAGCTCAGAATGAATCAATCGATGTTGTGTTCCCGTTGTTACATGGACCAAATGGTGAGGATGGAACGGTTCAGGGACTGCTTGAGCTTATGAACATTCCATATGTTGGAAATGGTGTGCTTGCTTCATCAGCTGGCATGGATAAAGTCATTATGAAAAACATCTTTGGTCAAGCTGGGTTGCTTCAAGCGAAATATGCTTCATATATTCGTAGCGAATGGAAACAAAATCCAGAAGAGGCGTACGCTAAAGTTGAAAAAGAACTTGGCTATCCTTGCTTTGTAAAGCCAGCAAACCTTGGTTCAAGCGTTGGTATTAGCAAAGCAACAGACCGTGAAAGCCTTGAAAAAGCGTTCGAAGAAGCTTTCATGTTTGACCGTAAAGTCATTATTGAAGAGGCCATCATTGGCCGCGAAATAGAAATCGGTGTCCTTGGAAATGACAATCCTAGCTGTTCAGTTGTTGGAGAAATCGTACCGAAGAAAGATTTTTACGACTATAAAGCAAAATATGAAGATGGCGATACAGCTCTCATCATTCCTGCGGATATCACAGATGAGCAATATGAAAATGTCAAAACAGAAGCAATTAAAGCGTTCAAAGCACTTGATTGCTCAGGATTAGTTAGAGCGGACTTCTTCCTAACAAAAGAAGGAAAGGTCATCATTAATGAAGTTAACACGATGCCTGGATTTACACCATTCAGTATGTTCCCATTACTTTGGCAGGAAGCTGGTGTAAGTTATCCAGAACTTATTGAAAAATTAGTTGAGCTTGCAATCGAGCGCCATAACGAAAAACAAACGATTAAATACACTATCTAAAAAACTTTATTCAATACAAATCTCACTCTTTTGGGTGGAATGAATGTAATAAAGGTATACAATTTAGTAAGGGCTGAGACCTAGATTGAATAAAGTTAAGCCTCCGGCGGATGCCACGATTTTTCAAAGGAAAGTTTTCGAGCAAGCTCGAAAAAATCGGGCGCAAATACGCCAAGGCGCATTTGATTAAAAAACACTATTCTTAATTCTGAATAGTGTTTCTTTATGAAAGGAGAGAATCTCATGATAAAAAAGACATTGGCACAAATCGCACTGATGGCAAATGGTGAAAAGCTTGATCTACAATACCAAAATGTTGTGATAGAAGGTGTATCCATTGACACAAGAACGATCTCACCTGGAAATCTGTACATACCAATCATCGGTGAAACGTTTAATGGCCACCAATTTGTGGAGTCAGCGATTGATAATGGTGCAGTAGCGGTACTATGGGGCAGTGACCAACCAAATCCACCACAGCAAATACCTGTTATCTTTGTAAAGGACACATTAGAAGCTCTTCAAACTCTATCCAAAAACTATAGGGATGAGCTTTCGATAAAAGTCGTCGGGATTACAGGAAGCAATGGGAAAACAACAACAAAAGATATGGTTACAGCTGTTTTATCAACGAAAATGCGTGTTCAAAAAACAGAAGGAAATTTCAATAATCATATCGGCCTGCCTTTAACTCTTTTACGCTTAAAAGAAGATACGGAAGTTGCTGTGCTTGAAATGGGAATGAGTGCTTTCGGCGAAATTGAATTCCTAACTTTATTAGCACGTCCTGATGTGGCAGTTATAACGAATATTGGTGAATCTCATATGATGGATCTCGGTTCTCGTGAAGGAATTGCCAAGGCAAAACTTGAAATTGTTGATGGGTTAGCTAAGGATGGCTTGCTTATTTATCATGGAGATGAGCCACTTTTAACAGAGCGGGTTAAGGCAATGGATATTCATACGACAACCTTTGGTGAGACAACGAAAAATGATCTATATCCGTTACGTATTAAACAAGAAAATGAGGGTACTTATTTTTCCATTAATGAACAGGAGAACAAGGAATTTTATGTGCCAGTTTTAGGAAAACATAATGTTAATAACGCGATGGCAGCAATTGAAGTTGCTCGTCATTTCGGATTATCCTGGGACCAAATCGAAAATGGCTTGAAACAAATTAAGATTACGAATATGAGGCTTGAGTTAATTGAGGGAGTCAACGGTACAAAACTAATTAATGATGCTTACAATGCAAGCCCACTATCTATGAAAGCTGCCATCAGCCTAGTTCATGATTTAAAGTCCTCTGGCAAAAAAATAGTCGTATTGGGTGACATGCTTGAGCTTGGGGACAACGAAAATGAATATCATGAAGAGGTGGGGCGCTTCATTCAGCCTGACAAGGTTGATTATGTATTCACATACGGTACATTAGGTGAGCATATCGCCAACGGAGCAAAAGAACTTTTTCCTGAAGAACGTGTTTCTGCGTTCCAAGACAAAGAAAAGCTAATAGAAGCTTTACGGAACCTATTATCAGAAGAGGATATTCTTTTAGTAAAAGGTTCAAGAGGGATGAAGCTCGAGGAAGTCATCTTTGCCTTCAAAAAATAAGAAAAAGCTCGGCGTGCACCTGCCGAGCTTTTCTAGTTTATAAATGGTAGTATAATTAGAATAGTCAGTAAAATACCTAAGGAGTAAGATAATAGTTCTTTCATAAAATCTGAGTTTTCATTGAATAGCTTGTCCATTTTAAAACCTCCCAAATTTGTTTCTTACTTATTAGTACGTTTGAAAACAATAAATGTTACAAAAACATTACAATTATTTCAAAAATATTTTTACTTTATTCAGCCTCGACTGAATAAAGTAAAAAGGCCCCGGCGGATGCACGATTTTTAAGAAGTAAATTTCGAGTAGTAAGATCAAAGACTAAATACGCCACTTCCTGTGGCAACGTCTTTATGACCTACTTCCTGTAGGCCTAAAAATCGGGCGCGAATACGCCAAAGCGCATTTGATTGAAAGGAGAAATTTTGGTGATTGGCTGTCTGTTCATACATGGTTTTACTGGGGCTCCATATGAGGTTGAGCCACTTGCAGAGCATATCCGCCATACAACAGATTGGGTTGTCCGAACACCAACCTTGCCCGGTCATGGTGAGAATTTGAATTTAAAGGGAACCCATTACTTGGAATGGATTGAATATGCAGAAAAAGAGTTAGTTGAGCTCCTTCATACTTGTGATCAGGTATTTGTCATCGGTTTTTCGATGGGAGGAATAATCGCTGGTTACTTAGCAACGCGTTTTCCAATTCAAAAGCTTGTCTTACTAAGTGCCGCTGCTTATTATATCAATCCAAAACAACTCGTTTCCGATATAAAACTAATGCTTCGCGATGGCCTAAACAAAAATCTTCATAAAAATGAACTTTTTTTACGGTATAAAAAGAAAATCGTTGACACTCCTCTATCGGCGACAATTGAATTTCGAAAGCTTGTGAGAAAGATTAGGCCGTTGCTAAACCAAATAAATGTGCCTACCTTAATTGTTCAAGGCGAATGCGACGGGATTGTCCCAATTAAAAGTGCGCATTACTTGAATCAAGTCATCTCATCTACGCAAAAAAGACTCCTTTTTTTACCATGTGCAAAGCATCATGTTTGTTATGGTGGGGACCAGGAAACACTATTTAAAGAGGTAGATACATTCTTACATGAAACCACAAAAGAATGTATATACTAATCATTGAAAATTCAGCTTTATTGCATTTATAAAGGGGTAGTGGTAAGATTACAACTACAGTGTTAAAAAGGGCATAACTTGTAATTAATTGGTAACGCCCTTTTATTAACTTTTTGGACGTGAACCCTGAGGGCATTACTTCCGTTATTTCACGGAAAATGTCCTTTTTTTAAGCAGAATTAGATTCTGATCTACTATAAATACTAGGCAGATGCCTACCTACCACGCACTTATCATCATGTGTAGGTTTTGCGATCATGATGCAAACATTTGTATCCAGCTTAAAAATCGTATTTAACTTTATTCAGAAAAGCCCTCACTATTGTATGTGGGATGAATGCAAGAAAAGCATCGAAAATTTATTAGGGGTCTAAACCCCGTTTGAATAAAGTTAAGGCCCCTGGCAGATGCCACGGTTTTTCAGAGGTGACTTTTAGGAAAAAGAGTAAAGACTGTGGAGCACGTCATGTCCCAACGTCTTTATGATCCACTTCCTTTTGGCCTAAAAAATCGGGCACAAATACGCCAAGGCGCATTTGATTAGAGGCGAAAAGCCCAGTGTCTATACAGATTTCCCGTCTAAATAGTCAATTTTGTCATTGTACAAATAGATTAGCAAAAAGGAGTATGAAAAAATTGGCAGTTTTTAACGAACTAGGGATTAGTCAAGACCTAATGAAATCAATTAGTAAAATGGGGTTTGAAGAGGCAACCCCTATTCAAGCACAAACGATTCCATTAGCATTAAAAGGGCATGACGTAATTGGTCAAGCTCAAACAGGAACAGGAAAAACAGCGGCTTTTGGAATTCCGCTTATCGAAAATGTTGATGTAAAAGACGACAACATTCAAGGAATTGTCATTGCACCAACTCGTGAACTTGCGATTCAGGTATCTGAAGAACTTCATAAAATCGGGCACTTCAACCGTGTTCGAATCTTACCAATCTATGGGGGGCAGGATATCTCTCGCCAGATTCGTTCACTTAAGAAACACCCTCATATCATTGTTGGTACTCCGGGACGTGTAATAGACCATATTAATCGTAAAACTCTTAAGCTTCAAAATGTAAAAACGGTTGTCCTAGATGAAGCAGATGAAATGTTAAACATGGGCTTTATTGAGGATATTGAAGCAATTTTAAAAGGTGTTCCCGATGAACGTCAAACTTTACTTTTCTCTGCAACTATGCCAGGTCCAATCCAACGCATTGCTGAGCGTTTCATGAAAGACCCACAAGTTGTGAAAGTAAAAGCAAAAGAAGTAACAGTACCAAACATTCAACAATACTACCTAGAAGTACAAGAAAAGAAAAAGTTCGATGTCCTAACTCGTTTATTAGATATCCAATCTCCAGAGTTAGCGATTATCTTTGGACGTACGAAGCGTCGTGTTGATGAACTTTCTGAAGCACTAAATTTAAGAGGATATGCAGCAGAAGGTATTCACGGTGACCTTAGTCAGGCAAAACGTATATCCGTCTTACGTAAATTCAAAGAAGGATCTATCGAAGTATTAGTTGCAACAGATGTTGCAGCCCGTGGACTTGATATTTCTGGTGTTACTCATGTTTATAACTTCGATATTCCGCAAGACCCCGAAAGCTATGTACACCGAATTGGACGTACAGGTAGAGCAGGAAAACATGGTATGGCGATGACTTTCGTAACACCAAGAGAAATTGGTCAACTTAAAAACGTGGAAAATACAACAAAACGTAAAATGGACAAAATGAAGCCACCTACATTAGATGAGGCTTTAGAAGGTCAACAAAAGATCACGATGGAAAAAATCGTATCTATGATCGAGTCCAATAATTTATCATATTATACTCGTATCGCTGAAGAGCTTTTAGAAGAGCATGATTCAGTTTCTGTTGTTGCAGCTGCAATTAAGTTAATGACTAAAGAGCCAGATGCAACTCCAATTAAACTAACTGAGGAAGCACCTGTTCGCGTGAAGAGAGACAACCGAGATAATAACCGTGGTGGTGGACGTGACCGTGGGCGTTATAAGGGTGGTCGTGATCGCGGTCGAGGAAATGCTGGACGACAAGGTTCAGGCGGTCGTCAAGGATCCGGCGGAAATCGTTACTCTTCAAGTAGCAATCGACGCGGCAATTTCCGTAAAAACGAAGAATAATTTTTACAAACCAAAAAAGGCGTGTAAACTGACCCCAGTTTAGCACGCCTTTTTTGGTTTGTATGAATGATGAACACGAAAAGTGGTCGAGGAGCTGTTTGGATTTCTCATCATAGCGTGGATGAAGAGGAAAAACGGTAGATAAATCAGTTCGAAATCCTCTTCATAGCGTGGATGAAGAGGAAAAACGGTAAAGAAACAGTATGAAATCCCCTTCATAAAGTCGATGAAGAGGAAAAGCGGTAAAGAAAAAGTTCGAAATCCCCTTCATAAAGTCGATGAAGAGGAAAAACGGTGGAGAAACAGTATGAAATCCCCTTCATAAAGTCGATGAAGTGGATAATCGGTAGAGAATCAGTAGGAAATCCTCTTCATATCGTATATGAAGGAAAAAGCGGTGGAGAATCAGTCCGAAATCCCCTTCATAGGGTGGATGAAGGGGATAAGCGGTAGAGAATCAGTCCGAAATCCCCTTCATAAAGTCGATGAAGAGGATAATCGGTAGAGAATCAGTAGGAAATCCTCTTCATAAAGTCGATGAAGAGGATAATCGGTAGAGAATCAGTAGGAAATCCTCTTCATAGGGTGGATGAAGGGGATAATCGGTAGAGAATCAGTACGAAATCCTCTTCATAAAGTCGATGAAGAGGATAATCGGTTGAGAATCGGTACGAAATCCTCTTCATAAAGTCGATGAAGAGGATAATCGGTTGAGAATCAGTAGGAAATCCTCTTCATAGCGTGGATGAAGAGGAAAAACGGTAGATAAATCAGTACGAAATCCTCTTCATAAAGTCGATGAAGAGGAAAAGCGTAAGAGAATCAGTACGAAATCCCCTTCATAGAATGGATGAAGAGGAAAATCGGTAGAGAATCAGTACGAAATCCTCTTCATAGCGTGGATGAAGGGGATAAGCGGTAGAGAATCAGTACGAAATCCCCTTCAAAGTGTGGATGAATATCATCCAGAAGATACTCTTGTGTCAATTAGTCGGATGTTACTATGGCTACTATTTTTTCTTATGTCAAATTTTCTCAAAATCATTTATACTGAGAAGGTTGGTAAGAATAATATTCCAATTCAGAAGGGGTTGTTGATTATGAGGGACATCCCGAAAAATCGGATTAGTACACGTGCCTTAACAGTATGGAAAACATCTGCAATCATTTCGTCTATGATTGGTTGGGCTATAGCCATTACGGTCTTAGTCCTTACGATTATTTTTGATTGGACGTACTGGATATTAACTGGTCTACTTATACTTTGCATGATTGAGTCAATTTTAACGATTTTCATTTTACCGAAGCTGAAGTGGAAACGCTGGAGATATGAGGTTCATGAACATGAAATTGACCTCCAACGTGGCGTTTTAATTGTAAAAAGAACAATTATACCGATGAACCGCGTCCAACACGTTGATACTCAGCAAGGTCCGTTGTTGCGTAAACATCATTTAGCTACTGTTACTATTTCCACAGCAGCAACGGTTCATGAAATACCAGCACTTGATTTGGAGGAAGCAGACCAATTGCGTGACTCAATTTCAAGATTAGCAAGGGTGGATGAAGATGATGTTTGAATCACGTCGGATGCATCCGGTTGCTGGCATTTTAAGCTTCCTTAAGCAACTGAAAGAAATGATACTCCCTTTAGTTTTCCTCTTTTTTGTTGGGCCGGGGGATGATTTTGAAAAGTATTATTTATTAGGTGCATGTGTTTTTATTCTATTAATGTTGATCTATGGAGTCTTGCATTGGTATCGTTACACCTATCGGATAGAAAGTGGAGAGTTACGAATTGAATATGGAGTGATTATCCGTAAAAAACGCTATATACCCATTGAGCGAATTCAAACGATAGATGTTTCCGCTGGTATTATTCAACGAATTTTTGGACTGGTCAAACTACAGGTGGAAACAGCGGGTGGGGGTATGCAGGCTGAGGCTGTTCTAACAGCTATTAAAGAAGAAGAAGCCAATCAATTACGTGAAATTTTATCCCGTTCGAAAAAGCAAGAGGAAGAAGAAACTGAAACACAAAAAACGAGATTTACATATCAAATTACTCCAAAGGAACTGCTGGTCCTTGCATCCACCTCAGGGGGAATCGGGATTGTTATTTCCGGTGTACTGGCATTTTTGAGTCAGTTTGCAGAATATCTACCATTTGAAAAATTATATAATACGATTGAAAAATATGTCAGTCTATCGATTTTAATCTATATCATCGCACTCATTGCTTTGTTCTTATTGATCGCGTGGTTAGTTGGGATATTAATTATGACCCTTCGCTACGCCAATTTTACAGTCGTAAAACGAGAAGATGAGCTTTTTATAACGAGAGGATTGATTGAAAAGAAGCAGACAACCATTCCGTTAACACGGATACAGGCCATACGAATTGGTGAGAATTTAATCAGGCAGCCTTTAGGCTATGCAACAGTATATATTGAAAGTGCTGGTGGCTCGATTAATAAAGGAGAAGATTTCTCAACTGTACTTTTTCCTTTAGTAAAGAAAAATGCCATTAATCATTTGTTGCAGCATTTTGTATCTGACTATCAGATGCAAGAAATTGAAAATTACGCACCACCCAATGCAAAGTGGAGATATATGTTTAGGGGAATGCTGCCTTTTCTAGCGTTTGTACCAGCAATTGTCATGTTGTCCTATGTCTTTAGTTCATGGGGTTACCTAGGTTTGCTCCTTTTACCTATTGGAGTAATGCTTGGCTATAGTCGCTATAAAGTGGCTGGCTGGAAGATAGAGGGGGACCAGTTAACCTTACAGTTTCGCTTTTTTAGTAAAGTAACCGTTCTTCATCATAAAAAGCGAATCCAATCCTTGGACAAGAAACAATCCCACTTCCAAAGGAAAAAAAATCTTGGAACAGTTAAAACCTTTATTAAATCAGCAATCGCAGGCAAAGGGTTTGAAGTGAAGGATCTACAGATTTCTGATTGCTGGATCATTTGGGAATGGTACAGACAGCGAAATAAGAAAATGGCAGAAGATATGCCGTTTAATGATTAACAAGAGCTAAAGCGGAGTCGCTTTAGCTCTTTCATTTTTAGAGGAAAATTCCGAGTATCACCAAGATGATAATGATCAACCAAATAATATGTTTGATAGAAAATTGTCTAGGAATCCTCATTCGAGGTCTGTAAGATGAATCTCCTGCCATGATGATCTGTGGCTGTCCTGAGCTTTTCGGTAGAACGAGCGGTGCAATGATAGCGCCGGCAAGAAAACCAAATATATGGGCGATAATATTGACATTGGTATTTATAAATGTCATGACTAGACCAATGATTAAAATTGTCATAATGAGTTGAGAATTCATTTGACTAATCAAGTCTTTACGGAACAAGACCATATATAAGTAAATACCAAACAATCCAAATATAGCCCCTGAAGAACCAACGTGGGCAAACTCTAGTGGTTCAATGTAAAAGGTTGCTAGGTTTGCAGCTACCCCGGTTAAAAGATAGGCAATGATAAATTTGAATTTACCTAACATCCTTTCTAACGCAGGCCCAAACAAGACAAGTGAAAATGAATTAAACAACATATGGCCAAACCCGCTATGTACAAAAATGGGAGTGACTAATCTCCAATACTCGCCTTCAGAAATTAAAAAATTGAATCCAATCATGTGCTGCATAAGAGTTGTTCCAAATGGAAGAGATAAAAAAATCAACAGCCAAAGAAAAATATGAATCCCGATTAATATTGATATAATAGGATATAATCGTAAAAATTGACGAAAGCTTTCAGTTCTTATAAACATCTTATTACTCCTTTATGTAGTCATCTTATCGTACTATATTCTTCAAAAGATGGCGAACATCCTCTAACGTTTGTACCATCTTATGATTGAAAGCTTTTTTATAGAAGAAAGGATTTTGAAATGATCATTGGAACAGGTATTGATATTGTAGAGCTTGAAAGAATTAAAAAAATTTTACATAGACAGAAAAAATTTGTAGATCGGATATTAACAAATGCAGAGAAGGAAAAATTTTTTCGTCTTTCTGAGTCCCGCCAGGTAGAGTTTCTTGCAGGTCGGTTCGCCGTGAAAGAAGCATATTCAAAGGCTGTTGGAACTGGAATTGGTGAGAATTTGAGTTTTTTGGATATCGAGGTTTTATCAGATGAAAAAGGTAAGCCAGTCCTTATAAGACCAATGAATCAAAAGGCCCATTTATCCATCACGCACAGTAAAGATTATGCCGTTGCGCAAGTAATTCTTGAAAGCTTGTCAAGCTAGTCTGCATATTACACAACTTTGCCTCATATATTTTTAGTGCGGTAGGTGAGACAAGGTGTATGAATATGATGAACGGTGTGATTTTCACTTAGTTTGGTAAATAAGCTTCACGGTTGAGTTGGAAAGAACGCTAGGAAAATGAAGGGGTCCTAATACGCACGGAAATGATTCCTAACCTGTTCGTCACTTAATACACTTTGTCTCTACCAATAGGCGATAAGAGGCAAAGGGGTTGAAGAGGAAATGAAGAAAAAAGTATTTTTGTTGTTATTAGGGCTACTTATTGCCCTTGTACTAGCGGCATGTGGGGAAAAATCACAAGAAGATGTGGTTAGTGCATTAGATGCAAAGGTACAAAAAATGACTGGCTATAAGGCAGATGCGAAGATGACGCTTCAAACAGGCAATGATCCACAAGTATATGAAGTGGAAATTTGGCACAAGGAACCGACATTCTATCGAGTAAACCTTAAGAATGCAGAAAAGGACCAAAGCCAGATGATTTTGCGCAATGAAGAAGGAGTATTTGTTCTGACACCTGCTCTTAACAAAAGCTTCCGTTTCCAAAGTGACTGGCCAGAAAACAGCAGCCAAGCGTATCTGTTTGAATCTTTAGTACATGATGTGCAGGAAGATCCAGAAGCGAAATTTACAGCTACAAAGGATCAGTACATTTTTGAAACAAAAACAAATTACAAAAATAATAATATGCTGCCAAAACAAGAAATTACATTTAACAAAAAGGACTTAGCTCCAGTTTCTGTTAAGGTAATGGACCCTGATCGTAAAGTATTGTTGTTAGTTGAATTCACGAAGGTTGAGTTTGATGCAAGCTTTGATAAATCAGCATTTGATGTTGAAAAGAATATGTCTTCTGCAAATATTGGTGAGATCCCAGTTATGGGTGAGGTTGATAAGCAACCACTAGAAGTTCTATATCCTTCAGAGGATGCCCTTGCTGGAGTTGAATTAAAAGAAGAAAAGAAAATCGAAACGGAAAATGGAACACGTGTCATTATGACTTTTGGTGGAGAGAAAACCTTCACACTGATCCAGGAAACAGCCCGCGTTGCTGAGGTTGCTACAACGATTTCATTAAGCGGTGAGCCTGTTGACCTTGGATTTACAGTTGGTACTCTTACAGATAAAGCAATTTCATGGACACACAATGGTGCAGAATTTATGATTGCATCAGATGATTTAACTCAAGAAGAGTTAATCTCAGTTGCACGTACAGTACAAGGCAAGGCTGTAAAATAAACTCCGAACCCAGGCCCGAATAATCGGGTCTGTTTTTTTGTCTTTAAATTTCGACGGCATCCTTTACGATTTATTTCACAAACCGAAGTATCTTGTCGGATGAGGATGATAGAACGAAGAATTTAACGAACAAAAAAAGTTCTATATATAGAATTTCTACAAATTTTTTAAAAAGACTCTGTTACATTATTTAAGCGAGACATGTCCAAGTATTGAAAGGGGTTGGGATTGTTAGAAATTATGGACAAAATGTACGGAACTAAAACAGATTGTAGGAGGGGTATGAAATTGAAGAAGAAAAAGATTTTTTCCACAGCACTTGCTTTATCATTAAGCGTTGGACTATTAGCAGGTCCAGCCATGTCAACAAATGCTAGCGCATCAGATGTATCCTCAAAACTAGCTTCACAAGGCTCACCAATCGACTTAGGAATCGCAAACGATGAAAAGCTCATTGAAATGCTCAAGAAAAACGGCAAAATTGCAAAAAATGCTTCACCAGCAGAAGCGGAGAAGGTGTTGAAAAAATTCCTAAAAGCAAAAGCATCAAACTCTGGCCAAACAAAGGACAAGCTACCAAAGGGGCTTGATGCCAATCTTAAATCT
>Ga0180215_1002222_pt1 | contig 19857 bp, 17 predicted proteins | sample eDN3rd37CBELigBY_FD_128871 | JGI IMG/M metagenome (GOLD analysis project Ga0180215, IMG submission 128871) | Enriched backyard soil microbial communities from Emeryville, California, USA - eDNA 3rd pass 37_C BE-Lig BY (version 2) (version 2) | ecosystem: Environmental > Terrestrial > Soil >... | reverse complement strand
GACACATCGAGCGCTTGCACCTCATAACCTATATCTGCCAACAAAAAACTATTCCCACCTAGCCCACAAGCAAGATCGAGGGCGTTCCCTCCTTTTAGTGAAGCAGACAGACTCTTTAATCGAGCATTCGCCTTTGACTCCTCTTCTTTAATAGTTATACGCTCCAGATATTTCCTATTCCACTTAGTTTTCGAATTCATATGGTACTCCTTGTCTATGTATACTTTTTTCATAGATACGCTTTACGGTTGTTATCATCATTATAATCCAGATTATATCGTGACTCTATCTCAACGAGAAAAGGGTTTGGATTATTCCCACTTCATTTTAGACCGAAATTACGCACCTATTTATCTAAATTTTCAAAAAACTAAAACTCTTTTCTTCTCCTTCTGCATATAATAAAAGAAGCAACTCTATACTTACATTCAAAAAATTACCCTTGCACAAGTCTCCCCGCCGCTTGCCGTTTCAAATAAAATATAAGGAGCGATGTGTATGACAGAAACTCTAAACTACCGAGAGTTTTATCAAAAGCTACCGTTTCACATCTGCGAAAATGATCGCGTTTCCATGCAAAAAGAAGCTAAATATGCGAATGTGCATGATTGCACCCATTGGTTAATTGGCTTAGAAGGCTGCGAAAAAAATTTAGAAACCTTTCACTGGAGAGTCGTTGTTTTCCCGTCCTATGAAAATGGTAACTTTAATTGCAAACTAGCATTCTTCAAATCTCCCTTTGTTCGAACCTTTAATGAAGCCTGCGATCTATTGCGGAATATAGAAGCGTTAGCAAGGCAAGACCAGCTATTTACCATTTTTGAACACAAATAAAAAAAAGGAATATAAGACCTTTCCTTCCTTTTTAGCCACATATGTGAAAAATGTACATAATCCATTCCATCATCCTGCTCCGTTTATATATAAAAGAAGGACCGCAATATCAGCTAGCCCTTCCTCTCTCCTATCATTATCCTAATCTAAAAACAATTCCGTGACCGCCCTTTGGATACTCCCATTTAATATTTTGGTGTGGACAACCAATCCGACAGCTTCCACACTCATGACACCCTTCATAGCCAACATGCATTCTGATGTCTTCCCATTTATAAATTTCTGCTGGACAAAAAATGGTACAAATTTTATCTGGACAACTTGTCATACAAATATCAGGATCTTTTACATGAAGATGAGATTTCGTATCAGCGTTAAAGCGAACAAGGTATTGCTTTTCTTCGATAGACTGACCTTTTTTCTGTTCACTCATTATTTAATCACCTTCCAGGCTCGATACATATCTCGAGCGAGTTTCATTTTTTCTTTCCCAGTACCTAAATCACTCCATATTTTCTTTTGTTTCTCCCATTTAGACATCCCATCAACGGTAAACATTTGGCTGGCCGCTTTGTTCAACATCGGAATATACTCGTCAAAGTACTGTGGGAATTTATTAAAATGATGGGTCGAATCTTTATATTTCTGCATATCTTGACCTACAAATCCAGACATCAACCTCATCCGATACGTATCCAACATATTCTCCGAGAAGTCACCAGCTTGCTTTGCTAACAGAATTGTTTCTGCCGCGTACCGACCCGATGTAATCGCCAGATTAGAGCCTTCGCGATGGATGGCATTTACCAATTGCGAGGCATCTCCGATGACAATGACGCCATTACCGACAATGCGCCCCATCGACTTGAATCCGCCCTCAGGAATTAAGTGCGCCAAATATTCTTGGGATTCACTTCCCTGGATATATGGACGAATCATCGGATGGTTTTTTACGTATTCTAGGAGTTCATATGGCTTGATTTTATGCTTAATTAACCCAGAGAGAAGGGTTCCGACACCGATGCTCAGGGAGTCTTTGTTTGTATATAAAAATCCTGTCCCTAAGATTCCTTTGGTGGCATCGCCAAATAATTCAATTGTACATCCTTGGTTTTCTTCAAGATTAAAACGGTCTTCAATGATTTTTTTATCAAGCTTTAACACTTCCATTGTCGCTAAGGCCACTTCATCCGGCTGATATTCTTTATGAAAGCCAAGTGATTGAGCCAATAGTGAGTTGACACCATCTGCTAACACGACAACATCTGCATAAACCTCACCGTTAGGTCGATCTGTTCTAACTCCAACTACCTTGCCATCTTCAACAATACATTCTAAAACAACCGTTTCATTGACAAGCACTGCCCCTTGTTCCACTGCTTTACTGGCAAACCACTGGTCAAATTTCGCTCGCAACACCGTAAAATTATTGTAAGGCTCCTTAGCCCACTCCATCCCTTTATATCCAAAGGTTACCGCGGATTCTTTATCCATCATCATGAACCTCTGCTCGACAACAGGACGCTCTAGTGGAGCTTCTTTATAAAATTCCGGAACGATATCTTCCATCATTTTTCGATAGAGGACACCCCCCATGACATTTTTTGACCCCGGATACTCCCCCCTTTCAAGAAGTAACACTTTCGCTCCGCCTTTTGCTAATTCATGCGCACAAGAAATCCCCGCAGGTCCTGCCCCGACGACAATACAATCAAACTTCTCTGACATGACTAACCTCCTCTCTGTTTAGGGCCTTTTTAAATTGTTTTATTAAAATAGGAACAATTTCAAATGCGTCGCCAACAATGCCATAGTGACAGGCATCAAAAATAGGTGCTTCGCTGTCTTTATTGATGGCAATAATTAACCCTGAATTCTTCATGCCGACAATATGTTGAATCGCACCAGAAATGCCAATCGCAATATAAATTTTCGGGGTTACCGTAACCCCGGTTTGGCCAACCTGATGGGGATGTTCTATCCAACCTGCTTCGACAACGTCACGGCTAGCACCAACAGCTCCACCAAGCGTATTGGCTAATTCGTGAACAAGCTGAAAGCCTTCAGGACTTCCCAATCCTTTTCCACCCGCAACAATAATATCTGCCTCATCGATTCTTACCTTCTTTGTCGTTTCCTTCACAATTTCAAGTACTTTTGTTCGAATGTCTTCTTCTTGTAACGAAATGCTTTCCTCAATGATTTTTCCACTTCGACCAGGTTGTGGAGGGAGCGCTTTCATAACTTTCGCACGGACGGTAGCCATTTGTGGTCGGTATTTTTTACATAAGATCGTGGCCATGATATTGCCCCCAAACGCAGGACGACTGGCCAATAATAATCCGGTTTCCTCTTCAACATCTAACTCTGTCGTATCAGCGGTCAACCCTGTTGGTAAATCGGTCGCAACCGCACTCGCTAAGTCCTTTCCGGTTGAAGTTGCACCAAACAAGATGATCTCAGGCTTATGTTTATTTGAACAATCAAGTAATGCTTTCATAAACGATTCAGTGCGGTAATGCTTAAAAATAGGCTGATCATAGACATAGACTGTATCGGCGCCATACTCGAACACCGTTTGTGCTAATGGCTTAATGTTCTCCCCAATCAAAATCCCAGCCAGTTCGACTCCACGTTTGTCCGCAAGTTTTCTCCCAGCACCTAATAGCTCCAATGAAACGGAGGGAATTTCACCATCTTTTTCTTCAATAAAGACCCAAACTCCCTGATAATCTTTAAAATCCATTACACACCCTCCTTTGCTTGAAACAATTCTTTCTTTTCGAGAAGAACAGCTAGTAATTTTTCGACCTGGTCTTGTGAACTGCCCTCTAGAATCTCCCCTCCTTGTGGTTTTGGCGGAGCCCATACCTTCGAAACTATCGTTGGAGACCCCTTTAATCCTAGCTGCATAATATCAACATCCTCCAAATCATCGACAGACCAAATATGAGGCTGATACCTGGCTGCTTTTAACATGTTCGGAAATGGTGAATATGGCACTTCATTAATGGTTTTTTCAACCGAGAATAAACAAGGTAAACTAGATTGGACGACTTCATAGCCGTCTTCAAGCTTACGATGAACTACCGCATAGCCTTCCTCTTGATTCACCTCTACGACTTTGTTTACGGATGTAAGCGGTGGGATATCAAGCCTTCTTGCAATTCCTGGTCCTACCTGTCCGGTATCCCCATCAATCGTCATTTTCCCGCAGATAATTAGGTCGACGGGTTTAATTTTAGAAATCTTTTCAATGGCTTTGGTGACTGCGTAACTAGTGGCTAATGTGTCAGCTCCAGCAAAACGACGGTCCGTAATTAAATAGCCCTCGTCTGCCCCAATCTCAATACATTTCTTAATGGCTTTAACGGCTGGAGGCGGTCCCATTGTGACAACGGAAACGGTTCCTCCGTATTTATCCCTTATCCTGACGGCTTCTTCAACAGCATGAGCATCATAAGGATTTAAGATGGCTGGTGCTGTTCGTCGATCCATTGTGTTGGTTTTTGGGTTCATTTTAATGATTTTCGTGTCTGGTACCTGTTTGATACAGGCAACAATATGCAGCATGTGATTCCCTCCTTATTAGGCTCTTCTCTCAGAATTCGGTACTTCTACATGCAAAGGATTTGAATAAGATCTAGTCCTAATAAAAACCTAAATGCTGAGAAAAGAGCTAGAAAACCTATTGGAAAACCTACTAACTTGCTGTTTTTCCTTTATACTTGGATTTAACAACAAACGTTCTGAAGGCAACCTCCCTCTAAAGCTATATGATTGAATCACTTGGTGGATATTTTGTTGGTACAAACTACATCCATTATCGTTCTTCCTCGTAAATGTCCCTTTATGCTTGTTTACTTTAGATATATATTAGTGGGCCCTCGTAAAAATGTGAATTTTCTGACAAACAATTTCAGAATAATTTTACGTATATTCTTCACATAGGTACATACATGCCAAATTACTAGATTGTAAAAAAAATTCCCGTTTCAACCAAAGGTCAAAACGGGAATTTCTCTTTGTTTATTATTTTATTCTTCTGCTGGTGAGTTCCTTTGTTCAGGTAGCGTATCCCAGAAGCTTGTATCTGCAGTTTCAATTGACCCATCTGCAATGGCCCTTACTGTTGAATCTAATGTTTTGATGGTTTGTTTAATCAAATATCCATTGCTCTTTTGTCCAAGAGCATAGGACTCATAAGAGTGATCAGACATCCCGCGCATTTCAAATAGAAGCGTAGAAATGTCATAGCGGAGAGCTGCACCGTTACGGCCAATATTGGCACCAGTTCCTCCAACATATTTTCCAATATGTCCCCACCCAGTTGGTTCAAGGGTATTATAGACGATGGAGCCTAATTTTTTTGAACCTTCCAGAACGTCTGGGTCAACATTTGGATTTGTTGGATAAAGAATGGATCCAGATACTAGCTCCCCATCTGTTGCACTTCGCGTACCTTGGTGATGCAGGTCAATCATGTAATCGATATCATATTTTTGGAACACATTTTCATGTAAGACTCTTGCTTCAGGTACCATATCTCCTGTTGCTTTATCATGCTCACGGTTAATATCAATACCATCTGCATTATAACGTGTTAAGTGACGGTCTCCATCTGCAAGATAGTCGTCAAGAGAGAAATTCACATCCCCCATCGCACCATCTGCGTTTAACATAGGTATCACGAGTATGTTTACATGATCTAGAACCCCTTTTGTTTTACCAGTACCAAGGTGTTTAATAAATTCAAGCGCCCCTTCAGTAGTTAACTGCTCGTTCCCATGTTGTTGGGTTAAAAATAAAATCGTTGGGTTTTCTGGGTTGGAGATGTATTTTGCCATATAAATATCGCGGCCCTTCACCGTTTGACCGATGACCTCTAGCTCCAACGCCTTCTGCTTCGCCTCTTGAACTTTAAGGTAATCTACCATGCTCTCATATGTATGTAAGATTGATGTCTGGATAGATCCGCCAACATTCGGGCCATTTCCAACCGCACCAACAGGAAGCCCCACCGCTGTCACTGCCCCAAACGCCATTAAACCGGATAAAGAAATAGATAGAACCTTCTTTTTCATACTCATCCACATTACCTCCAGCTTTTATAGATTTCTTGTAAAAAAATCTCTTATCTATTATTTTATATGGAAGGTTTAGATGTGATAAATAGATTGGCAGATCTATCCTGTTGACAATATTCGATTTGGTAAATTAGGAATAATTAACTATTCTTCGTTCTACTTTAAGCACAACCAGGTACTAATTAGGTATTTAGATTCTAATCATTTGAAAGCGTCAATTCACTATATTTTTATAATAGGGAAAATGTATTATACATAACTTTTTGTTTTTTGAATATTCTTAAAAGATAAATCTAAATACCTAGGATACGACAGCATTTTTATCCTAAAAGTAAATGGTATTAATTCTACTCCTAATAAAGTCCTTATGATTATCTTCCACACCGAGAAAGCATTATAATAATAATGAATTCGTTTTTTACATAGAAAGGAGCTTTACTTTGACTTATCCAGAAACAAAAGAGACTGTTCAGTTATTAAAGGAATTGGTAAGCATCCCAAGTCCTTCTGGGAACACCAATGAAGTCATTACGTTTGTTGAAAACTTCCTTAAGGAACTTAATATTGAAACCCGTAGGAACCGCAAAGGGGCGTTAATCGCAACCCTACCGGGAAAAGATGAACAGAACCATCGGATGTTGACAGCCCATGTTGATACTCTTGGGGCGATTGTAAAAGAGATTAAATCTAGTGGCCGCGTGAAGTTAGATTTAATCGGAGGCTTTAAATACAACTCCATTGAAGGCGAATATTGCGAAATTGAAACGTCTGCTGGGAAGAAATTCACTGGTACGATTTTAATGCACCAAACCTCTGTCCATGTTTATAAGGATGCCGGAAAGGCTGAACGCAATCAGGATAATATGGAAATCCGATTAGATGAAAAAGTACATAATGCTGAGGATGTAAGAGCATTAGGAATTGAGGTTGGCGATTTTATTTCCTTCGATCCGCGAGTTCAACTCACACCGTCTGGCTTTATTAAATCTCGTCATTTAGATGATAAAGCAAGTGTTGCGATATTACTTCAACTCATTAAGCAAGTTAAAACAGAGAATATTGAATTACCATATACTACTCATTTCCTAATTTCGAATAATGAAGAAATTGGTTATGGTGGGAATTCAAATATCCCTCCTGAAACAGTTGAATATTTAGCTGTTGATATGGGCGCAATGGGTGATGGTCAATCCACTGATGAATACACCGTTTCCATTTGTGTAAAAGATGCGAGTGGACCTTACCATTATGAACTAAGAAAAAGACTTGTTCAGCTTGCAAAGGAAAATGACATTGGCTATAAACTAGATGTTTACCCGTTCTATGGATCAGATGCTTCTGCAGCTATCCGCGCTGGACATGATATCGTTCACGGCCTAGTCGGTCCAGGAATCGATTCTTCTCATGCCTTTGAAAGAACTCATCAAGATTCAATTGAAAACACAGCAAAGCTGTTGTACCATTACCTGCAATCAGAAATGGTATTGTAAGAGGAGTAATCTTTACTTAATTTAAATCAAAACTAGAAAGACTTAGTTCGATTTTTTTGGACTAAGTCTTTTTTATTTTCCTTTTCGGAGTCCTTCCTGTCTATCCGTTGTAGGTGCTTAGTGGGGAAACTAACATAAAACCCTTGAATACCTATTTAAATGTCCGACGAGAGTGTTTGTCATGGACAAAAACTTCTTTGTATTTCTCATTATGTCCTTGAGAGGGCTTGTCATAGACAAGATTTTCTTTCTGGTTCTCATAATGTCCTTGAGCGGGCTTGTCATAGACAAAATCTTCTTGCTGGTTCTCATTATGTCTTTGAGAGGGCTTGTCATAGACAAAATCTCCTTGCTGGTACTCAAAATGTCCTTGAGAGGGCTTGTCATAGACAAAATCTCCTTGCTGGTACTCAAAATGTCCTTGAGAATGCTTGTCATAGACAACATCTTCTTGCTGGTTCTCATAATGTCCTTGAGAGGGCTTGTCATAGACAAAATCTCCTTGCTGGTACTCAAAATGTCCTTGAGAATGCTTGTCATAGACAAAATCTTCTTGCTGGTTCTCATAATGTCCTTGAGAGGGCTTGTCATAGACAACATCTTCTTGCTGGTTCTCATTATGTCCTTGAGAGGGCTTGTCATAGACAACATCTTCTTGTTTTTCCTCAAAATGTCCTTGAACTCTCTTCTCTCAATAACACTAGATACTCTAATGTGGAAAAAACGATATCTATGTGAAAGTGCCCCAAGATAACTTGGGGCACACATTGTTTAATGTTTAAATCCCTGATTTCCTTGATAAGAGTGCATATTTGTTTGGTATCCAGGAGGTGTATTCATGTTACCACTTTGCCCGAAGGTTTTTATAGGTTGCCCGGAGGTATTCATATTCTGCTGCTGTCCCATTGTACTTCCAGTTGGCATACTTCCCATTGCTCCATGGTTTTGACTATGACCTCCACCCATATGCCCTGTCGGTGGATAGCTTTGCGCTGGAGGAGCAGCATTCATATAATTTGTAGGAGCCTGAGTTGTAGTCTGTTGCGTATAAGGTTTCATTGGATGATCTTGTCCTAAATTTTGATTACCTTGCATTGTGTATTGCGCTTTTAATCCTTCGCTAGAAGGCTGGTAGCTGTGTAAATATGTTTTTGCAGTATGGTCCTTTATGGTCGGTACTTGGTATAAACCTTGTTGGTTCATAAATAAAAACACTTCATAAGCTTGGTTCACACAGTTCATCGCACTGTTGGTAAGCATTTGGCGAAGATTAGGGTCCGCTATTTCTAATGCTGCTTTGACCCCATTTGCTGCGGCATTTTTATGACATAAAAGCATGGCTGTAGCCACTTCATAATCATTTAAAGCTGCATTTGTTTCCGGGGCTAGCATGGATGGATTATCAAGACCATATTGGATTTGATCTGGTTTTATGTTGCTGACACTCGTATTAGGAGGGATCGGTGTAAACTGAGTATAATCATGGGTGTACTTGACCAGCGCATCATAAGACTGAATTTCTTCTTGTTGATGACGCATAATCATACTTTTAAGTTCAGGATTTTTTGTTTGCATGGCATAAAGATTAAAATGGCTAATCATATTCATTTTTTCTGCTAGTACCTCATGTACTTCCATGGTTTCATGTGCGCCGAATGGCATATGCTACACTCCCTTTGTTAAGTAACTAATCAATAAGCTAAGTGTTATTGGTGAAACTTCTTGTTGGTTTAAGTGGACTTTGATATTTAATGTAACAACCTAAAGTTGTGTCTCCTCTTCAAAATCCACCTTTATCATGTGTTTAACCAATCAGATTCATCCTCTGTTTAAAATTAGGAAATTCATGAGAAAAGGAATAAAGTTTGCATCCCGATCGAAACATACTGGGGAGGATTGAAGAGCGGAGTACAGGGGATAATGAGGAAAATGCTCACAAAAAAAAGTCCCACTCTTATGAATGGAACTTTCATTTTCTTTCTCTATGGGCATGTTCACTAAACGTCAATACAACCAACCTATAGAGGAGATATACGCCCATATAAGCACCTGTTAATAAAAAAACAGGATTTAAAAATAAGCCGTGTATATTGGTCATAAACACTGTATTATCTTTGATAATCTCATAAATCGCTAAAGCTGAGATATTTCCAAAAACGAGTGCACTAATAATTGCGAGTAAGTTTAAGTACAACCTAGATTTGCCCCAATACAATCGCAATCCAAACATCGCAAGTGGAGTGAGAATACTCCCGGCAATAATCAGAAAAACCATCCCATTCACCTCGTTTCAATTCTTCACTTTTTTCATGCAGTGTAAACACAATCCTTTGATTACTGCGACACAATAAAATTCGGTGCCCAAAGGACACCGAATTACTTTTATTGACCGATCCTCATTACCTGTAAGGTTGGCAGGCTATAACTAGTTCCTTCAGGTATTTCTGCAACAAGCTTAACCAGATCACCTTCTAATAATGAAAACAATTGCGAAGAGGATAGCTGAGCAGAAGTGCTAGTTTCTGTTGTAGATGAGATGACCTTTATTCTGTCATTGATAATGAGATGAAATCTCGCTACTGAGGTTGTTTCAATATTTGTTTTATAAGCTACTTTATAACTAATATGATAGATTCCTGGAGTTAAAACATGAAGACCTCTAGGTGTTAATTCCACATTTTCTAATGGACCCGCAATTGTAAATTTGACATCCCCACTTTGATTACTACTTGAGGTGGAGTAAACATACCCATAGACTGGATTTGCTGTTCCTCCTGACGGACCCATTGGACCCCTTTCGCCTTGAGGACCTGGATCTCCTTTTGGTCCCGGTGGTCCTTGCTTTCCTTCAGAACCTGGGTCTCCCTTTGGTCCTGGCTGTCCTTGTTTCCCTCTTGGTCCTTCTTTACCGCGGGGACCAATTACTGCAAGGTCATGTTTATGTTCATGACAACTACCACAATATGGACAATAATCCATACGCATTTCTCCTTTCCTGCACTTCGTCTTTTATCTCCCTTTTACTGGCGGATATTTAATGGAATAGCTAAAAGTGTTCCACCGGAGCTAGATTGAATGGAAATTGCCCTGGTAGCATCAGGTTGCACGGAAGATGGTTCAATCCGATACGCCCATTCACCTAACGCATCGACTGGAACCACAGCAAGGACCGTGCCACTTAATGTGTTCCCGATAAAAATCGTAATCTCTACGCCTGCGCCAGGAACATCAGATGTCCCAGAGATGCGCCATTCTGTATCACCCGTTCTAAACTCTGCGCGAGTAACGGTTAAGTTATCCTCTACTGTCGTGATTTCTGTTGTATCGGTCGAGATCCCACCCGGCCCTTGAACCGTCAACTGAAAAACAAGGGTCATCAATTGATTCGGGAATGTGAAAGTTGCTGTTGGTAAATCTGGATTTGTTAGTTGTACTTGTGGCCCGGAAATTTGTTCCCATCTATAACTGGTGACTTCGCCTTCAGCAGTTCCAGACAATGTAACAAGGGTACCTTGTTGAACAGTTTGGTTTGCCCCCGCATCTGCAATAGGTACAGCTGCGGATTCAATGACCTCAACATTTACTGTATCTGCGGAAGGTCCACCTTCTCCTTCTACTGTCAATTGAAAGACTAGTGTACTCGTAATAGCTGGAGCGATAAAGGAAGGTTCGCTCGTATTCGGGTTAATCAAGTTCACTTCAGAACCTGAAAGCTGTGTCCAGTTGTAAGAGGTAATAACTCCCGTGGAATTCGACCCATCAAGAAGGACTTGAGTGCCGAAGAGTACGATTTGATCTGAACCAGCATCAGCAGATACAGGAATCGGATCCTCACCGGAACCGTTTACAACAACAGGTATGGTTACTTCGCCTCCTGCAGATGAAACGATGGTCACACTCGCAGGCACAGCTGTAAGATTCATCGTGAACAAGCCTGTTGACGGTAACGATATATCACCCTGACCAAAATCGGCTATTGATAGAACAACTGGATGGATGGTATCACTTGAAGTAGCTTCAATCGATAGAGTTTCAGAGTCCGTATCATAATTTACAGAGGCTGAGATAAAATCTACTGGAACAAAATCATGATTGCTTGGAGGATTATCACTGATATTTGCTACAGTAATCGAGGGTGGCGGGGTTTCACCAATATAAGCAATACGTCCGAAATATAATCCACTCTCTCCTTGAAGAATCGTAGGTTGAATCCCTGAGCCAGATACTTCGATTTCTTGCGGGCTAACCTCGGAAACAGCAAACACATCGATAAAACCACCAGAGGTTTCAGTTTGTATATAAGAGGCTCTTGTCACCTCTACACCTGAGATAAGTGAGATTTTGCCTAATAGTGCGAAGTTTCTCGTTTCGATACAATTATCACCGTCAATACCTGGTGTCGTTGCTCGATTTGGTGAACCGATACCAATGCCAGGACCTTCAATTCTAAAAATATTTTGAGGTTCGCCAAAACGGTCGTTAAATACACTTCCCACAACTGGATGCAGAACGTTCGGGTCACCAATATATCCTGCTGGTGCAGCTGGACCAATAGTAGGGTCCCATTGTAAAAAAGGATGGACTCGAGAGTTTAACGCAAGATCAAAGTCACCCCCGTTCAATCCGCCAATATCCTCGGTAAAATTAATTTCACCCAAACCATCTCCATCTGGTTCAGCAATGAATGTATCCACTCCGTACGGATGGGTAACCGTATATTCTGCATTAGGCTGCAAGCCTTCAACCCGAATTCGAACACGACCAAACACAATTTGTTCTCCAGGCAATGGGACTTCATTGACAAAAGCCGCCTCTAATGCCAATACAAGCCGTGCTCTTTCGCCTGTACCGGTTTCCATTTCAGCTTCAGCTGCATAATAAAGTGCCTCACTTGGGAAATTTTCTGGAAAAGATACAGGCTGTGCAGGATTTGGCAGGTCTGCTGGAGTTATCCCGGAAAACGGATCACTCGGATCCACATTCAACTGCAAACGGATCCCGTTTTCATCACGATACCACTCGGGAAATCCATGTAAAGCATTAATTGGTCCTACTTCCATATGAAACCTCCTTTAATAGTTTTTAGCAATCATGTATTTGCTCTATGGCATGAATAACTGACCAAGTCAAAACGAGTAACAAGCAAAGATGATTGTCCTTGTAATAGTAAATTCTCAATAAGGAAAAATGTTCCAAATTATTCCAAGAAAAAAACTACCCAAAATTTTGGGTAGTAGCTTGGTTTGATTTCCTTAATAATATGGGTAGCCGCCGCCATAAGGAGAGTACGGAGGATAATATGGGGTTGGATACGGAGCAGGATATGGATAAGCACTTCCTGCTGCTGAAGCTCCTAATGCACCTAATGTCAGTCCACCTAATAGACCTCCTACTAACGGTGCCGCGCCATAACCTCCATGACCTCCGTGATGGCCACCATGATGGTGTCCCCCGTGATGCCCTCCGTGGTGATGGCCCCCATGATGTCCTCCGTGGTGGTGACCGCCGCCATGATGTCCTCCGTGATGGCCACCGCCGTGATGATGTCCACCATGACCTCCGTGATGACCCCATTGTCTTAGTTCATACATCTGATTTTGATTTTGCAAATTTTTCACAACTCCCTTTCCCGTAATAATTTCTTACCTCTAATACGGTATGTAGGATGGTTGTCCTTTGAATGGGCTATGGTTGACCGATTAGGAGCTGGCTTGCACACCTCAAACCATTCCTTTTACTTTTTTAACTTGTTTCTGTCCGAACTGGCTCGGATTCCGACTCCGTTTTACCTTTTTCTCTTGTTCCTGTCCGAAGTGGGCTCGGGTTCCGACTCCGTTTTACTTTTTTCTCTTGTTCCTGTCCGAAGTGGAATCGGGTTCGGACTCTGTTACGTTTTTTTCTCTTGTTCCTGTCCGAACTGGGCTCGGGTTCCGACTCCGTTTTACTTTTTTCTCTTGTTCCTGTCCGAAGTGGGCTCGGATTCCGACTCCGTTTTACTTTTTACTCTTGTTCCTGTCCGAACTGAAATCGGGTTCGGACTCTGTTTTAAAAGTCAGGATAAAAAGCGGTGTGACGATCGATGAAAAGGTAAAGACAGAAACAAAAACAACGCTTGGAAGGTTTCCAAGCGTTGTTCATTTAGAGCCATAGGTTACGAATTAAAATATTAATTTTTACTTACCGCTTTTTCTTTTTCAAATAACATAATCAACCCAGGAAGTAAGACTCCTCTGATTAGGAATGTGTCGAGTAGAATCCCTACGGCGACAATGAATCCAAAGACAAATAGTAATTGAATTGGTTGGGTCATTAATACAGCGAACGTGGCAGCGAGAATTAATCCAGCTGAAGAGATGACTCCTCCTGTATTGGCAACAGCAATCTCCACTGATTCCTTAACAGAATGCTTCTTCCGCTCTTCTTGGAAGCGAGAAATCAACATGATATTGTAGTCGATTCCGAGTGCGACTAAAAAGACGAATGAATAGAGTGGAACACGATTGCTAATCGAATCGATGCCAAAAAATAAATTCGATAAGAACATTCCCAGTCCCAATGCTGCAAGGAAGGAAATTAGAATCGTTCCCATCATGTAGATTGGCATTTTTACAGACTTGGTTAACACGATTAACATCGCAAAGATTAAGATCGTTTCCAAGACAACAATAACGATCACGTCACGATTATTGATTGAGCGGTCATCTACTTTCGTTGCTGTTTCACCAGCGAAATAAATATCCCCACTCACACCACTATCAGTCAAGATTTGGTCTGATTTTTCCATGATGGTTTCCAATGCATCCATGGATTCTTTATCATAGGGACTTTCTGTAAAGGTAAGGCTGTAGTTTACTACCCTGCCTTCTTCTGCTACACCGTTTACACGGACGGTACTAACCTTTTGTTGGTCTGCTAATTCCGCTCTCAGTGCCTCTTGTTGTTCAGGAGTTAAAGCTTCTTCCCCCTCAAACAAGACCGTTGTTGGCGCAAGGTCCCCTTTTGCAAATTCTTCTTCTAGAATGTTATAGCCCTCTCGTGAAGGCATATCTTCAGGAAAAGAATTCAAGGTGTTAAATTCAAATTTAAGATTAAACATATTGGTAGCCGACAAGAGAAGGAACGCACTAACTAATACAACGGCTAGCCCTGGCTTTTTCACAACAAAACGTGCAACCTTACTCCAAATCGAATTCTTTTTCACCGTTTCATCGCCAACACGCGGAACCTTTGGCCAGAATGCTTTACGACCAAATAAAGTAAACAATGCTGGTACAAGCGTTATCGAAGCGATCATGATGATGGCCATCGTTGTCGCAAAAGTTGGGGCAAAGTTTCGATAGTCCCCGAATTGAGCAAAGAACAACACAAGCATCGCCGCTAAAACAGTACCTCCTGAGAAAAATACAGGCATTCCTGTTTCACGCATTGCCGCTCTCATTGCTTCATATTTATCTTCATGTAGTTTTAATTCCTCACGATAACGTGAAAAGACAAAGAGAGAATAGTCGATGACGGCAGCAAACAACAGGATCGACATAATTGAAATGGTTTGGTTGCTCATCACTAGTCCGCCCTTGCCCATCAAACCAAGTGTTTGCATGACGACTTCATATACAAACACGGCAGCTAATAAGGGGATTAACGCTAATAAAGGAGAACGATAGATGACAATTAAAAGGATAAGAATTAATCCTACCGTTGAGAAAATCAGCACAAGATCCGCACGGGAGAATAAGTCGAGTGTATCTGTTGCTATCCCTGCTGGACCCGTAACATATATGTTTAAGTCAGAGTTTCCTTCAACTAGCTCAACAATTTTCTCTTTTGAAGTTTTTATTTCTTTCGATTCCATTTCACCGTCGAAGTTTAATGGAATAACAGCCGTTTGCTTATCATCTGAAAAAAAGCCTGCAGTGGCTTGTGGCGGCAATGCCGACAATGGGACCACTTGCTCGACACCTTCAATTTCTTCAGCCTCTACTAGCTTAAACAAAGAAACTAATTCTTCAAATTGAATTTCTCCATCCTCGCTTTGAAAAACCAAAATACCGGGTATTCCTTCATTATCTTTGAAATATTCATCTACTTTGTTTTGAGCAATAACAGATTTTGCATCCTCTGGAATTGAATCAAGACTCGAAACTTCATAATCTTTCACACTTGGAGCGAACATGGCCAAAAGCATGGTCACAACAAGCCATGATGCTAATGTAATCCACATTCCTTTTTTCGTCGCTACAGCATCTGTTATGGACTGTAAAAAAGATCTCATCTCTATAACCTCCTACCTTATTTTCACTAACACATTCATTGGTGACAACAGTGTCACTTTGGGTAAAAAAATAAATATCAAATCTGCCTTTATCATTATCATCCAATGTGACAAAAGTGTCAATTAGGATGTTCAAACATCACATGGAAACGGACGGAGGAATAGGTTAAACTTCCCACTTTGATAAAACGGTATAGCATCTGTCCCTAATTCTCTCCTCTGTCCTATTTTACAAGCATTCCATGACAGATTATTTCCTTAATACTTTTCACCCATTCTGACCACGGAACCGAAAAATGGTTAGGGATTACAATGGTCTGAAAAATGAACCCTAATATTAATGAGTCAGGTAGATTAGGTTTAAGTTTCCCCTCACTTCTGCCTAATTCAATAAATTCTTGTAAGTTATGGTACATGGAAAACCGCTGTTGTTCTAACTTGATTAGATTGTCGCGAACTTTTTGGTTTAGATTGCTCGGAATATTCCTCCCAATTTCAATCAAGCGAGGAATGGATGCATTTTTAAAAATTAAATCTAGCAAGAAATCAACTTGGTTCTCAAATCCCTCAACCGTACGAATGTGCTTCAATTCATCAAGGAATTGATTCATCTCATGAATCATAAAATCTGTGATCAACTCTTCTTTATTTTCATAATACTTATAGAGCGTTCCCCTTGAAACGTCTAATTGGTCAGCTAGCAAGCTGAAGGAAAACCCTTCGTAACCATATTGGAGTAAAAGCTCTGTAGTTTTTTTGAATAAATCATTCGTGGAAAACTTGCGGTCACGTGCCATCCTATCACTCCACTTTCTATTAACAATCACCGGCAATACTCAGTATAAAGATAGTTCGTTCTGTTTGCTAGCTTATCGCTGTTGGACAAAAAAATCAAAACCTAACATCGTAAGGACCCCAAAGACAAGTGTCCAAAGTGCCAAACTTGACATCATCCATAGCATCGCCCAACTCTTCTTTGCTCCTAAAGACATCCCGATAAATGCCGCAATATGAATGCCTATTAAAATCGGTCCTAAAAAAGCTAAACCAGGAAGCCCATACTTGTTCCAAATTTTTTTGGCTCGTATGTTTCGTTTAGAAGTTGCTTTGGTTGTTTTTTCTTTGCGTTTTTCATACCAAATCCGCAGTCGTTCAAAGCCGATAATAACAGGAATAACCGTGATGGCATTTCCAATAAAGGCCAAAACCATCACCCAAAATGGTGATAACCCACGAACAATCCCCAATGGGATGACTAACGCAATTTCAAACCATGGGATGGCAGCTCCAAGAAACACAAGGATATATTCAAAAAGCATTCTTTCCCTCCTCTTTCTTTATTCAAATAACCTGTCGTATTTAACCTCATTAATAGTTGCTTCCTTCATATCAATAATGACTATTTCTTAATGTAAAATAAAAAAGAAAAAAACACCACCTTTATGATGGTGGTGCCTTTGTTCAAAAAAGTATTAAATCACCCGTACGTTTACAATTCCTTCGATTTGCGTGATTTTTTCCATTAAACCTGGGATTACATCACCATTGATCTTGTTGTCGATGTCAATCATGGTATAGGCATATTCGCCGCGGCTTCTGTTTACCATGTCGGCGATGTTTAAATTGTAGTCTGAAATGGCACCTGTGATTCGTCCCACCATGTTTGGAACATTAAGGTGGAAAGCAGTCACACGACGTTTTCCTGTATAAGGTAGAGAAGCGTTAGGAAAGTTTACAGAATTTCTAATGTTTCCTGTTTCAAGAAATTCCTTCACCTGACGCGCTGCCATTAGAGCACAATTTTCTTCTGATTCTTTAGTAGAAGCACCTAAATGAGGAATGGGAACAGCATTCTTCATTTTCAACACTTTTTCATTTGGAAAATCAGTTATATACTTGCCTACTTTGCCGCTTTCAAGTGCAACTGCCATATCATCTTCGTTTACTAATTCTCCACGAGAGAAATTCATAATATGCACACCTGGTTTCATAATGCTAAATGTTTCTTCATTGAACATACCTCTTGTATCATCGGTTAATGGCACGTGGACAGTAATATAATCGCTATTTGCAAACAACTCTTCCATCTTCATCGCACGCTGTACATTGCGAGATAAATTCCATGCGGTATCGACAGAGATAAATGGGTCAAATCCAATCACATCCATATCCAAGTCAAGTGCATCATTCGCTACTAAAGCTCCGATTGCCCCCAACCCAATGACACCAAGCGTTTTTCCTTTGATTTCTTTCCCGACAAATTGCTTTTTCCCTGCTTCAACAAGTTTAGGAATTTGATCCCCTTCACCCTCTAAAGATTTCGTCCACGTTACACCAGCAAATAGATTACGAGAAGAAGCCATTAACGTTGTTAACACTAATTCTTTTACCGCATTTGCGTTAGCACCAGGTGTATTGAACACGACAATGCCTTGTTCTGTACACTTGCTAACTGGGATATTGTTAACGCCTGCACCTGCACGTGCAATTGCCTTAAGATTACGATCAAACTCCATATTATGCATATTAAAACTGCGAACAACCACAGCATCTGGGCTATCACTATTTTCATCAATTGTATAATTTCCGTTGTTAAAGACATTTAAGCCGCATTCTGCAATATTATTTAACGGCTTAATTGTTTTCATTTTCGTAGCGATTGTACTCATAAAGGTTCTCCTCTTTTCATTTATTTTACGAATAGCTATGTTAAAGCTGATGTGGAATTACACTCCTAAGAACAAGCTTAAATGAATCCTTAAACTACATAAACTATTTTGTTCATTATTATAATTGAATAATTCATATTAAAATTGCACAACACCATTAATCTGAATAATTAATAAATTAACATTAAAAACGTTCGTTGTACACCCCAATTAGAGGATAATCACGTAAATTTTTCAAAAACTTTTTCTGATTTCCAATCACAGTTCATACCTTAGTTTTCCCTATTGTGATAAGAGAACTTTCCTACTATATAAATTTATAAAATGATAAAGTCATGATCCTTATCTCTATCCCCCCTAGAAAGCATAAAGAGGTAAGGGATTTCCTCCCTTACCTCTGCCCAGGCGAACGGCTCTTCCTAACGATATGCTCCCTCACGGTAATCCGTGTTTCGCCAGTTACACATCGCCTTTTCATTTGTTTCATCTTATCAAAATCCCTTCTCCCCATCAACCTTTTCCATTTATTTTTTCTTAAGAGTTCGAAAAAACAGAGAATATGCGTGTTTTTAGTAGATTTTTGTTCTATATAAAGGAAATACAAAGAAATTTTTCTAAAAATGCCATAATTTATCCCTTTTTAGAATTCTATTATCTATTAATATGTTAGAATTTATCTAACAAAAAGGTATTTAGTAATACCCTGTCAGCTTTAAGGAGGTAAAAATGAAGAAGAAAGTCCTATTGCCGAGTCTATGCTTTGCTGTTCTATCCACAGCAGCTTTTGATCAAGTAGTTCAAGCTGCAGAAAATAGTACTCCCGTTTCGACGGCAGCTCAGGCAAACATTACTCAGTATGTAAAAATTTCACCTGGTTCAAACCTAAATTTACGAGCTACAGCGTCAACAAGTGCTGCTATTTTAGCTAGTCTAGCAAATGGCACTCAAGTATCCGTTCACTCGAATGAAAATGGGTGGGCAAAGATTTCTGCCAATGGCAAAACGGGGTTTGTTAGTTCCAAATTCCTAGCTACAAAAAATGGGGGCTCTTCTAGTTCACCTGCTCCTGTTAAAGAGGAAGCGAAAACTTCTACCCAATACGTTAATGTTCAGGCTGGCTCGAAGTTAAATTTACGTGCTGCTGCGTCAGCTAGTTCTTCTATTTTAAGTAGTCTAGCGAGTGGCACTAAAGTGTCCGTACACTCGATTGAAAATGGATGGGCAAAGATTTCTGCCAATGGCAAAACGGGGTTTGTTAGTTCAAAGTTTTTATCAACTAATAATGAGGGCCCTTCAAGTGCACCTGCTCCTGTTAAAGAGGAAGTTAAAGCCACTACTCAATACGTTAGTGTACAGACTGGCTCGAAATTAAATTTACGTACTTCTGCTTCAACTAGTGCTGCTATTTTAAGTAGTCTAGCGAGTGGCACTAAAGTGTCCGTACACTCGATTGAAAATGGATGGGCAAAGATTTCTGCCAATGGCAAAACGGGGTTTGTTAGTTC